>Ga0315330_10001416_pt1 | contig 16113 bp, 11 predicted proteins | sample M140m34915metaG_FD_203453 | JGI IMG/M metagenome (GOLD analysis project Ga0315330, IMG submission 203453) | Ammonia-oxidizing marine archaeal communities from Monterey Bay, California, United States - M1 40m 34915 | ecosystem: Environmental > Aquatic > Marine > Intertidal zone | place: USA...
TCTTTTCACCAACGGCCTTAATAACTAATGGTAATGTTCCTAATATTTTTGTTAGAGATGCTAAATCATAAAGATCATTAGCTTTTACTTTTCTTTCTTTTTTATAAGTATGATACCCAAAGCTTTTATCGAATAAAATTTTACCCTTTCTTGAAACTAATATTCTCATTCCAGGAGTCATCATTGAATCGATCGTAATTTGAGCTAATTCATCTACATATTCTAATTTATTAGAATCAAATCCCAGTGATTCAGGTGAGGAGAAGCCCATACGATGAATATTCTTAATTGCTATACCATCACCTTCCTTGAATGATTCTATAATATCAACAGGTAAACTTCCATTAATTTTTTGGGCTCCAAAAATCGCATCAGCACTTAGTATTTGTGATGTCTTACTGTTTTGATAACTTAATAATAAAGCATCAATCTCATTTATTGATTTTAAAGCAGAAATAGCATATGGTTTTACAAATATATCAAGGATTAGAATTTTATTTTCTGCAACTTTAGAAATAATTTTAAGCTCTTCATTAGAAAAATTTGAAGCTTTCCAAGGAGTTCTATTTGAGCGGTGAAAACTAATTATTATTGTGTCTAGACTTGCAGTTTTTTCTAAGACATTAATAGATGTGATATTGTTTACTTTTTCAATGTAATGGTATTTTCTAAGTTGTTTTTCAAAAACTTTTCCAGAGTCATCCCCTAAAATTATGTGTCCAATATTAAATTTTGTTTTCAGGGGTATAATATTATTATTGTTCTTTAAAAGTGTCAAGGAATTTCCTACTGCTTCATAATTAAGCGATTCATCATCAATAGTATTTAAATCATCATAAAGATTGTTTAAATCAACCGGTGTATATTTATTTAATCCAACTTTATATTTCGCTTTTAAAATCTTTTTTACTGAATATGATAAGCGTTTTTCTGAAACTTTTCCACTATTATAAGCTTTTAGAATTGAATTAATACCCCTGGATATATCATTAGAAATTATCAAAATATCATGTCCAGCTAAAAAAGCTGTTAAGTCAATATTTTTGACTTTAGAGTATTCAGATACACCTTTCATATTCAAGGCATCAGTTACTACTAACCCCTTAAAATCAAGTTCATCCTTTAAAATACCTTGAATAACATCTTTGGATAATGAAGTGGGTAGACCCTCTTTGGAAATACTAGGAACATTTAAATGAGCAACCATAATTGATGAGAGTCCTTCATTTATAAGTTTTCTGTAAGGTTCTAGTTCAACCTTATTGATGCGTTCAGAACTAAAAGTAACTGTTGGAAGTGTTTTGTGCGAATCTTTAGCTGTATCACCGTGTCCTGGAAAATGTTTCCCGGAGGTTAAAATTCCCGCTTCATGATGGCCTTTCATTATAGCCATAGCTTGACGAGTAACTCTAGATGAAGATGAACCATAGGAGCGATTACCAATAATAGGGTTTTTTGGATTTGTATTTATATCTAGGACTGGACTAAAGCTATAATGAATACCTAAACGTTTTTCTTGTTCTCCCATCCTTTTTCCTATTTTTCTAAGTAAAGTACTATCCTTTATCGCTCCCAGGGTCATTGGCCAAGGAAAGGGTCTCACTGAATCTAAACGCATAGCGACTCCCCATTCTGCATCCATAGACACTAGAAGAGGAATCTTTGAGGCTTTTTGAAAGCTATTAAGCCATTGAGATTGAATTAAAGGACCTCCGAGAGAAAAAACCAACCCTCCTATTTTGTGCTCTTTAATTAAATTTAGGGTTTGTTTGTAATGAGAGCTGTCTTTTTCTGTAAATACCATGGGCATAAATAGCTGTCCAACTTTTTCTTTCAAACTCATAGTATTATATATACTATCAACCCATATCTCTTGCTTATCATAGTTTTCTTTAACCAATAAGGGATCAGGATTTTGCCCTATAATTAAAAAGGGAGATATTAAAACTATAAAGTAAAATTTGATATTACAGGGAAATATCATTTTAAAAGAAATTTAGTCAAACCTTTTTTATTTTACAAAACGATTGTGCCAACTATCTCTAGCAGGAACTTCCCAAAACAATCTGTAGTCTGATTTAGTATCAACCAAATTATTGAAGACGATTGTATCTTTTGAAACAGATTTTGCCTTAGACAATTTAATAAATTCATTTAAAGGTTTGTAAACTAAAAAATCACCTTGCTTGAAGGTAACATTCATTTTATCCAAAAGGGTTATCTTATACTTTGCCTCTAAATCTTGTATAAATCGCACTGATGCATCAATTGAACATCCACTAGCCTGTGTTATCTGTTGATTTACTCCAAGTACTATAAATCTATTGTAAGGTATTTCAAAACCAGCTTCTAAACTATTATTATGGGCCGTCCATCCAGTTAAAAATTCGGATAGGTCTACAGAGATTGAATCTAATTCTGCTTTTGAAAAGATGCGATTTGATTGATATATCCACACCCGAGAATTATCTGGTAAATTGTCAAAATTCACATACATAAATTATAAATCATTTGCATTAGCAATTAATTCAGCAATATCCATGATTTCAATATTAGTTTCTTGACCTTTATTTTTGACCCCATCAGTCATCATAGTATTGCAAAATGGACAAGCTGCTGCTATAATGTCTGGAAGGGTTTCTATGGCCTGTTCTGTTCTTTCTATATTGACTTCTTTATCACCATTCTCAGCATCCTTAAACATTTGAGCCCCACCAGCTCCACAGCATAAACCTTTTGACTTGCAAGATTTCATTTCAACTAATTCTGCATCTAATTTTTTAATAAGATCACGAGGGGCTTCATAAACTTTATTAGCACGGCCTAAATAACAAGGGTCATGATAGGTTATTCTCTTTCCTTTATAAGTACCCCCTTCTATGCTTAAAACACCTTCTTTAATCAAATTTTTTAAGAATTGGGTATGATGAATAACCTCATAACTCCCTCCAAGTTCAGGGTATTCATTCTTTAGTGTATTAAAGCAATGGGGACATGTAGTAACAATTTTATTTACTCCATATTGATCCATAGTTGTTATATTCTGCATTGCTTGCATTTGAAACAAAAATTCATTGCCTGAACGTTTTGCTGGATCTCCAGTGCATGATTCTTCAGTTCCTAATACCGCGAAAGTTGTTTTGGTTTGGTTTAAAATTTTGACAAATGCTTTTGTGATTTTTTTTGCTCTATCATCAAAACTACCCGCACAACCAACCCAAAAGAGAACAGATGCCTTTTTACCTTCAGCTGAAAGTTGAGATAATGTGGGGACATTTAGTTTCATAAAAAGTAAGATGTTTTAATATCTTAACATTAAATTAATATCAATCTTTATTAAAAATAATCATAAAAAATGACACAGTGTCATTTTTTTTTATTCTTTTAAAAATTAAGAGATTTAATGTTAAATAATTAACTACAGATTAGGAATTAGATTGTCCATCATCAAATACTTCAATTGTAACCTCTTTTTCAATTAAGTCAGTAAACTTTCCATTATAACGGGTTGCTTTAACCAAATGATTATCTATCCAATGATAATTTCCTCCTCGAGGTTTTCCCATTACCAAACTATGGTATTTAAAACCATTGTTTTTTAGCCATTTCTCAGTAACTGTTCTGTGGGCTTCAACACGAGAAGTGAAAAAACATATTAAATGGCCTTCTTCATACCATTTATTTAATGTCTTTAAAGCATCAGGATACAACTTTGCAGTTGACATGCGTTCCGGTTCTTCATTTGGAATATCATCACAGATAGTTCCATCAATATCGATTAAATAGTTCTTGATACCGTCAGGAAGTACTGGACTGATTAATTCTCCATCTTCAACTTTTTTATGTAAATAGTTTTCAGCTTCTTGTCTATGCATAATAATTTATTTTAATTATTCTTCATTTGCCCATTGCAAACGATCTTGGTTACTAAAAGGCCACGGAGCACCATTATTTTCAATATTTGCCATCATGGAGTTGAGCTCGATTGGAGCTGCTGATTTTTCTAACGTAAGATATTGACGCATCTCCATAATAATTGATAATGGATCAATTTCTATAGGGCATGCTTCAACACAAGCATTACATGATGTACATGCCCAAAGCTCTTCTGGTTTAATATAATCGTTTAGTAATTGTTTTCCGTCAGAAATAAATTTACCACCATTTTTATTGATATTTTTCCCTACTTCTTCTAAACGATCACGAGTTTTCATCATAATAGCTCTTGGAGATAATTTTTTTCCTGTAATGTTAGCTGGGCATTCACTGCTGCATCTTCCACATTCTGTACAAGAATAGGAATTCATTAATTGCACCCAACTTAAATCAAAAACATCTGTAGCACCAAATTTCTCAGGAATAGTTAAGGGGGATTCCGGCGTTGATGCTTGTGGATTCAGCATAAGCTGAACTTCAGATTTAATATGAGGATTAACTCTAAATTTTCCTTTGTTTTCAAGATTTGCAAAATATGTATTAGGAAAAGCCAAAAGTATATGTAAATGTTTGGAGTAATAGAGATAATTTAAAAAGGCAAATATTCCGATAATATGAAGCCACCAAAAGCTTCTTTCCAAAATTATCAGTGTCTCCAATTTAAATTCTTCAAATAAGGGTGTTAAAAATTGTGAAACTGGAAAGCTTCCAGCTTTAATATAGCTTTCGGCTCCATAATTTTGTAATAAACTATCTGTTGCATTCATTGATAGAAACAAAACCATCAAAATAACCTCAAAATACAAGATATTATCAGCATCTTGCTTGGGCCAACCTTTCATTTCGCTTTTCCAAAAACGTTTTATTTTTGATACATTCCTTCGAGTCCAAAAGAAAATAACAGCAACTAAGACAAGTAATGCAAAAATTTCGAACATGGCAATTAAGAAATCGTAAAGTGAACCTAGATAAGGAGCGAAAACGCGATGTCTTCCAATAATTCCATCTAAAAGAATTTCAAGTAATTCAATGTTGATTAGAATAAAACCGACATAAACAACCAAATGAAGAATGCCAACAAAGGGTCTATTCACCATTTTTTTTTGGCCAAAAGCCAGTAGTAACATGTTCTTCATTCTTAGTTTGGGATAATCATTCCGATCCAAATCCCTCCCCAATCCAATATTTCTTTTAATTCGCTTTAAGTTTTTCGTAAAAAAGCCTACACTAATAATTAATAGGGTACAGAAAATCAAATTTGGCAAATAGGCCATCAAAATTTATTTATTTTCATTTTTATTTTCTTTTCTTCCAAAAATAGAAAAATGAACATAGCGTTTTGGATTTTCTTTAAGATCAGATAGTAAAGCATCAAGTGCTTCGGATGAATTTACAAGATTATCATATAATTTCTTGTCGTTAAGAATCATTCCAGCAGAACCTTCCCCTGAGTCTAGACGACTGATGACGGATTTTAATCTTATTGAAGTCAATTCAAAGTTTTTAAATGTAGAATTTAAAGGCATTTGATTTAACGAATCTGTTAGTTGACTCAAATTATTACTTACATCCCCAAGGTTATTTAAAGTTTTATTTAAATTTTTTTCATTTGTCTCAACAATTCGCCCCATAGTTGAAGATAAATCGTTTATGTTTGATATTATTGATGATAAACCTTCTAAGGCTGATTTAAGATTTTTTTGAGTCTCAAAATTCATAACATTACTTACTCCAGCAAAAAGGGAATCAGCAGAGGTTAGCAAACCTTCGATTTTATCTTGCAACGGTGCAATTTGTTGATTAACTAACTCGGTTAAACCTGGCTTAATGTCTGAAGGGAGAACATCTTGGTCTTGAACAACATTAGATGGATCATATATTGGAAGAACAGCTATCGCCTTACCTCCAATTAATCCTGCCTCATAAAGTTGAGCAGTACTTTGATTAGAAAAGGTCAAATCTTCTCTTAGGCTAAAGGTGACCTTTATTTTATCATAGTTTTCATCAAAATCTATTTTTTTTACTTTACCTACATTTAAACCGCTAATTGTAATATTTGCACCTACCAAAAGACCTTCAATGTCATCGTAAAGAGCATGAACTATTTTTTCATTATTTAAGAGTGATGTTCCCTTAAGAAAACTAAAACCAAAAATAAAGATTGTTATACAGCTAAGTATTAGGATTGCTGTTTTTACTTCACGGGTCAAATTCAAAACTTTTTGTTTTTTTTAGTAAAACAAATTTAAAAATTATTTCTTTACTAACATCATTTTAAATGATTGACTGCATCACTAATTGAGATTTTTTTTTCACCATCAAATGCTACAATAAAAGCATTATTATAACCTCTATTTTTTACTTTTTCTAATTTGTTTTTTGCATTTTCAATTGTAAAACTTTTGCCAGTATAATATCTGTAGAGTTTTACAGATTTTGTACGCCAAACATCGTTTAATCCCTTAAAATTGTATGACTTTAAATTTATTTTCCTTTTACTTGCAGAAATCTGAACCGCAAAATATATATCGCTTTGATTTAAGTTTGAAATTGATTCATCTATTGTTATTTGATTTGCGGCCTCTGTTTCAAAACTTGCTGCTCTATTATTTTTATAGTTTATAATTGCTTTAGCAATTGCACTAGCCATTTTTACTTGACCCGTTGATGAATTCAAATAAGCACCTTCCGAGCGATTTGTCAAAAACCCTGTTTCTACTAGCACGCTAGGCATATAAGTATACTTTAAAACAATAAATCCTGCTTGCTTTACTGTGCGGTCTTTTCTATTAAGATTTTCAACAAAACTTTTTTGAATTGTACTTGCTAAATTTATACTTTGATCCAAATATGTCTGTTGCATCAATATTAAGCTAATAACGGATTCAGGGTCATTGGGATTGAAACCATCATAATTTTTCTCATAATCCTCTTCCAAAAAAATTACAGAATTTTCTTTTTGAGCTACTTTAAAATTTCGTTCATTTTCATGAAGCCCTAAAACAAATGTACCTGCTCCAAAGGCCTTTGAAGAGGTAAATGCATCACAATGTATTGAAACAAAAAGATCAGCGTCAGCTTTGTTAGCTAGGTTAGCCCTTTTAATCAAATCAACAAAAACATCTGATTTACGAGTGTAAATTACTTTAAAACCCTTTTTCTTTTCAAGTGTTTTACCAATTTTGAGCGCTATACTTAATGCTATATTTTTTTCATAATATCCATTTCCCCTATTCCCAGAATCATGTCCACCGTGTCCAGCATCTAATACTACAACAAATGGTTTTTCTTGAGATTGAATCTTATTCGTTCCACATAAAAACATAAAGAGAGTAGAGAAGACCAACAAAAATATTTTCTTTAAGTTTTGATAAGCAATAGAATAAGGAGAAAAATCTTGATACATCCTTAAAATTATCATTAATTTTGATAGTTTAAACCGAATACATCAAAATTACGGGTTTATCGATTTGCAAACAAAGTTTTATCATATTGCTTCATTTATATTTTTCATAAGTACGGTATTTGGCGCCTATGGTCAAGAAAATAAAAAAGTAATTTCACAAGAGAATTTATTAGATAGCATTTCAACTCAAACAAAAGAACCTTTACTATTAGCAAAAGTAAGGTATACTGCTAAAGATTGTGTAAGAATAAATCGAAAGGAAAACAAACTCATACTATACAATGAGGCAGAATTGTATTATCAAGATATTGAACTTCGTGCTGGAATTATAATCTTAGACTACGATACTAATGAGGTAAATGCTGGAAGAATTGAAATTGACTCTGCTTTGGTTCAATATCCTTTTTTTAAACAAGCTGAGAATGAAATAAATCCTGACTCAATTAGATTTAATTTTGATACTCAAAAAGCATTGATCTGGAATTCTAAATCAGCACAAAACGACATGGATGTTTTTGCTGCTTTAACAAAAAAAGAAAATGATTCGGTCTATTATATCAAGGATGCTCGAGTAAGTACAGCTGGAAAATTAGTTGGAGGTGAAGATGAAGGAGGCATTGACTATTATTTCAAAGTGAGAAAAGGGAAGATAACACCAGGTGGAAAAATAATTACAGGACCAACAAATATGTTTATTGCTGATGTTCCAACTCCTATTGGCATACCATTTGCTTTTTTTCCCTCTACACAAAGCAAGGAATCCGGTTTTATTATTCCGTCTGTTAATCAGAGTAATCGAAGAGGGTACTCAATTCAAAATGGCGGTTATTACTTGGCTTTATCTGATTATTTTGACTTGGCACTTATTGCCGATTATTACACTAATGGTAGTTATGGTTTTCGGGGTGATTCAAAATACAGGGTGCGCTATAAGTTTAATGGAAGTTTCAGTTTCCGATATGAAAATCTAATCGATGAAGAGAGAGGATTGCCTGATTATTCAAAGTCCACCGTTTTTAATGTTCGATGGAACCATTCAAAGGATGCTAAATCCAGTCCAAATTCAACTTTTTCAGCATCTGTTAATTTTGGAAGCAGTGACTATTATCGTCAATCAGTTAACCAATTGAATTCATCTAACTTCCTAAATAATAATTTAAGCTCTTCCATTTCATATTCAAAATCTTTCCCTGAGTATCCACGAGTAAATATTTCATTAACAACTGCGATGTCCCAAAACTCGCAATCAAAAGCAGTAAATCTTACTTTACCAACTTTCCAAGCCTCAATGGAGAGAATTTTCCCTTTTGCCCCAAAAACAGGAGCGAAAAAAGGTTTTTTTCAAAATATTAACTTTCAATATAATGGAAGAGCTGAAAATAGAATTATTACAACTGAAGATGCACTTTTTGGTCCTAGAATGTTTGAAAACGCTAAATCTGGAATGAAACATAGTATTCCACTCAGTACTAATTTCAAACTTTTAAAATATTTAAGTTTTACTACTAGTGCAAATTATGAAGAAGTATGGACTCAGAACACAATTAAATACAACGATTATAATCTTGAAACAAATACCGCGGAACTAGATACTATTGGACAAATAGGAGCCTTTAGACAGTATAATCTCGGGGTTTCATTAGGTACAACAATTTACGGGACAGTTAATTTTGGAGAGGACAAAAAAATCCAATCAATTCGTCATACTGTTCGCCCAAGCATTAGTTACTCAAATCGTCCAAGCTTTGAACAATATTATGATACTTATATTGCTGATGCTGATGGGAATACACAAGAATACACGAGATATCAAAACAGTCTTTTTGGTCTTCCTGGTAGAAATATTGCAAATAATATGTCTATAAGCTTAGGGAATAATTTTGAAGCTAAAGTCCGCGATAAAGACACAACAGCAACTGAAGCCAAAAAAGTTATTTTATTAAATAATTTAAATCTAAGCACTGCGCACAACTTCGCAGCTGATTCTCTAAGATGGAGTCCAGTGAGGATAAGTACAGGTTTGTCTCTTTTACAAAATAAAATGAGTATCAATTTGGGAGCCACTCTAGATCCATATGCACTTGATGAAAATAAAACAAGAATCAATAGCTATAATATTCTAAACGGTGGAGGACTATTAAGACTTACAAGTGCGAATGTAAATATGGGCTATTCTATCTCTAGTTCTCAATTTAAAAACAATAAAGAGGAAGAGGAAGATAACGAACTAAATCAAATGGAATCTACATCAAGTGGTGGTCGAGAAGATGATCTATTTGGTAGAGCAGAAGATTTTTCGGATAGAAGATTAAATACAGATAATGATACCCCTGCTCCAAAATATCCAAGCTATAGAACAAAAATACCTTGGGATTTAAAATTCGCATATTCTCTTACTTATAATAATTCCCGAGGTCAAAAAGACTTCTCTAACAACTCTTTGATGTTCTCTGGAAATATTGATTTAACACCTAAATGGAAAGTTGGACTATCGTCAGGATATGATTTCAAAGGAAAAGGCTTTACATATACACAGCTTAGGTTTAATAGAGATCTTAATAGTTGGCGATTAAACTTTAGCTGGGTTCCATTCAGTGATAGAGCATCCTGGAACTTTTTTATCGGAATAAAATCTGGATTATTAAGTGATATTAAATATGAAAAACAAAGTGAACCCAATAGAAGTTACTAGTTAGCTTTTTATATGTAACTTTAAATAAATAAGCAACTGTGAAAAAAGAAATAATTACAACTTTAAACGCCCCATCACCTATTGGGCCCTACAACCAAGCAGTAAAAGCTGGCAACACACTTTACATATCAGGTCAAATTCCATTAATTCCTTCAACTATGGAGTTGTTAAGTGGTTCTATTAAAGAAGAAGCCCAATTAGTAATGGAACATCTTCAGTCAATCTTAGATGCAGCAGGCATGACTTTTAAACATGTTGTTAAAAGCACCATTTATTTAGATGATATGAATAATTTTGGTGAAGTTAATCAACTATATGGAACTTATTTTGATAATGACACTGCACCCGCAAGAGAAACAGTTGCAGTAAAAACTTTACCAAAGTCAGTTAGGATTGAAATTTCTATGATTGCTGTAAAGTAAGATAACCTTAATTTTTCTTTTCAATAAGCTTTTTGTGAAACTTTACTAATTCTTCTATGGGTCTTTTAACGATTCTCCCCATTGATAAGCCTTTTCTACTCAAAGCACTTTTAATTTCGCCTTCTAAAAAGAATGAAATAGAACCTATAAAATGAATCGGTACTTCCTTTGCATCATCAAACTGTAAAATTTGATGGTTTATGAACCTATCTAATCCATTATTAATAATTTCTTGAAAAAGCGAATTCTCTTTATTTTTTATCAAAAACTTTGAAAAGGTTGCTAAATAAGCATTTGGATTCTCTTTACGGTAAAGATTTTCTTTAATTGTGTCTGGACTGAGATCGTATTCTTTTTCAAACTCTAAAGCTAATTTCTTAGGCATTGTGTTAAAGTAATAACTTCTTATCAATTGTTTACCAAAAAAGTTTCCACTTGCTTCATCCATTAAAACATAACCCAGGGAATTAATGCGCTGATCAATTTCTTTACCATCAAAATAAGTACAATTAGATCCTGTTCCTAAAATACAAACAATTGATTTCTCATTAGGTTTTGAGGTAGCGTAGACTGCAGCATAAGTGTCCTCTTTAATTGTTATTGCGCAGTTGGTAAAAATATCTTCAAATACTTTCCTAATTCTTAATTGTGGGGATTTTACACCACATCCAGCTCCGTAAAAATAAAGATTAGTAACACTATCTCTATTCTGATAAAGGTCAAAATTGTTTACTATTCTTTCTTTTAAAATTTCGCTTGAAAGTACCTGAGGGTTTAGTCCCAAGGTTTGAGTAGAAAATAAAATCTTTCCTGCATTATCAACCGCTATCCAGTCGGTCTTTGTAGATCCACTATCTACTACTAAAATCATCAGTAATTAAATTTATAATTGATTAATATGTTTTGCTAAGTCAATCAGTTTATTTGAATATCCGCATTCATTGTCATACCAAGAAATAATTTTGAAAAATTTTGGATTCAACTCCATCCCTGCTCCTGCATCAAAGATTGATGTTCGAATATCTCCTACAAAATCTTGGGAAACAACTGGCTCTTCAGTATAGCCTAATATATTTTTTAGGTCAGTCTCTGAATGCTTACTCATCACACTTTTAATTTCCTCATAAGAAGTTTGCTTAGAAAGTTTAACCGTTAGATCAACTACCGAAACATTAGCTGTTGGAACACGAAATGCCATGCCTGTCAGCTTACCTTCTAAAGCAGGTATAACTTTAGTTACTGCCTTTGCAGCTCCAGTAGAAGCGGGCATTATATTAAGCAACGAGCTTCTTCCTCCTCTGAAGTCTTTCTTAGATGGACCATCAACAGTAAATTGTGTTGCAGTCGTAGCATGAACAGTAGTCATTAGACCTTCTTCTATTGTAAAATGATCATGCAAAACTTTGGCTATTGGAGCTAAACAATTTGTGGTACAAGATGCATTTGATACTATTTTTTGATTCCCTGAAGCTTCATCATGATTAACGCCCATAACAAACATTGGGGCATCAGCAGAGGGAGCGGAAATTACAACTTTCTTTGATCCTCCGTCAATATGAAGCTGAGCTTTTTCAAGGGTTGTAAATATTCCTGTACATTCAGCCACAACATCAGTGTCAAAATCACCCCAACCGATATCAACCGGATTTCTTTCAGCAGAAATACGAACAGATTTACCATCAACTATCAAATTATTTCCTTTCACTTCCACTGTTCCGTCATATTTTCCATGAACAGAATCATACTTCAAGAGATAAGCTAAGTGATTAATATCTAATAAATCATTGATTCCCACAACAGTAATGTCGTTTTGTTTAATTGCAGATCGAAAAACAAGTCTGCCTATTCTACCAAATCCATTAATTCCAATTCTAATTGCCATTTTGTATCTAAGTTTTGATTTAATATTTATTTAAATTGAGAGTATATCAGAAACCCTAATTAAATTTTTATTTATTTCTGACTTTCCTTTAATCGCTTTGTTTAATGAAGTTAATATCATATCGTCCTCTTTTATCCCAACCATTACATTTGATTTACCTTTGAGTAAGGACTCTACAGCATAGACACCCATTCTTGATGCGAGTACTCGGTCGAAACAACTAGGGCTCCCACCACGTTGTATATGTCCTAAAACAGAAACACGAACTTCGTAGTTGGGCATATTTTTTTCAACGTATTCAGCAATTTCAAATACGTTCTTGCCTGTTTTACCACCTTCAGCTATTACAACGATACTTGATGATTTTCCTGATTTTTCACTTCGTTCTAGAGACTCTAGCAAACGATTTAAACCCATATTTTCTTCAGGAATCAAAATTTCTTCAGCTCCAGCACCAATTCCAGTATTTAATGCAAGATGTCCTGCATCTCTTCCCATTACTTCAACAAAGAATAGGCGATTATGAGAAATAGCTGTGTCACGAATTTTATCTATTGCATCTATAACGGTATTTAATGCTGTATCATAACCGATGGTGTGTGAAGTTCCAAATATGTCATTATCTATAGTTCCTGGAATACCAACAACAGGGATATTAAATTCAGATTGAAATATCATTGCACCTGTAAAAGAGCCATCTCCACCTATAACAACTAAAGCTTGAATTTTATTTTTTTTAATACTTTCAAAAGCTTTTTGCCTTCCTTCTTTTGTTTTAAATTCTAAACATCGGGCTGATTTTAAAACTGTTCCCCCTTTATTTATTATATTATTAACACTTCTTGGATTCATTGGTTTTGTGTTATCTTCAATCAGTCCTTGATAACCCTTTAAGATCGCAATACAATCAACTTTATAAAATGCACAAGTGCGAACTACAGCTCTAACTGCAGCATTCATACCTGGAGCGTCTCCTCCTGAGGTAAGAACTCCTATACGCATAATATTATTTTTCATTGAATATATTTCGCTGCAAATTTAAATATTAAATTCATTGTATAACAATCAATAAGGTGGTTATTTTACAAATAATCACTCATATAATTTGTTTAGTTCTTTTTAATAAATTTAACTATTTCGCTGTTTTTATTTTCACGAGATTCTATTTGCTCAATTGATTCACTTTTATTTGAAACTATTTTTTGAATCATATCTTTAAATGTGTTAAAATCAACATCATAAGAAATTCCAACACCTTGAGTATATCCTAATTCATCCCCTATGTAGCGAAATTCATTTTCTTTATTAAAAACTTTAGCTCTAAGTGAACCTTCTTCATTTAAAATAAAATCAATTTGCACATTTCCCACAATTAAAGTTTGCTCTAAACCTCCAACTGGAACACCTATTTTGCCATTTAATAGTATTTTATCACTTATTTTCGTTGAAAGTGTAAAACCTAAGCGATCTTCTGTTGCTATATCTAAAAGTGCACTTTTATCTCCCTGAAGGTAGTCAATCCCTACCTTCAGTTTATCATTTTCCTCACTTATCAAATTACTAACAATATCAGATGCCTTTTGATATAGATTATTTGTGATTCCCTGCATAGAAACACTGACTTCATTAATAAAAATACCTTGTGATAGAAGAGAAATAGCTTGTAATTGACTTCTTTGAGGGTCAGATAATCTATAATTTATTTCAGACGCAACTGTTCCACTAGTATTCGGAAAATCAATTTCAAAAATAGGATCATCGGGTTTAAGTAAATTACCTTGAAGTCTAATTAATACTTCTGTTGGTATATTTTTATTAAAATTAGGATTATCAAGTAATAAAGCAGGATTTGCTCCTCCAGGAACATCATAAACCGCCTCAAGAGACATTTGAGCCTCTAATGGATTTCCCTCCCAGACTATTGAACCTCCAGGTTTTAAATTAAATTTCTTGTCTATAACTCCTAGATTTTTAAAATTATAAATACCGTCATCTGTTATAAAATCACCCCACATATTAAACTTACCTTTAGTATTTACCTCCATTAACAAATTCCCAGCACCTCTACCACTCAAAGAACTTCCCGTCTCTTTATCAATTACAATTTCAACAGTTGCTTTATTATTAACATCTAATTCAAAATCTAACTCCAAACCCTTAATATCATTTAAAATTTGGTCCTTTTCTTTATTCTTAAAATCATTTCTTGATTTCTTATTTATAAAACTTACAAAAGACGTGTCCGATAGACCATAACTTTCTGCCCATGGAATTTTAATAGAAGTACCTTCTTCAGTGTTCCCTTTTAATGATATTTTTAAATTTTTTGTTGGCCCATAAAGAATAACAGAACCGTCAAGATATCCTTGTCCAAAAAATAATGACTCTGGTTTTTGTTTTGTATTAAGTAACAACATCCTATCTGAATTAATAGTCAAGTTTGCTAGCCAGTTGGAAAAATTAGTATGCGAAAAATTACCATTAACTAATGCAGATGTACCCTCCTCGCTATCAGTAAGAATTGCAGATTTAAAAATAAAATTTTTATCCTCCAAAGTTACATTTGTTGGCTCAATGTCATATTTAAGATTAAGGAAAGGAACTGAAAAACCTCCATTAATTAAGTTTAAATTGCCATTGTGCTTGATATTCGACAAGGAGCCTAAAAGAGTTACTGAGCCTCCAACTTTACCCTTTATATCGTTCAGAGATTTTTTTCCAAGTGGTGATAGAAAAGCTATATCAAAATCATTAAAATCCAAATTAAAATTTAATCTTGAATCTTCTAATCCTTGCCAAAGTCCTTTCGCCTCAATAAGCTTTGACGAACCTTTTAATAAGTTTAGATCGGCAACGTAAGTGTTCATTTTTGTGTTTCCTGTAGATGTAAAATTTAAATCTCCTAAATAATAGTTATTGATAATTAAACTTTTAATATTGGAGTCAATATTTAGCTGGTTTTTTAATGATGAGCGAACTATATTTGCCTTTAAATCTATTTTACCAGCTATCTTAAAGGTTGGAATTATTGGTAGAATATTTTCTATTAATACATTTTTTAAATCTAACTTTAGATCAAAAACACTGGGGTTTAAGTAACTTCCAGACACTGAAAGTGATTGGTTTTCTGAAAAAGCAGTTAGAGAATTTAAAAATACCTCCTCAAAATTTTGTGAAAAACTGATCTTTTGACTACCCAAATCTTTTGGGTTAATCGTCCATGTTTTCGTCCCAATTGGAATTGTAGATTTTTTAATACCAAAATATGAGACCCCATTTTTATTATTTGTATGGTAAAAATCGACATTAAATAATGATTTTGAAAAATTAGCTCCTTGGAATTCTGATCGAAAAAAAAGTGTATCATTTTCTTTGACACTAGTAAAATTTAAATTATTTCCATTGAAGAACTTATTAGTAATATTAGTTACACTCAGATAAGAGTTTTGTGACGGATTTTTGGTATCAAACTCAAAATGGAGATTTTCAAGTTCGATTTGTTTATATTTTATTAAGGGTGCATCTATAACAAATTTGGCAGTCGAATCATTTGAATTTATTTTGCCATTTAAAACCACATCATTGATTGTCGAGAAATTAGGATATAATGTATTCAACAATTTTTTATAAATATTTAGATTAAATTTTATTTTATGATTTTTTGGCGCCTGTACTTTTGGAAAAAAAGGATATATCTCATGAAAAGTACTTTGAAATAAAGAACTTAACTCAGAAATATTAAATTCTCCAGATAACTCTCCTGAGATACAATCAG
>Ga0315330_10001418_pt1 | contig 16102 bp, 7 predicted proteins | sample M140m34915metaG_FD_203453 | JGI IMG/M metagenome (GOLD analysis project Ga0315330, IMG submission 203453) | Ammonia-oxidizing marine archaeal communities from Monterey Bay, California, United States - M1 40m 34915 | ecosystem: Environmental > Aquatic > Marine > Intertidal zone | place: USA...
GCTATCGGGCCTAATGAAGTCCTTGTCTTCGAAGTCGAGCTGCTCGGTATCCAGTAAGCCAACTCAAGCTCTGAACTGAAAAAACGAAAAACGCGGTGCACCTTTGACGGTGAGCCGCGTTTTTTTTATTGCCAACGGTGTGGCGTGAGTGTTTCAGCCCCGGGACGCTCTTTAATTCGGACCTGTTGCCTCTGCCGCGTTCGCCGTTTCCCCAGCGGCCGGTGCGTCACCTGCATCGTTGTTGGCGGCATTGTTGTCACCTGGATCGCCCTTGGCATCCGACTGCGATGGTTCTTTAGTGGTTTCGTCACCAGACTGCGAAGGCTGCTTGGCCTTTGCCGGCTCGCTCGGCTCAGGTGCCTCTTTCCCAGTTGCATCTTTTTCAGATGCACTGCCCTTTGGCGTGGGATCGCCTTTTGGTGCGTCGAGTTTATCTGCCTCGATCTGCCGCTTCTTCTCTTCCTCTTCCAGTTCAATGCGACGTTGTTCAGCAGCGAGTTTGCTCTCTTGTCGCACTGTCTCGTACATCCGGGCATCGACTTGACCGAACTCGCCCATCAGGCTTACGAAGGTCGCAAGGGGGAAATCCTCAGGGATCTCCTGCGAGTCAATTGCGACCATGTAGCGACGCACTGAATTGAACAGGTCCTCTGCGGTGTCATCAATGGTCAGCAAAGGGTAGTCATCGAAGATCTCGGCCCAAATTACGAAGGCTTGTTCATAGAGTTCGATCGCCTTGTCAAGTTCGGCGTTCTTGTTCGCTTGTTCAGCTTCGTAAATTAACCTTCTGGCGGTTACTGTCCTTTCCTCCTGTTCAGCCTGTGCAAGCGTCTTCCAGTAGGGGTAATTGATCTGGGTGCGGTAACCGATGGTCTTTTGGATCCGCTCATTCAGGTCTTTCACCTGACCAGCGATGTTAACGGATTCCAGTCGTACGGAGTCATCCGAAGTTTTTGCCAAGGTGGCTAGGTCAGGTACTAGCCCTTTCATGATGGAAGGCATCAACTGCCGTTGTTCGGGCGTCATTTCGGATTCAGGCTTTTGCCAGTATTCCTTGATCGCGGCGGGCAATGTGTCAATTCGCGCCTGTCGAGCGGCAGCAAATGCCTCCTCATTTAGAAGCCGGAAGTCTTCAATTTTCTCATCTCTCTGAGCTTCCAGATCTTCCAGTTGATTCAGCTTGATCGTAAACGGCGATGTCGTGGGGATGCTTCGGGTTCCAAAACCGAGCCAGTCGTCATCCGCCATCTGCCACGCATTTTGCGCGCGTTCATCGAGAATCCCCTCGGACTCGATTGATTCAGCGTGTTTGATACGCCACTTCGGCCCTGTCTCGTAAAAGTTGAGTGGAGTTTGTCGGCGGATTTTGACGCCGCTATCAACAATTTCATATCCGTGATTCAGCCAAAGTCGACCGACAAGCCAGTTGTCTGGCTTTCCTAATGGTCCACGTGCCTCAGGGCTGTCGACTGCGATGTCTTCGACCAACAGAGCGTCATGGAGCAGCTCGTCGTCAGAAAATAGCCGACGGAATTGCACCTTCTCATCAGACATTCCCAGTTTCTGTCCGTAAAACCAACCGGTGTACCAAACGAGCCGAGGGGCATTGGTGTTTTGCCGCACGCCACGCGTCAGGAACTCGGTGCCCTCTCGGACCATTTCGTACCGTTGCCGGTAATCGTCAAACTCAGTGGAAACGTTGTACGCGAGATTGTGAGCTTGGTGCTCCCATACTTTGTCAAAGTGTGGCTGCAGCAATGCGATGTTATTGAGAGTTGCCTTCAAGCGATCCCATTCGTGCATCACTTTATAAGTGTGTGCCTTGTTCCACAAAAGTGTTGCCGCGACGCCACGCATCCCGAGGGATGCGAGTTTCATGGTCTCACTTGCGGGGCTAATCTCACCGAGATCACTCTCAGCAATGTTGTACTCATGTCTCATCACAGACAGTTGTCCGCCTGGATCCCCCTTGCCACCCGAGGGTTGCCCCAGCAGGAACAGGGGAATCAACATGGCCAACAGGATTGCCAGGTAGGTAAGTTTTCGCCAAAGGCTTTTTGTACGATTCATGCCGCGATCTCACGCGATTTCAGGAAGAAGTAACTGATAATGAACGCCAAGAGACAGTAACCGAGGGTCGCTGCTGCGTGCCGTAAAAGTAGGGCTCCAAAAATGTCGAAACCACTGGCTGCGTACTCCGCAGTTCCAACCATTTTGGGCAGGTTGGGCAAAGCCGTTGCGATTGCATCGAGCGAGTAAACAATGCCGGCATCGGTCGTCTTGATTACTTTTGCAGCGGTGGTGTCGACATCCAACTGCGTTGTCATGGCATCTTGACGGAGCAAGCGAACCATCGATTCGATAGGTCCGCCACCTCGTTCGACACCACTGTCGATGAAGTGTCGCGTGTCATAGACCTGTTCAGCAGAGAAGCCGAGAAGGACGCATGCGAAGGTCGCTACCATCGCGACTGGGCCGCTAAGGAACGTACTGAACATCACGCCGAACGCGACCACCATTGCCATCTGCAGCCAAATCGAGACGTAGGCCTTGGTGAGGTTCCACCAGAAAGGATTATCACCGGCGCGGAGATAAACTCCGCTCTGGGTCACTCCTAAGTACTGACTGCGATCGAGGCATTTGATCACAATCGTAAGTTGCCCATTTTCGTCCACGAGATCGTCAAAGACGTTCAGTTCGCGCGTCTGGTTATTGTCAGTCCCCTGAACGTCAGTGTCGAGATTGAGTTCATCAACCTCGTATTCGTTGATGACAAAAGTCTTCGGGTTGCTCTCGATGTCCTTAGTCGGATGCTTCATGGTTACTGAGCCACGAATTCCGGCTTCGATATCGCCTTTGTATGAGCGGTAGGCTCGCAGTGATAGGTCGAGTTGCAGTCCATTCGGATAACGCTCGGGAGTTACGTTTTGGAACGTGAACTCAGCTTTGCCAAGAGTTCCGCCCTCAACATAGCCATGCTGTACTTTTCGGCTTCCGCGTGATAATCCGATCACGCGGGAAATACCCGCACTGCCGTACCCACCAGCGTCCAGTCGCTCAGCACCGATGTCCACACCAGCGTCTTTGTTATTTCCACCACGATCGTAGAACTGAATGTCGCCGTATGAAGGAATCCTTGCACGGAGTGGTTCAGGAGCCAGTATTTCAAAGTTCCCATCCGCATCCCGTTTGACAATATGACGATGACCGCGAACCACGTCGGTAAGCCCTGAGTAGGTCCCCAGAGGGTTTCCTTCGCCATCGATGTCGCTGTAGATGGTGAAACCGTGTTTGTGATCCTGAATAAAGTCTGTTTCGCCAACCAGCGTGCCGTCTGCCTCCTCGACTACATCAGTCACTTCCAAGTGTTGATGGCTGAGGCCACGACTGACAAACAGGTAACTTGCCAAGCCCATTGGAACAAGCATCACGGTTCCCACTGCCATAAAGCCAAGCATTCGTCCGAGTACGATTTCCGTTGCTCTAACCGGCTTTGTGACGATCGTGTAGATCGTTCGGCTTTTGATGTCGTTGGGCAACGAAAAAGCACTGATGAATAACGCTAATGCGAGAATCAGGTAGTTGGTCGCCGTCAGCACGAAGCTGATGTAAAGCCTTGCAGGGTCACTGCTCTCCGGGTTCAGGTACCATCCCGCCAGCAAAAGTAGGGCGACGAACAAACCCACCACAAACAGGACGCGTCGACGAATCGCTTCTTTGAAAGCGAGCTTCGCCAGAGCGTACACGCGGTGAGCGGAAGTTCCGGGAAGATCGAAACGTATCAGGTCGCGGACAGCTCGAGCGACGGCATAGAAACCCTCTCCTGGACCATAGCGATTTGCCGAGATGATGTAGCCAACCATCAAGCCGATTACGATCGCGAGGATGAATAACACAATCCCTTGCAGGAACGCGCTTTCAAGAAATGACTCGGGACGCATCAGCCATTCATAGAATGACCAGAAATCTTCAGGTTGCAGGATCATTGACCAGTTTCTCCCTGACTCTCTTCAGTCTTTTGGTCGTCTTTCGCTGCTTCCTGTTGGGTGCTTGTCCCGGAAACACGTCTTGCGCCAGGCCGAGCCTCGCTCTCGCGAACGATGTTCAAGAACAAGTCTTCCATCGTTGCGGTTGGATTGTCGATCGTGCAGGTACCGCCTTCTCGCTCGATGATGGCTTTGATCTCCGCCTCCACCTCAGGCTTTAAACGCTTCGTGTGAATCTCTGTGACATCTTGAACCTTCAGCAGATCTGTCACGCGGCCCAGTTCTTTCAGTTCGCCCTGATCAAGAATTGCCACGCGGTCACAGACATCCTGAACGTCAGCAAGTTGATGGCTACAAAGGAGTACGGTCTTGCCTTGGCTTTTCAGTGACAGGATCAAATCCTTCATCTCTCTCGAACCAATCGGGTCGAGGCCGGTGGTTGGCTCGTCGAGTAGAACCAGATCGGGGTCGTTGATCAGAGCTTGAGCCAGTCCGACACGCCGTGTCATTCCTTTACTGTATTCTCGTAGCTGGCGATGCTTTGCACCCTGAAGCCCAACCAGTTGGATCAGCTCGCTCACACGTTGCTTTCTGGCCGCACCCGACATGTCGAACAGGCGACCATAAAAGTCCAGTGTTTCTTCCGCAGTCAAGAATTTGTATAGGTAGGATTCTTCCGGCAGATAGCCGATTCTCTCGTTCTTGCTGGTCTCGCTGGCGTCCTTGTCGAAAACGAGCACTCGGCCGCTGCTTGGAAAAAGCAAGCCAAGGATCAACTTGATGGTGGTGGATTTGCCGCTGCCGTTGGGTCCCAGCAAGCCAAATACTTCGCCCTTACGGACCTCGATGTCGAGCGACTTCAGCGCGTTGACCTTCTTTCGGCCCCAGAAATCCCGATAAATCTTGCTCAGGTTGCGGGTTTCAATAACAACGCCCGAGTCGGACTCGCCACTGCTAGCTTGTGCTGCGTCGGCGATCTCCGATTCGGCGACCACGGTTGAATCAGTTTCCACGGTTAAAGACTTCCGTAAGGAGAGGGCAAAATTGGGCAAACATGGGGAGAATCGGTCATTTCAGATCAATTGAGCCGATCAGGCACCGGGATGCGACAAGGCCTCCAACCCTTGGGCGTGGCGAATTGCCGTGCTGCAGCGCTCGCAGACCCAAGACCAGAGATTGATACGCTACGCCGCCACTGGGGGAAGTGTTCGTATTTTTGTGCCGGAGACCTTCAGCAAGACTCACCAGACATGATCTGACCCGAGATGTGCCAGCATTTCCACCGTGATATTACGTTGGCCGACTGGAAATGGTTGACTAGGCAACGAAACTGAGGCGATCTCACGCGTCAGCACGGTTGTATCGTTTCATTTGCGGCATATTGCCTGATCGTTTCTGGCACTGTAAACCTCCTCCTCTGGTGAATGGGGCTTGCAAATCAGGGCTGAATCATCAATCAATTCGCTAACGCCATCACGCTGGTTTTTCTTCCGTTCTGTCTTTTTCCGGATTGACCGCTCCGTTGAACGATTCGACATTCCATCGGCAAACAACGCCGGATGACGCCTATGAGAAGGCTCTCAGCTTCCTTTACGGGCAGATCAACTACGAGAAAATGACTGTCTCAAACGCCAATCGATATCGATTTCGGCTGCAGAGAATGTCTGAACTTCTCCAACAGTTAGGTTTGGAGCGTTATCTGTATTCTCCGTCGTCTCCAAAACCGCCCATCCCGCTGATTCATATCGCCGGGACGAAGGGAAAAGGCTCGGTAGCGGCAATGGTGGCTGCGATGTTGACTGCCAGTGGCCTTCGCACAGGTCTTTACACTTCTCCCCATCTGCACCGATTGGAAGAGCGATTTCGGATTGATGGTGAGGCCTGTCCACCTGAACAGCTCGTCAAGCTCGCACAGGAACTCAGGCAGGCAGTGGTGTCTCCATCCATCACCAGTGACTCACCTCGTCACAAGGATGGCCCCTCTTTTTTTGAGCTCACAACGGCTTTGGCATTGCTGTATTTCGAACGCTCCCATTGTCAAGCCATTGTCCTCGAAGTCGGTTTGGGTGGTAGGTTGGATAGCACCAATGTCTGCGCTCCGAGTATCTCGGTTGTGACTTCCATCGGACTCGATCACCAGCATGTCTTGGGTAATGATCTGGCTCAGATCGCCGCTGAGAAAGCCGGGATCATCAAACAGGGTGTGCCGGTGGTAAGTGGAGTTATGGACCCGACTGCACAAGCCGTCGTTGAGTCGACTGCCATCGAACATCGATGCACTCTTTGGCAACTGGGGCGTGATTTCGATTTCCAGGGTTCCGAAGACGCGAATTGGGGTTCACGTCTGGTTTACACGGGGCCAAGTGATTCAGAGTCAACTGCTCCAGAACCGGGGGACCCGGGGAAACAAATAGAAACCTTCGTGCCGCTTGAGGGGACTCACCAATGTCGCAATGCAGCGATCGCGCTAGCGACCATCGAAGCCTTGGCAAGGCAAGGAAGGCCGATATCAGATGCCGCAATCAATGAGGGTCTGGCGGGTTTGATCTGCCCCGGCCGCATCGAGCCTTTTCCGCTGTCCGATGGTGTAATGGCAGTGGTTGATGTTGCCCACAATGAAGATTCCGTCGCCGCGCTGTGTGACTGTTTGCGAAATCGCCGTGCTAATCGAAATATCGCGGTGGTCTTTGGAACGAGTGTAGATAAGTCAGCAGAAGTGATGCTGAAGCAACTGACTTCCATTAGTGATGAAATCGTCCTGACTCGTTTTCACGGAAATCCACGATTTGTTGAGCCGGGTGACCTTGTGCCGCTGTTACCCCAAGGTTGGACGGGGACTGCTAAGGTGATGACGGATCCCATCGTCGCTTGCGAAAAGGCATTAGAAAGGATCTCACCAGACGGTATCCTCGTTATCTGCGGGTCTTTCTTTTTGGCCGCAGAAACCAGGCCGTGGATCATGGCGAGATCGCAATAGAATCTGGTTAGCCCGCCCACTCCTTGGATTTTGACGTGGCTTGTCTCCTTCATGCATTATCTGCTGAGTGAAACGTCTTGTTGGCGAACCCTCGCTGAGCTTTCTACTCTCGTTCACAGCCGGGCGATCGTAAGTTCGACGTCATCCAGAGGCATGCCCATCTTCATCGCGATTTCTCGCGCATTCATACCTCGCTGCACTAACTCTTGTATCTTGGTTCTCATGGAGAGATCAGCCGCATGAGCTGGTTCGAGCTCTGACTGTAAGCTGTTTAATTGGTTGATCTTTTCGTCAACCTGATTGAGCAGTGTCTGAACCACGATGATTCTTGTATCCAGCTCGGCTTTGAGTTCGCGTTGCAGGTCAAACATCGCAGCCTGCCAGCGTTGAGTTTCAACAGGGGCGCCGCTCAGCGGAACCGAGGGTTCCTTGTGCTCACGCATCAACTTGATTTCCCGATTGGCACGTTTGGTGTCTTGGTGGACCTTTTTTCCAGCCCGGATCTTTCGTCGGGCCAAGACCCATGCCAACATCACAAATCCACCCACCATCAGGAACTGGGCGGCTTGCATGGTTGACCCCTCAGAGGTCTCAGCGATCAGATTCGTAGAAATCACGTCTTTCTTTCTTGGCGAATAACGGTGCTGTTAGCCAACCTTGATTACATAATGCCGGTTATCCCGAAATATCGAACCGCGAGCTATCATGGCTGGAAGCACTTTGTTTTTGTTCGCACTATGTTGGCTCTGACGTTACTCGGGTTTGTCCCGACTATTAGGATGCAGGCTGTTGGCATGCAGGCCTGGTTCGAGCGCACCTGTTGTCCGCCGGTCCAATGAATCCGAGTGTCCGTCGAGTCTCGTGCTTTACACAAACAGTGATTCGTTCCTTCGAATTTTAGATTTCATCAGTATGGAAGATTCTCCCGGTATTCAAGTTTGGCATGCAGGCAGTTCATCTTCCGAGCCTGGCATTCTGGAACAACGCTGCGAAAACTGGCTTAGTCCGGATGAGCGGGTTCGAGCGGATCGATTTCGTATCGCTACTAGTCGCAACCAGCACGTCGTTGGTCGCGGAATGGCTCGGCGACTCCTCGGACACAAGCAAATCGATCCATGTCTCATTGCCTTCGCAATCGAAAAAAACGGTAAGCCTTATGTCAGCCAACCGATTGAGGCACGCCGCCCGTTCAATATTGCACATACTGACGGTCTGGTAATGTGTGGGATCGATAGCCAAACAGATGACCTGCTTGGTGTTGATGTCGAAAAGCTGGGTCGTCGAACAGATCCTGCCCTCGCCAAGCGTTATTTCTCCAAACCTGAAATCGACCACCTTGAAAATTGTGTCTCGGAAACGGATCAACGAAATACCTTTCTGAAAATCTGGACACTCAAAGAGGCTTTTATCAAGGCAATCGGAACAGGATTGCAAACACCGTTGGCTGATTTTGCATTCGAAAAGATCGAATCAGCCGCACCCAAGATCCGGTTTCTTAATCCGAAACTAGAGTCCAAGACGCGTTGGAGTTTTCTCTCGATAGAACCTCGGCCCGGATATGTGGGCGCTGTAGCCATGGGGGCCAACTCAGCCAGGGTCAGTGCTGAGGTAACGCTTCGGCGTTTCGAAGAACTTCTCTGATTAATCGATCACTTTGGGGCATGGATGATCGACAGAAGTAATCGGCGTGGTCTCCCAAGTCTCTTTCGCCATACATCATCTTGCGATGTCACAGTGATTGGGTGTCACAGTGATTGGCATTCTCATTAGGTGGTTAATAACGGGTTGCTAGCATGTCAGATGTGATGAATTGGCTTGATCTTCGCTGCCACTGCGTCGCATTGGCTGGGATTTAATTCCACTTTTTTAATGAGCAGCTGGTCTCGGGTGCGCGAGAGATTGAGCTCGCAAATGCCGCGAATTAGCGGAGTTCAGTAGAAATCGCCGTCGCTTGTTGTGATTGGTGAGGTCTTTCAATTTTGATGTCCGCAAAGTTTTCCTAGGGTGATCGAGTGGAATAACCAAATGCTGGTGGTCACTTGTGCCGATAAAAACGCGTGACGCGGTTGTTCTGTAGACGCTGGTTGATCGGGCGAGGTCCCGATGACAGGCAAACACTGAGTAACCGCTTCGAAGCAAAACAATCAGGGGGGGAGTGTCTTTGTTTGCCACGGCAACAATTGTTGTTGTCATGTGCATTCAAGGTCAGGAGGCGAAGTAGGCGTGATCTGTCTGCTGGCTTCCATTGCGTGCTCGGAGCGAATCTGGGTTCCGAGTGCGTTGCCCCGCAAATGAATGATCGGCCCATAGCCATGCGGCGGATGCCGCGGAGACGTTTGCGATGCACCGAATGACTCAATCACGATTTTTTACACGCTCTTCGAGCCTCAGGGCGCTTGCTGTATGTGCAGCACTGTTCGCTCTACCGGCCGCCGCACAAAGCCCGATGGCAGACGCGGATTACGACGCTAGCGGGTATGTCACGCCGGCCGGGATGGCCCACCCCTCGATGTACCAGGGTGGTGTTGTTCCCGCGGGAATGGCTTTCTCACCTGGGATGATGCAGGGCAACGGCCCGAGTGCGTTTCCCGGAGGCGTCATGCCAGTAGGCTTCATGTCCCAAGGCCAGTGCGATGGGAATTGCGGTTCCTGCGACCCGGGTGCTGGCTCGTTTGGTGGTAACTCTCGCGGCGGCCTGATCGGCGCTTGCATGGGCGGCAATGGTCTGTGTGGCTGTGGTTTGTGTGGTGGGGGCAGTTGTCTCGACTCAATTAGTAACTACTGCTTGTTCTGCCGCGGTAGCGGTTGCCTCGCTTGCAAGTCTATCGACTTTCGCTATCTGGGGAGTAATCTTCACAAGTGCCGACCTTACGGCGAGATCTGTGGCCTACGCTGGTACGACCTTTCGGTCGAGGCTGTGTTTCTTGGGCACACGCAAGGGGGTGGGAACATGCCCATCACTAGCGTTGGGCCTAGCCTTGGGCCAGGACTCCCACCAAGCAACGTTGCATTATCGCTCGGGGATGCGAACGATGGAGACGAACTGGCTGCTGGTGTTCGACTCTCAGGTGCGTTGATCTGTGGTGTAGGTGGTGCTGTCGAGGCTACTTACATGGGCGGGAATCAGTGGAACGCCAACGCTCAGGCAACGTCAGCAACGAATGATTTGTTCTCGTTCATCAGCGACTTCGGTAATCCTGTGTTGGATGATGTGGATGAATCTTCTTCCCAAAGCATCGGGAGACAGAGCGAGTTGCACAGCATTGAACTGAATTATCGCCGCCGCACCATGGGCCCCTACTGTCGCTTTCAAGGGTCATGGTTGTTTGGTCTGCGGTACCTCCAGTTCAAAAACGAGATGACGTATTCAACATTCAACTCCGCCACTCGCTTTTTTAACTCCCAAGATCGAGTACGAAATCACATGTTCGGAGCTCAAGCGGGGGGTGACGTCTGGTGGAACATTCACTCCGGAGTCAGACTCGGTATGGGACTCAAAGGCGCTTGGGTTCAAAACGAAATCAAACGCTCCTTCACGGTTGATGCCAATTCGATTGCTAATACTGCCATCAACGATACGCGACGAGGCAGCGATCTGATGGGCGAGTTTGAGCTCAAGTTCATCTGGCAGTTCAATCACTCGTGGAAGTTCCGGACCGCGTACTATGCGATTGCCGCCGAGGACATTGGGTTCGGGTCAGTCGACAAGAACGCCGTTTTGAGTCTGCAGCCAGGTAATACCCCGATTGCTCCGGCATATTTGCTCGATGACCTTGTTGTGCAAGGTATTTCGTTCGGTACCGAGTACAACTGGTAAGCGACGAACGGGCTGCAAAGAATATTTCTACGACTACTCATTGAACCCACCTCGGTGTACCGAGGTGGGTTTTTTGTGCATCCATAACATCCCAATACAGATGTTTCGGGCCGAGAAAGATCGATATGAGTTGGTGAAAGGTGTACAGAAAAACACCTAAAAGTGGGTTCCAGCGAGAATCCGTTTGGTCCGATTAGTGGGATTCTGGGAGACTCTTCGGAACTTTGGCGACTGCAATGCATCCGATAACATGCGTTTCGTTGACACCTTTCCGGGCGTAATTAGAATCGCACACGCTGCTTACCTTTGTTTCCTAGGCTACCTATGTTGCCTGATGGGTGCATTGGGAGCTACCGACTGTTTGGCAAACTCTAGCGAACCTTTTTACCGATGCTAGACAATGCGCAAGCTGGCAGATGCCGTTAAGACTAGGGTAATACCAATCTTACGAAATTGGCCGATCAATCTGTGACCCTGTTCATCCTTATAAACCGTTCCGACAAAACCGCCGAAATGCCGTCAGTCGCGAATCTGGTAGAGACACTCGATGATCAAACGAAATCAACTTAAAAAAACACGATCCGACAAGAATACCAAACGTTCGAAGGCCCTCTCGAAGAGGCGTCGTCTGAACATGGAAGGACTGGAGGAGCGAAGATTGCTTGCTGTCCTGACGGATTTGCCCAATGCACCTGCCCAGGAATTGACTGAATACACGATCAACCGGAACGTGGGTGCCGTTCAGGCTTTCACTTTCAACGAATCGGAGAGCTTCGTACAGATGGGGCTGAACGATTCGATCGAGACGGCGGACTTGGTTCCGATCGGCACTGGTTTTGGACAGCAGGATACGGTTGACATCTATGGCTCATTGCCGGTCATTCAAGAGCAGACCTCAAGCGGCTTTTCAGGTGATCTCGATACTTTCGCGATGACACTTCGAGGCGGCGACATTCTTGATGTTGCAGTGTTGGGTGCGGCTACGCAGTTCATTATCCGCGATCTGGACGGCAAAGTCATTTACGGGAGCTCGTCGACGTCCTTCAGTGACAATTATAATCACGAGCCTCGCCAGACCCTAGGGAATGCGACAGGCACACTCGTCATTCCGAACGACAGCACCTATAGCTTGACAGTCGCACCAGACATTGTGGGCTTGGTGAACAACTATCAGGTCGGTTTACGGGTCTATCGACCAGTCACGGAGGAGCTCGCCGTTGGTGATGCGCAGATTATCTATCTGGACTTTGACGGCGATGTGATTGATGGAAACTTGGTTGGACTGTCGGGTTTCCAGAGAATCCCAAGCTTATTCGATTCGCTGGAGCTCATGGGCATCGAGGCTGGCAACGTCGAGGCGGCCAACAACATTATAAATCGGGTCATCGACGGTACTGTCAGGATCTTCGAAGACCTGACTGAAACCGGCGATAATGGAGACTACACCGAGTCTTCGATTCCCGGCGAGTATGCCGTGCGAATTCTCAATAGTCGGGATCATGGCGGTCAGATATCCATGAGCGATCCGCGTCTTACGCGTCTGATGATTGGTGGTAGCGCGGATGATATCAACAGACCTGACGTTTACGGATACGCTCAGAGCGTGGACTTGGGCAACTTTGATTTGTCAGAGTACGGCTTCTTCGCTTTAGACTTGTTTGGAGCGGACGCTCAGGATGCAATTGATGGAGGCATCAGTCCAAACAGAAGTCAGGTCGACTTCATCGGTGACTTCTTGGCTGCCGTAGTTGCCCACGAGGCTGGGCATGTATTAGGCATGGCTCATACCGACGGTAATAACTCCACGGGCACGCTGTCTGATGAGGGCGCCGCTCGTTCCATTCCATATTTTCAATCTCTTGGTCCCGACGGTATTTACGGCACGTCGGATGATGTCGCTCCAGTATTCGCGGATGATTTTTACAGCGTTGCCGAAGGCTTCATCGGTACGAATGAGATTACGAATACGTTAGCTCACTTGCTGTCCTCTGGAACGCAGGGTGGCGGAAGCGTCAGCGGTCGGGTCTTCTTCGACGAGAATTTAAACGGCAGCAGTGTGGGTGATGGCGGGCTCGTGGGGGCGACTGTTTTCGCTGACATTAATGGGGACGGTGTACACACCACTGGCGAGCCGATCGCGACGACTGGGCTTGATGGAACATTCGCCTTGAGTGCGAGTGCAGGCGTTGTTCAGTTATACGCGTCTGCACCAGCAACCTACCTGGCGACTACTCCTACCGTGGTCACCGTTAATATTCCGAATTCAGGTACAGCTGCCGGAGTCGAGTTCGGTTTTGGTATTTTAAGTGGCGTCAAAACGGGCGTTGCTTTTGATGATGCTGACGGCGATGGCATCATGGATTCGAATGAGTCGGCGATTGAAGGCGTTTATATCTACCTCGATACCGACGGTGATGATCGTCCGGATCTAGGTGAGGCGAATGTGCTTACAGGTGCAGATGGAAGCTATTACTACAATTTCGGTACCGCAGGCAACTACACGATACGGGCGGTTGCACCGGTCGGGTACCAGGTTTCGAGTCCCACCAGCGGCGAACACAATATTTACTTTGATGGGGTTGCCGCCTCAAACGAGTACAACTTTGGCTTCCGATCGACACTCGATTTCGGGGATGCTCCAAATTCCTATGGTACTTCACTTCCCGATGGTGCTCGACATGGAATCGTTGAAGGTCTCTCGATTGGTACGGCGCCTGATCGCGACGTGGATGGTGTTCCATCGATCGACGCAGACAGTGATGATGTGAACCAATTGGTTAATGACGAAGATGGTCTCCTGCAAACGGTTCCGTTGTCACCGGGTGACACCTCCAACTTTGAGGTGACGATCACCAATACGACTGGATCGACAGCGTATCTTCAGGGCTTCATGGACTTCAATCAGGACGGCGACTTCGATGACGCCGGCGAGAAGTTTCTGAGTAATCGCGCAATCAACAACGGCGTGACCAACGTTATTTATTCGGTTCCCGTTCCCGTTCCTTCTGATGCTGTGACAGGTGACACGTACCTACGTTATAGGCTCAGTAAAACAGGTAACCTTGGTGCTGATGGATTTGCTGGCACGGGTGAAGTCCAAGACCATAAAGTAACTATTCTCAGCGGTTCAGATATCGCAAATGATGACTTTTTTGATGTGTCACGGAATTCGATAAGCGTGGCTTTGGATGTCCTCGCGAATGATTTCCAAATGGCCGGCAATCAACTGACGATTGACAGTTTGAATACCACTGGCACTCTCGGTATCGTGCCACCGCCGACAAACAACCAAATCTTCTACACACCACCAAGCGGTTTCATCGGCTTGGATTCGTTCAGTTACACCGTTCGGGATGAGTTCAATAATCTCGCCACTGCATCTGTGTTCGTGAACGTCAAGTTCCAATCGGTTGTGCCGATTGCGGTGGATGATATCTACAACGTTCCGGAAAACTCGGTCAACCGACCGTTGGCCGTGTTGGATAACGACATCGCGAGTATCAATGGCGGGTCAGCGATCACTAGTGTCAGTGCCGGAACGAACGGTGGCATCATTTCGGTCATCGCTGGCGGCCAATCAATTCGATACACCCCCGCAAGCGGTTTCTCCGGGACCGAGCAGTTCTTGTATACCATTCAGGACGGTGCCGGGTTGGTTAGTCAAGCAACGGTAACAGTCAATATGTTGCCGGGTGCTGCCGCTGATGACTTGCTCGAATTTGATGTTGAGATTCTAGACGCTACCAACGGAAACGCGATTGATCATGTGTCTGTCGGTGACGAATTCACCGTCCGTGTCACGGTTGATGATTTACGAACCGGTTCACCAAACGGCGTTACTTCTGCCTTCTTGGATTTGCTCTACACGTCGGCTTTGGTTTCAACCGTAGATACCAATCCAAATGACGCTCGTGATTTCGATGTTACGTTTGGACCTTACTTCAGTGGTGCGGGAGCATTCCAAGGGGGCGATGCTTCGGTTCCCGGAGTGTTGAATGAAGTTGGAAGTACTCAGGATTTCGGCAATATTCAGCAGCATTCTGGCCCAGAGGTACTTTTCGAAGCGACCATGCGTGCCAACGCCTCTGGTATTGCACAATTCATGGGTGATCCTGCCAACACCCTGCAGGCTGAATCGATTCTCTTTGACGAAGACGAAGCGTTAACGATCCAGCAGTTGCGGTTCAACTCAGCCCAGTTAACGATCTTGCCTTCTTCGGATTTTGTTACAGCCGCAGTCGATGATTCATTCCCTGATGGACTAGACTCCAACGGGAATGTCATCGTTAACACCGGCAACGCGTCATCCGAGCGAAGCGTTCTGGATGTGCTTGAGAACGACAATCTCGGCGTCACGGGTACCATTACTGAATTTGGTTTGCAGGATGGCCCTTCCAAGGGCGTTGTCCTCATTGAAACCAATGGCACCCCAAATGATCTTGGGGATGACTACTTAAGTTACCAACCCAATACAAACGCAAACGGTTTAGAGTCATTCAGCTACTTTGTCGTTACTAGCGAGGGTGTGGTTTCGACCGCGAATGTAACAATCGCATTGGGTACGCAGAACAACGATGCAGCCGTTGCTTTTGACTTCGCACTCGTTAACCGAGCTGGGGAGGCGTTGGACCCGTCTCAGATAACTGTTGGAGACGAGATTGGTCTGCAGGTCATTGCTGACGATCTACGTCCAAATTTCCAGAATACTCTGGTTTACGCTGGATTCCTCGATGTCCTCTATCCGGCTGATAATCTTTCGCCAGTGGATCCGACCAGTGGCGACTACAATTTTGATCTTGATTTTGGACAGGCGTTTAACGCTCTGGCCGGGTCGGGCACCGCAGCAACACCAGGTGTCATCGATGAGGTTGGAAGCCTTCGTACAAGCACGAGTTTCAGTTTTCCTTACACGAATGATGATCCAGCCGACCTCGTCACGATCTATTTTGATGTCACGGCACCCGGAACAGTTCAGTTCAAGGGGTCACCAGCTGACTTGTTGCCACAACACGATACGCTCATTTTCCAGAATAATGATCCCATCGCGATTGAAGATATCCGGTTCGACGTGCTTACAATCACCATCGGTTCCGCGGGCTCCGGAGAGCAAAATCAAAATAATAATGGGGACGTCAATAATGATGGTTTTGTTAGCCCAATCGATGCCCTGCTGATCGTGAATAGGTTGTCCCTTATAGGTGAGGGTGAGAGCGGTAGTGATGACTCTTCGAAGAAGCTTTATTGCGACGTGAACGGTGACAAGCAAGTCACAGGAATGGATGTAAATCTTGTTCTGACCATGCTCGCGGCCAGCAACAATAG
>Ga0315330_10001419_pt1 | contig 16100 bp, 19 predicted proteins | sample M140m34915metaG_FD_203453 | JGI IMG/M metagenome (GOLD analysis project Ga0315330, IMG submission 203453) | Ammonia-oxidizing marine archaeal communities from Monterey Bay, California, United States - M1 40m 34915 | ecosystem: Environmental > Aquatic > Marine > Intertidal zone | place: USA...
TATGATATTAACATCCGCACGCGCAACGCTCCGTGCAAAATTCTTTAGCCTTCAAATATTTGTCAGTTGCTCCAGTGGTATTTCCAAGTGTAGCATCGTAAGTAGCTGACTGCAGCAGGAGGAATATTTTCTCCGCTAGTTTCAAGTCTTCTTTGCACTGATCGCACTTGCATGTGCAATTGATTGCGTCATGTACCAATTTGGCAATGCAGCAATCGATATCTGCAGTGACTACAGAGACTTGAGTTTTTGTTTCCCCTGATGGGGAAGTGATCGTTGACTTCACAACACCCTTAGCATCTATCTTTAGACCAGCAGTAATCTTACCTCCTTTGGTTCGCTTAGTGGTTACACTACTCGTGCCGGTGATGAGGTTCTCTACCTTCACTGTATAACGTGTGTTCTTCTTTAGCCCCCTCTCGGTGACTAGAACCTTTTTGCCTGAAAATAAACCTCTTAGTGCCATGATTGAAATATTAAGGGGGGTGCCCAATTGCACCCCCATTAATTTATAGATTGGTTATTACCACACAAACGTAGCGTCAGTGCCACCTGTGTAACCAAATATTACATCAAACTCATTTGATGAAGTAGTACCAGGAGCCGCTCCATCGTTGGAGTAGTAGATGACTGCTTGATTTCTACCGCCTGCAGGAGCAATACCTGAACCGTTAGGCCAGTTAGGAAGTTCGTACTCGATCACAATCTTGTCATACAAGTGACCGTTAGTCACGTAAGTATCCATAGTTTGTGGGAAGTACATTCTGTTGAAATTACCCTGACGGCTTCTGCAACGCAACTCATCACTAAACACCTGCCAGTCGTTACCAGAACCTGCAGCGAATGCACTCTTAACAAGATAGCCTGATTCTGTAGCAGTAACAGAGTCTCCATCAGTGATGTTGTTGTAGATGAACTCTACAGTAACGTTTGCAAAACGAGTCTCGATCTTAAGACCAGAACCAGCGTTATCCGTAGGCTTAAGGAGATCCTTAAGGATGGGGTGCGCATTGATCTTAGTCAGGAGGTCGTCATACAACCCGAGCTCATCATCTGCTCCTGCAGTTTCTGCGAGTCTATCCGCAGGCTGAGAGGTGATGTTAAACGCTTTGTGATGAGTGTTGTTGTGGATTGCTATTGGGCAAACCTTTCCACCACCGGTAATATCATTGATTGCATTACCTGAGTCCGCGAAGTCTCCGTAGGCAGTAGGTGCTGCTCTCACAATAACCTTCAATTGAATTTCGTCACCAGTGATAGCACTGGCACCAATATCCAGAGTAGTAAACTCTGCTGCAGTTACAACATGAGCTTTGTAGTCAATACGCTTTACATATGACTTATTAATGATTGGCGAAGCAATAAAGTTTCCAGTTACAGCTCTTTGAACAATTTGAAAATCTCGTACTGTCCAGAGAGGAGACACCAAAGTGAGGTCTCCTGCACTACTATCTGCAGAAGATGCTGCAATAACTCCATCATAAAGTGCTGCTGCTGTGTAACCTGCAGTAGCATCAAGCTTCCAAATACCGACATCGTCAGCAGCTGCGCCTGAGCTATTAAAGGTTGTACCGCTGAGTGCGGTGTGGGCATTCGCTATGAATACCTGGCTTAAATTAGATCCCATTGTTTCTATTAATTAAGGGATTAAACATTATTCGCTCTCCAGGACTTCCCCAGATTGCGTCTGATACCTTGGTGACTCGAAAGACTCCAAGATGCTTTTCACTGTCATTTCCACGAGCTCGTGATGAGTGTGCTCTGCCAGCTCACATCCTACCCTTGCAGTTAAGTCTACATTGATAGGCTTGCGTAAATACTTTATAGTTATACCCAGAGGTATACTTTTGTTGTTAGAGTACAAATCTACAAAATTCTCTTGAATTGTGTACATTATGTTCGAAGGTTTTGCAGTGTTAAATGGATCATCTAACAATGCAAAGATGTCATCATGCTGTACTGACTTGCATAATGTCCTACGAAACCTTGCAAATCTGTTATTTCTAATATCGGGTGCTCGTGTTTCCTTCAGGGAGGTGTAAGGAGCTTCTAATATAATGCCCTCTTCACCAGATCCGTCGGCTGCTAGTTCTACAAGAGGGTAATCATAAGTAACTACTGCGTAAGCTCCGTTATATTCGGCCCCGGCCCCGGCTGTTGTAGCGGTGTGTACCAATGCTTCGGGTGGTGTGCCCTCTGTTACTACAACAAACGGGTACTTTAAGTAGAATTCGTTGGAATCTGCTACAGGGGAGTCAGATATCTCCATATCAGAGAACATATCCCCCAATCCGTCCTGAAACGATAGGCTAGGAGTAAATCCGTCGCTGTAATACATGGGATTTAGCAATTCTTCCATGTTATTGCGAAGACCGTTGGTAGAAAACACTGTTTCTAGCACCCCTTCTACGTTTGGTACCTCAATTTTACGTATCACCTGGCCGGGAATACCCGTACCTGTACGTATCCTTAGAAATTTATCCTCAGTATTCACCACTTTAAAGGATACTGGTATATGGCACCCGTCTACAATGTCACTTTTGACATTAATCAGGTACATGTAGTCTATAGGCAACTTGAATCGCTCTACAAAGATCTGTCCTGCTACTGGAGACGTGTATACTGTCCCAAAGAAACTGCCTTTCCCTCTAGATTCTCCCTCTGAGATCCGTTCGAAGGGAACGTGGTAGTCTTCAAGTAGGTTCCGCAAGTCGTCCATCCGTTTTTGCGACTGCTCAAAGCCTCTTCCCTTTCTATTGGACGCGGGGCTATAGCGCTGGTTGATAAACCTACGAATTGCCATGTTTATCTCATGGTCAATCTCTTGAGGTAAGAGATTATCAACCTGGAAAGATGCAAGTTTTTGCACTCCCAGGTTGATAGCTATATGCATCTCTTGTATTGTCACGCTAGTGATTTCAATTGAGCTCTCATTGCATTTACTGCACCGGAGTTCTTTTTGTTTTTAAAGTAAACTATGGTATCAGTTATATTCTCGCCGATAGTCTCATCTCCATAAATATACTGATTTCCTATCTTACGTAGTACATCTTTGCTAGCTAATTCTTCTATCTCTGCTCGTAGATCAAGATCTTTGTCTATTACGACCTTCAAGAACTTTGCAGGGTTAGCTGTCTTAGCTTCGTAGAGAGTATTTTCTACTTCTATATTCGACAAGGTGTTGGGATTAGTACCCCTGTTGAGAACTCTAAGAACTCTCTTCATCTTTCCTACATCTGTAGACACTTTGATAAACTCCTTATCAGCTTCTTTCTGAACTTTAACTTTTGCGTTCTTCTTCAAAAGGTCTCTCTGTGGATCGTAGATATAGAACTTCTTTTGTGCATCTCGCTGCATTTCCTCCTTGGACTCTGCTACTTGTCGGTGCTTTTTGCACCACTGGTAAGTAACGTAGTCCATGGTATTCATTGGGTGACCTGAATCGTCTGTAGTAATGTCAAGCTCTTTTCCCTCAAAGGGTATTTTAAGCCTCATACTTGCCCAAAAATCCTTTTCCTGTCGTGGCCATTGTTCATGCCCAGGAGGCACATCCAATATTTCACCTAACAGTCTGTGAGCTTCTTCTCCTTCTACTCCTTTCAGTGGCTGACGACCAACGTAGATGGAACCGATGCTAATCTTTGCCCCAGCTCGGATCTCTTTGGGGAGATGGCCGAGGACTTCTTTGCGTCTGATTATGACTTTTTTCATGTTCTTTTTTTAGTTTAAGAATAACTCCATATTTGTAGGGGTTTTGCAAATTGGGGAGAGCTGACATTTCAGCTCCCCCCTTCTGCAAACCAAACACCAAATTACGATGCAGTGCAGGTCAAGTCGAGCGAAGTATCGAATCTGCGGAGCAGGATACCAGCTGTCTTCAACATGTGCACAGAAGCACCGTCTATATCACTTGCACGAGTGTCGGTTTCGCTGAAGCCCTTAGGCACAACAGAACCAGCAACACACCAGCGCAACATTTCACGACCCTTCTTATTGATCATCTGGAGGTTGTTTTCTCCATCATAAGATGACTGATCAACGAAGGTCATTCTGTAAGACTCCAATGGGAGACCTGTCTCAGGGTGCTTCTTAGAAGCTTGAGCAACAGGCCCATGGTCAAACAATGGGACCTTGACCACGTTCACTGTATGACCATCAATGTGATCGTACGAAGTGAAGTAACCAGTGATTCCCAAGCTACGACCGCTGCCAGTGATGAACTTAGACTCAGTAGTCTGGAGGTAGTTAGATTGCCCACCACCTGCAGTTGCACCACCGTAGTAGTTACGCAGAGCCTTATCGAACTCACGTGCACCACCAATACCTGTGAACAATGTCACCTGCTTGTCAGTAGCGTCGGTCATTCCGTAGAACAAGTCACCAATAGTATCCTCAATCTTCTTCTGCGTGAGAGTAGAGTAAGTGTCCTTGTTGATGATCTGCTCGAACAAACCAGGACCAGAGATCACAGGTTGTCCGTTCTCGTCCAACATTGTAGACTTGCCATTGTTATCGTGCGTCTTCTGACCATACCAGTAGTACATCTCACACTCTTCCTTAAACTTGAGCATGTGGCGGTACTCCTCGTAGTCCATCCACAATTTCGTAGATGAGCCTTCCTTCAGGGGGAGAGTAAACTCAGCAACGTAATCTTTAGCATTACCAGAGAAGTGGTAAGACTTACGTACGGTACCGATCTTAGATCTCACCAATCCGGGCGCGCTCCAGTTAGAAGCGTTTCCACGTGAGAAGTCGATTCCAACGTTAGCATACAACTGTCCCCAGAGTGCGCCTACTGCCACGTCGGCAGCAACAAGACCTGCGCTGTTATCTGGTGAAACCATTTGAAGTGTGTATTCGTAACCACTTCCAACAGCTTTAGGTTCTTGCATGATTCTTGCCAACTCTCCTGTTTGAGAAACTAGAGTGTATGGGAAGATGAACCACTTATCTGGGAAAGTGAGAGTGAACATAGCGCCCCCGGCGCCACTTCCTACGTTTGCAACAACTGGTCGGACGTTTACTTCATGAGTTTTAACACGGTACTCGTACTCGAATCTATCGATCGATCTCGTGTTTCCAACCCCCTCAGACAAGAAAGAAAGCGGGAACTTCTTCTCTTCGCGTCCGGCCAAGTGCGTAATGATGGGTGAAAGCTCTTCGGGCTTCTCCATCAGGGCATTGACCAACGAATTAGTGTCGGTCATCTGCGAGTCGTTATAGTACGACTTAAGTACTTGCATCAAAGCCATGATTGTTTATTTAAAAGTTTTTGCTTGTTTAAAAAAGCGCGTTTATGTCCAGTTGATCTGGATCAAATGTTTTTTGTCTACGCTGAGCCTTACGTGCACTCTTCACTCGCTCTTCGTTTGCCTGGATACGACCTCTAAGGTTGTTTACACTCTTGCTGCGAGCTTTCGTATCTATAATGTCTGCGAGGTTAAATCCGCTGTACATCAGGTAATCTATAGCGAGCTTGATGTCCATGTCGGCATCAGCGTAGTCCATATCTCTTTGTGTTGTGCCTTGTTCATCCACTGGGGCAGAGATGTAATCAAAGAAGTTCTGCTTGTCTGAGTCAGGTATTGTAATACCTGCAAACTCGTTTCCTTCATCAATGGCTCCTGCCACCCCTTCCCAAAATTCCTGCTGCTCTTCTTCAGCTTCCTGTTGTGCTTGGAGCTGGTCTTGGTGAAGAGCCTTTCTCTGCTCCTCTTGCATATTAGACAATTGCTCTTGTGCAAGAAGTGCTTTGTTGTAGAGCTTACCGCCCTCTTCAAAGTCATTGAGCATCTCCATGATGAACTCATCTTGGTGACCCATAGCCTTGTAGTACTCGCCCAACATTGCTCGTTGCAGTGTTGTGTCTTGTTCAGCAAGCTGGATGCGACTGTAGTCAGATCCAGGGTTGTTGGCTGCGTAAAACTCCTGAGGGTCTCCGCCTGCGAGCACGTATTCAAGGTGAGCCTGAACTTCAGGGAACTCTTGGAATAGATCCTGTATCTGGTTCTCTGCCACTTCCTCAGACATATCTCTGACAAAGTTTGTGAGCCCCTCTACAGTATCGGCATATTCAGTTTCTAATTCAAATCCGAGAATGTTGGAGATTTTATCCGCGATAGGAAGATCTTCATCTTCATCATCGTACTCTTCGGTCTGGTCTTCACCTTCGTCCTCAACAGTACGTTGATCATCTTCGTCATCATATTCTTCGTCAACAAAGTCCTCTTGGTCTTCGTCTCCGCGTTCTCGTGGGTTTTCATCAAGGATTTCCTCCTCAACTTCCTCAACGTTTTGAGGTACCTCTTCTACGGGCGTTTCCAGCCCTGGAGCGCCGTCACCGATGACATCGTCAAAGGAAATAGCGCTAAAGTCTAGTTTGTCGTTTGGTTGCATGCTGCAAATTTATTTAAAGTGTGTTGGTTTAATTCTGTAAAATTATCTTTTACATCTGCTATTACTATATATCACTTGCGCTTTTTGCGCTTCTTTCGTCTATCTACCATTCCTCCTCTTCTACGTGGTGACCTGAGCGACTTAAGTCCAGACTCGTAAGCTTTCATATCTTCAAAAGATATGTAGCCTGGAGCGTTTTTATCTAATTTAATTGCTTGGGGTCCTCGTGATGCTCCTGCTCTAGATATCAAAGGTTCAGAGCTGCCGGGGAGTGAAATGTTTAGCCTTCCTTGATCAGGGTATACATCAAAGCTTTGTCGTATTCTTATAGGCTTCCCGCCCAGCGTTTTAAATACCTCAGCATTGAAGAGTTTATCTTTTGCCCGTTTTGGGAGTTTGTTTATTGCTCTTTTGGCTGCGTCAGGAAGAAATCTGTCTATCATTGGAGAAGCTGTTCCCAGTTGAAATGGTTGGAGATCCCAGTCATCAACCATATCTACTCTCATTCCCTTATTCATTGGTGTTGTCTCCATTCTGTATCCACCCATCACACCATATAGGTCATCAGCGTATCCTACAGATACACCTTTATTTCCTTTAAGACCTGCTTTACCAGCTGCCATGAACTCTCCGTATGGTACCTTAGGTCCATACTTCCATTCGTCTGAGAGAGGTGCTGTCCATTTTCCTCGCGCAATCAAATCTTTCTTTACGGCGTTAGGTATATGAACGTCTCCCACATTAGACGCTGCAAAGTCAAGTTGGTGAGGGTCTCTTAGCTTAACCTCTCGCCCGCTGACTCCGGAAGGTTTGTATGAACCATACCGTTGGTCTTTTCCAAGACTTAGCCGAACTGCATCAACTCTGTTTTCAATTTGATTTCGTACACTTTTTGGTATTTTATCATACGGCACAATCTTATTGTACTTATTGTACCTGCCCTTGTGTGCCCGCGCTATGTTTTCTACTTGTTTCTTCTTGCTGAATACACTTTGCAAAGTTTCTTTTGGGCTCAGAGACTTTGTACCGTACCCAAAAGGAACTTTAGAGTAGGTCAGACCAAACCTAGCGGGAGCTCTAAACAGTCCTAGGGCACCTTTTCCTAGTACAGCTGCACCTGCAGGATCAAATGCTATATCTGCTGCTACTGCTTTAGCCCCAGTTAGGTCTAATGTTGTAGACGGGGAGTAGTTGTCTTGTTTTATCCCGCGTGCCTGATCTGTGTACGCAAATGGGTTTTTGTTGACTGTGTTGCCTGAGGCAACATTTAACAGCGCTCCAGTAGTTACTCTGCCAGGCCACGCCATAACGTCTGTAGCTACGTTCATCATATTCTTACCCGCATCCGATACATCTTTGGTAACTCCGGTCTCGTACTCCTCGCGTTTGCTCTTGTCTATCTTGGAGTAATCTCCCACAATACCTGCCCCGGTTCTCTTGAGCACAGCATCTACAGAGTCCAGTCCTGTATTGTTGCTAGAGCTTATCTCTGCAGTAGGCAACATTACTGGTATTTGAGTACCATCCGCAAACGTAGGTATTCTAGTGCCTTCTCTTTTGTCCTTGTCTAGACCGGAACTTTTTGAGAAAGTCAATGCTACGCTAGGCTTCTCTTCTTCATCATCTTCTAGCTCACCACCTTTCTTATACTGCGCTGGTGATTCTATGATGTCACCTCTATATGGTCCTGTAGGTAATTCACTAATGCCGGGGGGCACATTCTTATATGACTCAACCAGATGTCCCTGCTTATCTACTTTCTCTATGTTGATAGGCGTCTTCATGCCCATCGTATTGAATGGGGTATTAGGAGGCACGTCTGGGAAGACCATAGTCTGATTATACTCCCCGGCTTCGTGGTAGGGTCTTAGCCCTTCTTTCTGTTCTTCTTGTGTCTCAGCAACCAGCGGTTGTTCTGGTTGTTCTTGTCTGTGCTCCGCCAAAAGATCTATACCCTGCTCGTAAGCTTTGTATACGTCAAGAATAGAGCCCTCCATGTCGGATGCCCTAAACTCGTTAAGTAGTCTTCTGCGGTCAGCGTTTGTCATTCTCCGTCCGGTGTGAGATCACCCTCTTTGTTCAATGCCTGCTGCTTAAGGTCTAGCTCTCTTTGTTTGAGCTCGAAGTTCTGCTGCATCTTGGCCATGTCAATGTTCAACTTATCTTGCGAGTCAGTTGCTTCTGCTTTGATTAGAGCTATCTCTATCTGGAGCTGTCTGTCTTTCTCGGCATCGATGGCATCTTGCTGAATCTTCATTTGTTGAGTCTTCTGCTGTTCTGCCTGAGCTTGCTGCTGAACTTGTTGTTGTTGCTGTTCAAGCTCTTTCTGAGCCTTCTCAGCGCGTTGTATCTTGTCTTTGATACCTGCGTAGTTCTCAGTGTCGAATAGATCAAGCACGGCGCTCGCAGGCACCCCATTTTGGATCATAGACTGAGACAACATCTTAGCTTGTTCGAGCTTGTCCTGATCTCTTCCAGCGTCTGACACGAATATGCCGTATTCAGTTTCCATGTGCTGCATAGAATCGATGTCAATCATCTCTGTGGTCATATCCGGCATGATGTACATACCCTTCTTACCACTAAGCCACGCTTCTTTGGAGTAATCAATTAGCCCCTGCAGCTCACGTTGCTCAAATCGTGAGAACTTCCGGAAGATGTCCTCTGTGATGTGAGATGACTGTACGATAGCCTGCTGCGATGTAGCTTTGCCCTCGTATGGTCCTATACCACCTTGGCGTTGTCTATTGACTCCTGATATCTTCTCCCACTCCTGCATGATAGACTCAAGCAAGCCGAGGTACTGGTCAATGGTCTTGATGGACATGTCTAGCACCGACTGGTGCTGTGGTGATAGCTGTATGCCCTCCTTGTTGTAGTCAACCCACGCAATACCTGTACCCTCTACGAAGTACATGAACTTATCCATGTCCCACTTCTTGGGTATCATATTGATGTCAAACTGCGCTATGATGTCTTTTGATCTTGCGATCGCCAACTCCATTCGATATTTGAAGATGTTGTAGTTGAGCTGGAATGGGATACCCAATGATACGATTGAGATGTTGTCAGCGTTGATGTCTGAGTACTTTCGTCCATTTACCGGTAGTTTGCATAGTGAGGGGTTGTCCAACGATGTTCGCTGGTTAGACACAGGGTTCATCTTGAGGTAGAAGCTTCCGTCAATACGGGTACCCTCCCAAACCTCATTGATCCACTCGTACTTTACTTTTGCTCCTTGCTCCTTCAGCTCGGGTGGTATCTTAAATCCATCCTCTACCTGCATCTCCTCTATTGTACCCGTATTCTTGTCTTTGTAAGACAGGAAGCCAATGCGCTTGCGTGACTTCCAGTATACGGTAACAACCTCAACCAGTCTGTTTCTAAATATATTGTCGTCTGACCCAGTAGCTTCTGCTCTGTACAGCAGATAGGACTCAGTAGATTGCTGCTTTGGGTTTTCCAACTGCAGTACCTGCTCAGGAGTCATGTACGGGCTAAACATATCTACAGCGCTAGATGCGTGCACAAACTTTCTTACAATAGCCCAGTCCCCATCTTCTACAAACTCTATGTCCGGGTCTTTGTCAAAGTCGATGTCTAGTGGGTTGAGGATCTCGTAGAAGGGCTCCGATGCGCGTACGCCCTTGTGCGAGTAGACCTCACCTGTTACGAGATAGTGGAAGAAGCCTTTTTGAAACTTGTCGTATATCTCCTCTTTCTGCATGATGTAGTTCAGTGCAGACTGTCCCTTGGTTGCCCTATTGTCTACATAGGTGCGCTCGAATTGCTCTAGAAGCTCTTCTGGTAGCGGTACCTCTTGGGGATCTACTCCTAGGTCTGGATTACGTGCCAGCTCATTAAGAAACATCTTCTGGACCTGAGTAAACAGTGCCTGCTTTTTGGCCTCTTCCTTTCTCGTTACAGAGTCTGCGTTGGTTACAATGACGCTGTAGTTAAGCGGTCTCTTAGACTTTTCCCCAAGCAGCAAGTCAATGATAGGCTTGATGATGGGGTAGTTCCGCATCTTGGATGGGAAGTTCTGTCTAGTCTTACCGTACGGCTTCAGTACGTACTTGTAGTCCTCCTCGTCGATGTTGCCGTTGTAGTATTCGTACAAGGATTTGAGTCTGGAGCGTCGTTCTGACATCCCAAACTTCGACATGTCTATGTATGCTTCAACGCACTCTTCTGCCCACTTTCTGGTCTTCTTTGACCTTGGGATGCGTTGTTGCGGTATTTTATGGGTACCGTACATCTAGTTAAAATTACTTATAAATACGGTCAAACCAGTCGTCCGTAGATCTATCGTTTACAATTTCCACTACCTCTCTATTATATAACTCTCGCGTGTGGTACATGCCCACCATAAAAGCCATAACCCTATCGAAGTTTCCCTTGTGGTTAAATTTAATCAACTCCTGCAAAAGAGCGGGATCGTATATCTTATGCAGGTTAAGCGTCACGTTACCCTCGTCATCTGTATTTCGAGGAGCAGTTAGCCAGTCCCTAATATACAACTCTCCCTGCCTTTTTCGTTGCTCAGTCATATGCATTCCGTACTGACGTCTTACATTTCTGGATCTGAGTTCTCTTTTATCCAGCATCTCAAACTCTTCCTGTAGCTTATGAAGCTTCCTATGTCTTTTGGCGAAAGCAATAAGCTCTCCACGGTCGTTCTCGAACCCGATCTTTGCGTTGTAGTACTCAGCGAGCATAAATAGATTGCGGTTGTACTCATCCTGTGTTTGTGGTCTCCCGACATAGCTTGCTACAATTATATCATCCGGCTTGGATAGATTGTTAGGTCTCTTAATTACGTATGCTGCCCCCAGCGACTCATTGGTAGTGGACTTAGACTGTGCGTAGGGGTCATGGCATATAAGATACAAATTGTGTGGAACCTCCTCCTCCTTAGTCAGGAACGGGGATTGGTATACTACTACTGCGCCTTCAGTCTTGTCCCCTTTTCTGTGCGGGAACTTATAAACCGCATGTACATCCCCGGATGGGCGGAAGGCTGCTTTCCCTTTTGTATCGTAGTACATGATTCCTTCTGTGCCCTCTGACTCAAGTCCGTGTGCTTTTATTTTGTTGTACTGCTCCTTCAGGGATGTTACATCAAATAGGTTTGCTGTGACCTGCAGTGTTGCTTCTTGTGGTGTAAACGGATGCTCCGCCGTGTACTGGTCTAGGGCCTTTGGATCGTTTGCTCCCTTTTTCTTTTCTCTCTGCTGCTCTTCGTGTTTCTTTGCATCCGCTATCTGCGAGTTACCATTGTCATCTATAAACCCATCTAGGTTTTGGTAGATTGGGACAAAGTAACCACAGGTAGTTCCCATAGCTCCTGCATCCCAGTCGTTGTCAAACGCCATGCAGTCGTAGGACTCGGGGTGATAGAACAACTCCTCCATCCCATCAAAGCCACTGCCTTCCTCACCACCTGTACCGAATGCTATCATAGTGCCCAGTGTTTTGGAGCCCTGACGCATTGTAGGCATAGCTACCTCCCAAGCCTTAAGTAGACCTCCAAATGAGCCTGCCTCCTCGAAGAAAATGAGATCACCTGCTTTACCACGAACCTTGTCTGGGTTGTCTTTTAGAGATACCCCAATGATCTGTGATTTCATCCCGAGCTCTACGTCTGCCCCGTTTACATTCTTCTTGTACCCTGACTGCTTGTGCATCTCACGGTCTCGTAGGCGAGGCTGTGTCCATGCTGTGTTGTCGTCGATGAATGACAAGAAGTCCCAGGCCTTAGACAATAGCCCGTCCCCTATGAGATATTCTTTCTGTGAGGCGAATACGTAGTTCTTGCTATTGCGCATCAGGAAGTAGTTCCGTGCCAGCATAGCTCCTGCTTTGTAGGAAAAGCCCTTACGCCTAGCCTTTAGTACAACTAGGTGCTTGTTTGTTTTTCTTGCTTCGCCTACCGCAGTGAAGTACTCGTGGTCTCCGTCGTAGAAGGCAGGAAATGTTCTTTCTCTTCGTGCGATCTTGGTACCGTCGGCCATGATATCGTCCACTACCCGGTCGATTGGGCAGAAGTTGAGATAGAAATAGTGATAGCCCGTTAATCCCTCGTATCCTTCTAAGCATCTTGTCTTTTGTTCGTCCCAGTAATCGTAATACTCTTTTGTTGCAGGTATAGCATCGGTATAGAAACCAAAGTCCAGGTAATGCTGTGCAGCAGGTGAGTACTTTACCGAGTTCTTAAACATTCCATGAGTCTTTGAAGTATGTGTGCAAGACTGCCTTTACTCCCTCTGCTTCCTGTACGAACAGTGAATCATCTATGAATAGGTCTATATTGTCTTTAAAGTACTCAGCCTGAGCGTTTAAGATAAGTGCCTTTTCTCGGTTCATGTTGGACCTCACATAAATGATTTTTATGTTGTGGTCTACAGCGTCCTTTAACTCCTTATCTGCGTACTTCTCTGCAATATTAGGGTTGTTAAATATTGAGTTAGGATGCAATATGCATACGTCGTAGTGGGAATGTGCCATCTCCACAACCCGCAGTTTATTGTTGCATACAGTTAGATCAGTGTGCTGTTGTATAAACTGCTTCACCAATTTCCTGTGCTTTGGGTGGTACCCCGTTATTATAAACTTCTGCGGTCTCAACATTAACTAGAGTATTTGTTTGTTACAACTCCCCCTCTATTGGGGTTATCCTTCTGTTCGTGTTTCTTAACTATGGCCTCCAACTCGTCAAGTCCTGTAACGACTTTGCCCATGTTGGCTAGGTTCCCAATGAGGTCCTTAGCGTGGTAGATTGGCTTGCCGTGGTCATCCAACACGTTTAGGTTTACAGTAGCAAAGTATCTCTCGAGTTTAGTTATCGAGTTACGTGCAGATTTAAGAAGCTTTATAGCAGAAGTTTCTGATAGTTCCTTATACTTGTCAATTGCTCCCTTCACTTTGGGGGTAAACTTAACCTTAAGATCTTGACTAATTCTAGCCATTTTCTCTTCTTCTTCGTACACAGCGTAGGGGGAGCGGTGGTCCGTGTAGAAGTATACGGCGCCCAGTTCGCTGGATTTCAAACCCTTGAATTCATTAATGGTCAGTGCGTACGCGCTTGGGACAACTACGTTGTTACTAACCGTTATTAAATCCCTCACGACTCAGGCTGAAGGTTGATTACACAAGCGTCTGCGAGATCTGGTGCGGTTGCATCTGTATTTGTTGAGTGCCCAACCAAGAATCGGTTGTAGGTCTCCCCAAACGCAGCAGACTTGAAGAATCCATTGCCGTCGTCAACTGCATCCGCTACTTTGAATACAATGTCTTTCGCTGTATACACCTTTTGCCAGAAATACAATATTGATCCGTATATAACATCACGATTGTTAAACCGTAGCCTGACAAAGTCTGCACCGTCATTTGTATTGTCATAGGCATACTTAGTCATCCCATCGTTCTTCATAGAATGGAACCAGAACTCTACGTAGTAGTTAGTAGAGAAGTCATTCTTGATTCCTTTCAGATCCGATAATGGGTAGTATACTTCTCTACCAGAGCTGTCTCTGAAGTATAGCAATTTTGTTGGAGTGATATTATTTGACATTGTTCAGATGTTTTAGTCGCCCGGGTAAGACGTGAAATTTACCAAGATAGGGCAATCTTACTGCCTCGAATCTACCAGCTTTCAATATTGAGGCAGTGTACTTAAACTGGTAGTATACTGCTTCTTCAACTTTCTTTATGGGTAAGCTGTATTTAGTCGCTAGACGTTGTAGAATTACCTTTTCGCTCATTGCTTCTTCTCTTTTTACGGTCCGCTATGATTTTCTCCAGTCTGTCGTTTTTCTTCTCCTTCAGTGTGACTGTCTTTCCTTTCTGGCCTACAATCTGTTTTACCCACCTACCGTCGGGGCAGCTAGACGTAGCCCATTTTGCTTTGTGTTCTACTAGACATCCACACTTGCCGCATCTCATAACGTCACTTCTTAGAAACTCGCAATCGTTGCATGTAGCAAGTCTTGCTTCGTACGCTTCTTCGTCAACGTTGGGAGCACCTTCTTTTGCGTAGTTCTTTACCTCCTTAGCAAAATTCGTGATCATATCTAACATCGATAATTTCTTCTGGCTCATCGTATAAGTTTATCAGGTTTTGTATTACTATGGTTCCTCTTGTTCCTGAGCTATTATATATCACGGATATGGCCCAAGGATCTTCTATGAATACACTAGTTACTGGGGACCCTATCATCTTTTATGGTTATAGTTGCACCTTTGTTGGAGCTTAGAAGTCCTGATAATCTATATCCGTCTTTTGTTTTGGTGATCGCACCTTTATCCTTAAGACGCTTTACATAGTTGTTCAGGGTATTTGGATCTTTGATTCCCAGCTCTGTTGCTACCTTCTTCTTGTTCTCAGACGAACACAGGTTTACGGTGTCCCCTAGGTCAATGAAGTTGGACAGAACCTGCATCTCTTTGTCAGTAAGCTCCAGTATGCCGTTAAAGACCTGCAGAAACTGGTATGTGGTCTTTACCTCTATGTTGATGTTTCTACTCATCTCTCATTACTATTTTGGCTCTACCGTCTTCCACGTTTATGCGGCTTGTAGCGGACTGTTTGTTGAACTCGTCTACGAATTCTGAGATGTTTTCTCGTGTAACGAGAAACGATAGGAATACTTCTATCTCTCTAGCCGCCCGGTGAAGCAGTTGTTTTTTGTTCTCGGCCTCTTCGTGAGCGTTTCTTAGCTCATCGAAGGTTTTGATCGATATGCTTACGCTGCCCTCCATCAATCTGGGATGATTCCACAGATCATGAACTCGTTAACCATTACATACTCCTTCTCCTCTATGGTTATAATCAACCCTTCTGAGGTTGGGTGCACCATAACAGTGTCGCCCTCCTTGACCAACTGGCATTGTGGTCCGGTAGCAACTACTTTAAGTATGTTTGTTTTTAGGGAGTTCTCAGCGCCCCCCGTGAGCAGGATACCTGCTTCTGTTTTGTTTCTCCTTTGTGTGGGGAGGACCACCCAATCTCGTGTTGGAAGGAAGTTAATCTTAGACATAATGTTTGATTTATGTCAAAGATATAAAACTTCAGCTTATATAACCAAATGCTTTACAAAATATCTTCAAACTTCTGGCTTACTTTAAAGCTCGGGCATGCTTTTGAGGCATATTCGTTGTGCCCATGGAGTGTTAAGTCCTTATCCCACACCATGCGCAGTGAGAAGATCAATTCACGCATAGCTTCTTCTTGGCAGTCTAGCATAGTGTCTTTTGGATTCATGTCTTCGTCTGCTCCACCAACGTAGCATATACCGATGGAGTCTTTGTTGTGCCCCTTAACGTGAGCACCTGTTACATCTAAAGGCCTGCCACTCTCTATCTCACCGTTAAGTTTGATAACGTAGTGATAGCCAATATCTGACCAGCCGTTTCCGTTAACGTGCCAGTCCTTAATAGTAGCTGCGTCTATGTCTCTACCCTCTGGCGTTGCCGAGCAGTGGATGATGATGCGATTAATGTCTCTCATGGATACAAGTATTCCCCCTTGGTTTTTAATGTTTCGCTACCGGATTTCCACTCGCCGTGTTTAGCCTATGTGGGGGCATTTCTTTCAGCCTATAGCCTTGTTCCCACCCGAGTTTTATACCGATGCACTTTTTGAAACTACCGGGGACAACGTTCACTACCTATGGTGGTAGCTACTATAACCCGATGTCTAGGCC
>Ga0315330_10001420_pt1 | contig 16099 bp, 6 predicted proteins | sample M140m34915metaG_FD_203453 | JGI IMG/M metagenome (GOLD analysis project Ga0315330, IMG submission 203453) | Ammonia-oxidizing marine archaeal communities from Monterey Bay, California, United States - M1 40m 34915 | ecosystem: Environmental > Aquatic > Marine > Intertidal zone | place: USA...
GTTCGGCAGCGCGGAGGGATGTTCGATCCGGCTAAGCGACGATACGCTTCGGCCAATGCACGCCGTGCTGCTGCGTGATATTTCGAGAGTTGTTGTACGCGCTTACTCGGTGCCAGTCCAAGTCAACGCTTCACGAACAACCGAGGCAAGTTTGCGTGTAGGCGATGTCCTTCGCCTTGGGCAGTATCAGTTCGAACTGCTGTCGGTAAAGCCGGCAGGAATGAAGTCGGGCAGTGGAGGTAACGTTGGTACCAACGCAGGTGATGGTGAACGCGGCCCAAGCACGGCTGAGTCATTCGCCAGCTCAAACAAAGCCGGGCACGAGCCTAGAAAACGTCGTTTGTCTGGGGTAGGGTCCGAGGATTCTGCTGCGGGAGGTCCCACGGCAGAGGATATGCTTTGGCGTGACCGTTTGCGTCGAGAGGTTGACCAGTGGCGTGAGCGGCAGATTGAGTGCGACCGTCGTGAAGGCCGTATGGATGAACGTGAATCTGAGCTGCGGAACCGAGAAACAGAATTGTGGTCGCGGGCGGAAAATCTGTATCGCCGCGAAGCTCGTTTGCAGTCGCAGGAAACGTCAAACTTCCAGCTTTATGATGAGTTCTCACAGCGTCAGCAGGAACTGTTGGCGCTTCGGGAAGAAAACCATTTGAGGGAGGAGAGCTTTCATGCTCGCGAAGTGGAACTTCGCGAACAGGAATTGCAATACCGTAGTCAGCTTGAAGAGGCGACTCGGCGTCTCCATCAGTCACAACGACAAGCCGAATCGGCAGCCGAATCGGTTGCCCAAATGCGAGAACAGTTTGAATCCCTCAACGCTCAGATTGAGCAACTGTCGAAACAGCATTTGGAAATCGAAGTACGCGAACAAAATCAGCGAGTGGAGCATGAGCGGTTGCGGACGGGGCTCGAGCAGGCCCGTGACCAGGCTGTGCAAGATCATGCTGCCAGCGAGAATCGACGAGTGGCAGCTGAAGAGCAGGCCGCCAGATTAGAAGAGCAGATCGCACAATTGCGAGCGGCCTATGGTTCCTCCGAATCAGAACAATTGACGCAGCTCTCTGAGAGCGAGGCAGCAGCAGAAAATCTCAGGCAGCAGGTCGAAGAGCTGCAGCAGATGGTTTCTGATGCTCGAAACGAAGCTGAAGTTCTGCGGGCTGATTATGAGCAGGCACGCTCATCCGTTCGCGAACTGGAAACTATTGTTTCGGAAAGTGAGGGCAGGGGTGATGAAAACCGTGAACAATGGATTGCTGAAACCAGTGAACTGAGATCGGCGGTTGAGAAGCTCTCATCCGAAATGGATCAGGCGAACACCGAACTCAATCAGTTGCGTGAAGCCAACGATGATTTGACGCGACGCCTCACCGAGGTAAAGCAGGAACGAGATCAATCGCGTCTGGAGGTGGAATCAAGCCCCAGCCAAGAAGAGGTCGAATCACTTCGCACTCAGCTTGAATCTGCCAATGAGCAAATTGGGACTATGCAGCTTGACCATGAGCAAACTCTGGTCAGGCTGGAAGCGGCTGAACAGCAAAATCAACATCGGAAATCATCAGACGACCCGCGCGCAAACCAAGCTGATGCGGTTTGGGAAGAGGTCGGTAATGTTGAATCTGATAAATCGGCACCCGACTCTGTTGAGGAAGCCAGCACGCAGGAAATCGGGCGTCAGATCGTCGACGTCGGGGACTCAAACGATGAGGGCGAGCCAAGCCAAGACGTTACGCCAGAATCTGTAAACCCAGATCCAGGGGGCTCCAGTGCGGGCAATCCAGAGCCAACTTTGCAAGATGCTGATTCACTGCAGATGCATCTCGAGAATGAGATGCGAGTCGATGGTGAATTGCCGGATGGCGATCAGATTGTCGGTGGTTCACTGGCCAGTAAGTTGATTCAGGATTTGGAAGCCGAGGACGCTTTCCCACCAAAGTCATCCGCTAACCACCAAAGTGCTTTGGATGCTTTTTCCAATCTGACCTACGAAGGTGATCAGGAAGAAGGCCTCAGCGCAACTGGTTACATGCGGCCTGAGTCTGAAAATTGGGCGACAGATGCCGAAGCAAGCGATGAAGGATTGAACCACAACGCTGAGACTGGCGTTGAGCCGAGTTCGGTTGTCGATGAAGGTACCGTTGGGTTTTACGAGAAGCATGGTGCAGTTGATGGGTTCGAGAATGAATATGAACCCTATCAGAGCATTCAAGAAGGCAGACACGAAGACTTTGAGCAGAGTACCGATCAGGACATGGATTCTGGCGACGGGACTGCGGTTGCTTCTGATGATGAGGCAACCGGTGACGGACCCCTTCAGGATGAGTCGAGCAGTGTTGGTTCCGTCAGCGACGACGCAGTAGCCGATTCTGAACTCACTGACAGTGATGATGAAGATGATACGATCGAAGCGTACATGAATCGGTTGCTGCAGCATGTTCGCGGCGATGCCCAGGACACAAACGCAGAAGATGAGCCGCTCGATGGTGCAAATGAGCCAGAGGAAGAGGACCTCGAACCACTCGATCCCAATGCTCCTCTCGTCCCCAGGTCACTTGCCCCAGAACGGGACACGGATCTGAATGCCATGCGTGAGTTGGCTAATACATCTGCACGTGTCGCCATCAAACGCAGTGCTCGTCTGCAGGCTCGCAATATCCAACTCAAGGGAGCGATTTGCTTGGTGTATGCCTTGGGAGCGATCGGGTGTGGTGCTGTCTGTTTTGTGTTTTTGACTGGACTCCTTACCTATGTGGCTTCCGCATTGACCGGGCTTGTGGCGATCATTTATGTTCGCGAAGCCATGCAGTTGTTTCAGGAAGCGAGTTATCAATACAGCGCAGCGACCAGCGTGTTGCAGGATGAAGGAAATATCGCAGCAAGCAACCAGGAATACGCTGATGAGTGATCAACATCCCACGGTGACTCACTGCTTGGGATTGGATGTTGATTGCGGTCGCGTTCCTGTGTGCGTTTGTGTTTTTGCTGGTGGCTGAAGCCACCGCAAGCACTGACAAGGGTGCCTTGCTGATCGACATTGGGGCATGCCTCGCGTTCAGTTTCCAAGTGTCCGTTTCTCTATCGCCGTTGCTCGGTATAAGTTCCTCGATACCGGTACACGCTCTTGTGAGTGGTTGAGCCTTGCCTAGCCCCACGTTGGCAATCAACCTCGAACATTGATTGCTGCCAATTCCTTCAGTGGGGGACCTTCGGAGGGGTGAAGGCGGGGCTTCTTCATTCATCCTGTTCGTTTGGTTGGCTGGCTGACGCCGGGTTGAATAGGTACGCAGGTTGAATGGGTGCGGTCCAAGGAAATCTAGGATTTGGACCGTCGGTGACAGAATGCTTCGCAAGGGGGGGATGTTCCGATTGGGACTGATATCGCTTGCTGTCTCAGGATAGGGTCGACTCGATGCCTCAAGCATGGAAAGATGGTTTGGGGGCATGTTCGCAACGCAACGTTTGCGAGGCTACGGGTGGATTTCGTGTGGTGCAATAAAGAGGTTCGTGATGACTGGTCAAAATGAACGCAAGGTAACTGGCGAAAATGCTGGTTCAGCTGCGAACAGTTGGTCCATGGAAAGCCAGTCAGTGGAGGCGATTTGGCGTCAGTTTGGAGATCAGTTTCGCCGTCGGGCAAGGACGCGATTGCGACAGTATGGGCTGACCGGTCAAGCGGAGTCGATGGACATTTGCAACGATGTCATGGCAGAGATGACGAGAGGTTTTAATGCCAATGGCGTCACGCCCGATGACGCGTTGGCGTATGTGTTGCGTGCGATTGATAATCAGGTACTGGACACCTTTCGCCGATTGGCAAGGCAGTGTCGTGATTTTCGTCGTAATGAGGCGGTCCCTGTTGATGAGTTGCCAGTGGTGAACCAAGGCCATTCACCAAGCCAGATCGCATTGCACCGGGAGGTTATCGAGAGAATTAAAGATTTGCTCAACGACGAAGATGCGTTGGCTGTCAGCATGATGCTCGAAAATCGGGACTGGATTGAAATCGGTGAGTCACTTGGTGTGAAACCAGATACGGTTCGGATGCGGGTAAAAAGAGCTTTGGAGCGTGTGCGAGAGGAAATTGGGTTCCGTGAGGGAGACTCGGATGGCTGATTTTTCCGATGTTTCCTCAGCTGGTATTGATGAACTGATCAATTGGCTAAGTCAGCAACGAAGAAAGAACCCAGCGGCTTCGTTGGTTGACTTGCTTGGTGGCCGGAAGGTGGATCGAAATGCGGTGCTGGATCTAGCTTGCATAGACTTGATGCACCAGCACCGAAATGGGCATCACGTTTGTGCAGAACAATACGTGCGAGAATTTCCCCAGTTAGATCGCACCAGCGATTTGCTTGATCTGATAGATGCGGAATTGTGTGTGGCTGCTGAACTGCGAGAACCCATCGATCTGGCGGCCTACTGCAATCGGTTTCCCGATCTCGCAACCGATATCGAGGAGTTGGCACGGCTTGACCTCAGTCCAGAGGTGCCGTGCTTCCATCGGAAACCTGAAAGAGGAAGTTTCGGGTTTGATTTAAGCGAAGCACCGCATTTCGATTCCTCTTCACTGACATTGGATCATCCAGACGATCTTTCAAGCGGTTTTTCTATTGATCCAGTTGCTTCGCTGGCTGATGAAGCGTCATCGGTGAATTCGAAACTGTCACTTGCCAGGATTAGCGAAGACTATCCCCTGACCATTCCCGATTGGTTTCTTGTGGATCAATGCATCGTGCGTGATAAGGATCGTTGCTTATTGCGAGGTCGCGATGATATTCGCGGCATCTCCCTCGCCATGAAAATTATCCGTGTCCCGCATCTGATGTCAGACAAAGATGTCATCGGTCTGCTGGATGTTTGTGAAGCAGCTTCGCGGGTGCAGAATCCTCACTGGATCGCGCCGCAGATGGCTGCCGTGCAAATGGGGTACTTGGGTGTGATCCGCCCATGGCAATTTGCAAACCCGTGGCGACCACCGTCGATTACCCGATCGCCTGAAGGTGATAATTCTGCGGAGGTTGTGACAAAGGCATTGAATGAAAATGCCTTGAATAATGACGGCCTCAATCAAGCGAGACTCAGGGATGCCAAACTCAATGAATCGATCGTTCTGCGCCGCTGGCGACAGTTGGCGACCGTTGCTTTCGCTGTTGAGGCAGCTCATCGGTCGGGAGCAACTCATGGTGCACTCCACGCCGGCAACCTTGCAGTGGACCATGAAGGGAACGTTTGTGTTGTGGACGCAGCCTCAAGTCTCGTCGCATTGCAGCGATGGTTGGGCAACACTACTGCCGGTATGCAAAGTAATATCATTCAAAGCTTGGACCAACGGATCCACTTGGATGTGGAAGACATGATGAAGTTGGTGCGCGACACTGCCACATGGATTCCGTCTCTTGCGTCTGAGCAGTTGGTGAATCAGGTGCAGGAAAGCATCGTGGGCAAGGGTGAATCATTGTTGACGCGGATGGGAGAAATTCTGATGCAATATGCAGATCATTATCAACCAATGGGTCGGGATCCCGATGTGACACAGCAACCCCGGTGGCGCATCCGGATTGCGCGTTGGTTATTGCGAAATAATTGATTTGCTCAATTTCAGTTACCCGACGGAATGAGTGTCGGATGATGCGTTCGTTCTCTGCCAGCGAAACAGGTTGGGGGTCAGTTGATCTGTTACCATGGCTTTTGCACGTCAATGCGTCCTTGTTTGTGGAGATCAGTGCATGCAAATCAACTGTCCCAGTTGCGAGAAATCACTGTCGCTCGGCCAGCCGAAGACAGGGCGTTATCGACCCAAATGCAAGTATTGCGGTGAACCGTTTGACTTGCGAATTGATTCGGATGGGAAACCTTCACTTGGCGTAGAACCCGAGGCAACGCAGCTTTCTGCGGCTCGGGAGATGACGGCTGAAAACCAAGGAGAATCGACACCGGTGGGGAGGGACCGCGATGCGGGTAGCATCCCGGACCGTCTGGGTGGGTATCGAGTCTTGCGTCTTTTGGGACGTGGTGCGATGGGGACAGTTTACGAAGCCAAGCAGATTTCGCTGGATCGTTTAGTCGCTTTGAAAACGATTAGGGGACGGCTGGCAGAGAATCCCGCCTCACTCGCTCGATTCACACGCGAGGCGTATGCGGCAGCTCAACTGACTCACCACAACGTAGTCCAAATCTATGACTTTGGAGAAGATGCTGGTCTTCAGTTTTTCAGCATGGAGTGGGTGCGCGGTGGGCCATTGGCCCATCTGATACGAGAGAAAGGAAAACTCGAACCAAGGCTGGCAGCTAGCTATGCAGTGCAAGCTGCACGTGGATTGCAGTTTGCACATCAGCATGGAATGGTGCACCGCGATATTAAACCAGCCAACTTGTTGTTGACTAAGGATGGCATTATCAAAGTCGCAGATCTTGGGCTTGTGAAAATACCCGATCATGGTGACTCGGATTCTGAGCCTGATGTGCCAGTCGATTTGGCGAGCGGTACGCAGGTTACTTTGCAAGGCACTGCAGTGGGGACTCCTGCTTACATGGCACCCGAGCAGAGCCTCGATGCAGCTGGAGTCGATGGTCGTGCTGATATTTATTCCCTGGGGTGCACGCTGTTCTTCATGCTTGCAGGACGGCCGCCGTTTGAAGGCACGGTTGTGTCAGATGTAACAGAACAGCATGCGACGGCGCAACCACCAAGCTTGACTGAGATCAATCACCGGGTGCCTGATGAACTGCAGCAGATCGTTTCCAAGGCAATGGCGAAGAATGTTGACCACCGATACGAGTCCTTGGCAGGGATGATCCGTGAGTTGGAATCCTATCTTGGACTGGCTGAGCAAAACGGCTTTTCGCCGACCTCGCAGCAGGCGGATATTTGGGAGGCAATTGCGACCAAGTACCGTGACGCAACACGCTTGGCGTCCTTGTCGACATTGCTGCTGTGGGGGTGTTTCGCGGTTTCGGTCGGATTGACGTGCGTGTTGGTATGGTTTGATGCCGGCCCGCGATGGGTTCTGACTGGAATTGGGATGATCGTGGGGGCTGTGGTTTGCAGCCTGCTGATGCGTGCGCGACGGTTGCAAAGCCCTGTGGTTGATCATGTCAGAAAATGGCTTGGAGCCTGGTCTCGATGGGATTGGGGCGTCACCCTGGTGAGCATGCTGACAATTTCAGTACTCGTCTTTTTTTGTGGGTTATGGCCCGGTTTGTTGATCGGACTTCTGCTGGGTGCGACGGTTGGGTTTTGCAACGATCAAATTCTGATCCTGCCAGTATGGAAGGCACAACGTGATCCTTTGGCAGAGGCAGAACGCTTGATTCGAGATTTGCGAATCAGTGGTACTGATGAAGATGGTTTGCGATCATTCGCGGCCCGCTATAGCGGCCGAGGTTGGCAAAATCTTTACGAGGCCTTGTTTGGTTATGATTCGCTGTTGCAAATGCGAGAAAAACTTGCCCGTGATTCATCGTTTACCGGACCCACAGAGGTGAAGTCACTTCGTGACCGAGTGTGCTCTTTGCTTCGTCAGAAGACCGAGGAACATCAGAAAATACGTGATCACCAGCGATTGGCAACGATCGAAGAGCGTGGGTTGGCACGTGAGGGATTGTCGGTAGACGAAGCTCGTGATCGTGCATGGCAGATTGCTGCGGCGGTGATGGAAAATACAAAGGTGGAGTCCGGTTCCGAATCGTCTCCCGTCTCTGCGAGTACTCAGGCAGCAATCCAGAAACGCGCTCGAATGAAGCAGATGATCGCCGACGCCAGAAGTGGTAAGTATCAACGAGAACGCGAACCGCTGGCAGTTGCCCGTTTTGCGTTGGGCGGGCAAACCCGATTTTTAGTCGGATGCTTGTTATTATCCCTCTTTGCACTCTTGGCAGATAGGCAAGGATTGTTCGAACAGCTCAAGCAGATTGATGCACTGGGAACTGTAAGCAGTGGGGACCTTGATCTTGATCAAGTCAGTGACGCATTGAAAGGAGCGGCCTCCACCGCCACGAACTCAGCAACAAGTACTTTGCTGTTCACTTGGGATGTACAGGTCTGGTCACTTGGGTTGGCCGGATTCTTGTTGGCTCTCTCCGCATTCGTTTCAGGGTGGCGGATGACTCCGTTTGCCGCCGCCGCCTCTTTAGTGATCTTGTTTGGGCCTGCGTTTGGGATTCCCGGTTTAACCTCATTTGTGCCACCTTGGCTGGTTGCAGCAGCGATTGGCATCGTGATTTATTTACCGGGAGTAATCTGGGGAGAACGGGCGGATGACTGAACTGGTGGCTCCCGAAATCAGATTTAACTGCGCAGGTGAAACGGTGCCAAGGTGATTGAATCAACACCGGTTCATCGCTGCTAGCCTGATAATCGCACTGTTACGGTCTGGCAGTTTCAATGAAACTGTTTCGCAATTGTCGTTGCCGGGCTAATTTTTAGCAGCAGCATCGGCTGCTGGTGGTTCCGTTCGTGGTGGTGAAGAAATCATATAACCGGACCAGAACAGCGGCTGTTTGCCAGTCAGTCCCTCGCGGTCGTGCTCGGCCTGAGTCAGTAGCGGTTCACCGGCGGGGTCCAGGTTGGTGCCCAGCAGCACCAGCTTGGCTCTCTGCCATGCCTCGTTCATTCCGATAAAGGGCAGTTCCTGCAGGAACTCTTTCAGGAGAACGGCCGTTGAATTGCCACCGACAGCCCAGCGACTGATTAGGACATTGCGGACTCCAGCGACATTGAGCGCGGTGAGTGTGCCAAATATTTCGGAGCCATCACCCATGCGTCCCACACCCACCGGGGTTCGAAAGCCTGCGAGGATCACGTTGGCAGGGACCTGAGTAGGGAAACGCAGCCATGCGGCGAGATTCCCAAGTGGGTTTCTTTGCTCATAAGGAGCCATAGGCGTGAGCAAGAAATTATCGGTATTCGGAGTCTGTGGTGCAGCAATCGCTAGATAACCAATCTCGTTGCCCAGAAATGCGGTGGGGGTGTTGTTGGCGTCGGGAAGACGAAGTGGATCAGTCACAACATCAACAATGGAGTCTGCAATTTGCTGATTGAGTTCGAGGTCGCGAGGTGCAAAAAACTTACCGGTTGCGATTCCGATTTTATTTGTAGCTGGGTTTGCCGAGACTGGTTGTATCGCCAACGCTGGAGTCGCGGCATAACGAATCTTGATCTGTTCACCGAAGAGTGGTGAATCTGCTTCGAGAAGAGGCAGCAAGTCAAAGGGCAAATACCAGAGCGGGCCGTCAGGCACGATAATCAATTCATCGAATTTCTCTGCTGAGATGGTTGTGTCTTCAGGAATCAGTAGGCGTCGTAACGTAACAGCGTCCTTCTTCCATGACTCGTCTTCGGGAATCCGATCTCCGCGGGTTTTGCCCACACCAATACCTCGCAGTAGCTTGGCAATTTCAGACGGAATACGACTGCTACCGTTGATGGTCCACATCACAACTTTGTTTTTGGCCGATAGCGTTGCGTAAACTCGTTTGCCGACCGAGGTAAAGGTCAGTAGACCGGTCTTGGGCGGTAGCTTGGCAGCGGGGGCTTTTGCTTCCAGAGTTGGCAAGGTCTCTTGTGGTAAGTGAATCCGTGACAGAGCTGCCACACATGCTTTGGCTTCGGCGGTGGTCATCGCGGCGAGGGTTGGTTTGCCAGCGACGGCCACTGCTTTACGAACCTCGCTGATTGGATTTCCTGGCGCATTCCTCATTTCTAAAATTGCTGGTGGCAAATCTTTTTCATCGGCCCGAGCAATGGCCCGAACCTGAGCGACTCGTCCTCCCAGTGGTAGCTGACGGTGGAATCGTGCTGCCAACATGCCGTCGATTGCTTGGAGTAATTGTTCACCATAGCCAGTTGATGCGGCTAAGGTGACTTGGGCCACGTGTGCTGCCGAGGTATCAATCATCACGGCTGCTAACCCATCAACAGGATCACGCCGCCAAACTTCTATAGGAGGATCTTCGCAATAGGCTTCCAGTAATTTTTTGATTGTGCTATCCGCACGAGAATTTCCAATGGCTTGCTGTATCAGGTTGAATTGATAGACACGCGGCATCGATACAAGAACCTGCCGTCGGTTGCGGGAGTTCAATGCAAAGGCGAGCATGGGCAGCATCGACTTGTCCAAGACTGACGATTGCGTGCCGGTGATCGTTGATCCGGAGGCTGCTGCAATTCGGCTCCGGACGTAGGAAGCGTAGGCGTTGAATCGAGGAAGTGTTACATCTCGCCGGTTTGCCAATGCCTCGGCGTTTGCGAGCATTTTGCTCGCCATCTCAAGATTGCCTGCTGTCACCGCGGCGTCAGCTCCGGCGATCAGGCAGTGCAAGCTTGCAAAACGTGACTCACGAAGAAGGGCACCCGCGATCAGGCTGGCTGACTCGGCAAGGGCGCCTGCTTGTGTCGCATTCGCACTGCCTGCCGCAAGCTGAAACGCTTCACCAATGAATTCCAATTGCCCCAGTGCGGCGGAAAGATGAACCGTTCTCATGGCAGCAGGAATCGCGGTTTCTGGTTTCTTGCTTCCAACCAATGCGTTTGTTGCTGCCAGCATTGTGATTGCAGAAAGGGGATGCGCGGTCCCACCATAAAATCCAAGGGTCTGCGCGTCGTTGATCACTCTTTGGTCATCACGCTTGCCAAAGTAGCCTACGCTGCGGGCGGCCCCAATCATCGTCTTGCCGATTGGTGGTGGCATGGTCGCAGGGTATTTGATTGAGTCCAGTAACAGATTCGCACCGGGATCGTTTTCGCTCAGAGGACCTAGTAAGACGCGACGACGATAAGATGCGATTGCAATGCCTCGCATGATTTCCGCCACATCCATGTTGCGGTAAGTCAATGATTCGATAGCCCCGCCCTGACGTAACACATCGGGCGTGACTTGTTGGCCCGACGCAAGTGGCAGCATTTCTCGAAACGACGCAACTTGGACCGCGGCGGCATCCGGCCACAAAAAAGCACGCTTGGAAACAGCGACGCCCGGTTGAATTGCATTCGTCCAGTTCACACCCCTCAAGAATTTGTGACGACTCAAAATCTGAATGATCTCATCAGCGTTTTGCCGACAGCTAGGCAGGTCTCCCATCTGCCAGTAACACTCTCCCAGCATGGCCAGCCCTGGGATTGCCTCGATGTAACGCCCCTGCGGATTGCGTCGCCCACCCCGTACCGATGCTTCGAATAATTCAAAGGCTGATTTCAGATCACCAGCACGATAAGCTTCCAAGCCAAAGTAGTACTCGCTCGTTGGGTATTTTCCCCCCGTCGGCTCCACGCTACCGAACGGAACTCCGCCGCCAACGATTCCCTGATTGGGGCGATTAGGTTGTTGACCATTGCCATTGTTGCCCGCGCCGTTGCCATTGCCAAACTGCGCATGAGTTGAGTTTGATCCCAGCAATAGCATGCCGATCAACAAGCACAACACAGACCGAACAGACGAGAACCACCATGAGCGTGTTCGTGGATGCTCGACAAAGTTGCAACGCATAGGATGCTCGACGGAGTTGCAAGGCATAGATCGGCAAGTAAGAGATCGACGCATAGTAAGCACCGGTTCGCAGCAGGTAGAAATGGAATTCGCAGTCAAACGAAACAGATCAAATAGATCAGGTAGATTCGAAAGACGGCGAGACAATGGTTCGTGCGTTAAGTCTCAGTGCAGCATCACCTGGAGTGATCTGTACAGAGTGACTTGTGTTAGTGAACGGATAAGAACTACTGAATGAAAAGTACGTATTCAACTGCGGATTTAGTCGATCTTTTTCGCGTTTGCTAACTTGAATAACAAAATTTGAACGTTTTCTCAGTGATGGAGTGACAGGCAACGCCCAATGTCGATTATTGTCGTAGCCGACGAAGGCTCGCGCTCAGGTGCCTTGGGGAACTTAGGACAAAAGAAGCCCAATCCTCCAACTCTCTAGTCTAGAGGGTGTCGCTGGAGCGGGAGACGAAAATTTGGTCCGTTCGCTTTGAAACTTGCGAAACGCTGCAAATTTGGTGCGATCTTTGTCGTAACCGTTGATTTGAACTTATGGGAATAGGTGTAAAGAAGTGTCTGGAGGCTTGAATCCTTTTGCTCCGCCCGAGTCGGAACCTGAACTCTCAGACGCTTTGAAGCCAAGCATTGGTACTAAAAAATCTGCTTCGCTGGGAAGAATTGCCATCCGATGGTTGTTGGTTTGTTCCGTCAGCGCTGTCCCAAGCTTCTTTATGGGGGCAGATATCAGTGATGGCCAGTTCGCCGCTATGGTCCTTGGAGTGCTCATTTTTGCGTTCGGTTACACCATTCTCGACTACAAAACTGCTCGTACCCGCATCCGCCAATACCGACTCACTTCGATCACATTACGGGTGGTCTACGTGACACGCATGCTGCTCACCCTATTTTTCCCCGTTGGAATGTTCGCTGATTTATTTTGCGGAATTTTGTCGATTGGCCTGACTGAAACCCTATTTGGAAGCAACGCTGTCAAAACGTTTCCCGGAGCATTATTGACCACGCTTACTCAGGGAACACTCATGAACTTCGTCCTGGCTCTTTACGGATTACTAGTTGTCGGGGTGATCATGCTGTTTGCCCCTCTCGTTGCCTCGATCTTTGGTCGCTCAAAGGACTAAACCTCTTCAATATTGGTGCCGTCAATGGATTCTGCGTTGGCCTGTGTGATTGAGGCTATGCCTCGGAACATCATCGCATCCTGCACGAACTGAGTCAGAATGGCTTTTTGACCTGTGTGCTGCAGGAGGCTTCTGCAAACGAGTTTTGCGTGGTTATTTCCCCTCTGGATTCCACGATAGAGTCGAATTTGCTTGCAATTTTTCGAATGAATTCTGCTACCAGCTCCTCGCGGCAGGCGTGGCTTTTTCGTGCCTGTGGAATTTCTTTGTCTTTAAGTGCTTTTGCAGAAACAACTTAGGGTTATTCGGTTGTGCTGGGTGTGTGTTTGAATGCAGGGTCGCGGAGAGTGAGCAACAATCACAGTTGACCCATTTTCCCTAAACGCGTAACTTTAGCTACTGAAACAAGTTAGGGCCGGTGCGCGCGGGGAAGATTTTGAGCGAGAAGACCGAGGTGAACAGGAATCACCTCTCATCCAGATTTTGATGAGGGTGAAACCATCGTCGCTTCGCGTTCAAATCTCCGAGTCGGACCGGATGCTCTGTGCTCTGAACAGGGAATCTCCACTTTGTGTCACCTGCCTGTTTTGGCAGCAACCGCATCCTGAGCAACTGCAGTGCATTTGAGCCCCGCTTGCTCAGCCTAAGCAAACAATCCAATTCGATCTCAACCGGTCCTTGCGACCAATTCAATTAACCAAAACGATATGTCTGTTCTTGAAAAAATCTGGGACCTGCTGGGTCTTATTTTCGGTTGGTTCTTTGCCGGAGTCGAGCGGGTGGCTGCATCTGTGTTCGGTTCGGCCAACGATCGTCAGGTCGAGAAATACCAGTCTCGAGTCGATGAGATTGGCGAACGGGAGCCCACGTATGCTGCGATGTCAGACGACGAGCTGCGTGGTCAGACGGATGTCTTGCGCAAGCGATTGCGCGAAGGTGAAACGTTAGATGATATTTTGGTCGATGCGTTTGCTGTTTGTCGTGAGGGTGGCAAGCGTTTTTTAAGCATGCGTCACTACGATGTGCAGTTGATCGGTGGCATGGTGTTGCATTCTGGTGGCATTGCCGAAATGGTGACGGGAGAAGGAAAGACTTTAGTGGCGACCCTGCCGGCTTACCTCAATGCGTTGGAAGGTAAGGGCGTGCACGTCGTAACGGTCAATGATTACTTGGCACGTCGCGATATGGAATGGATGGCGCCGCTGTACATGAACTTGGGATTGAAGGTCAACGCAATTCAGTCAGGCATGTCTACAGCGGATAAGCAGGCTGCCTACATGTGCGACATCACTTACGGAACGAACAACGAGTTTGGTTTCGATTATCTCCGTGACAATATGCGTCCAGCGTCCAAGGGCGACGATCGTTACTCCCGAGACGCACAGCAGTGTCAGGGTGGCTTGAATTACGCCATCATTGACGAAGTCGACAATATTCTCATCGATGAAGCACGAACGCCCCTGATCATCAGTGGCCCGGCTGATTTGGACATGGGGCGGTATCAGGAAGCCAATCGTGTTGCAGGACAGCTTGTTAAAGAAAAACACTTCACCGTTGATGAGAAACAACACAATGTTGCGCTAACCGATGAAGGGGTGCGTGAAGCTGAAAAGTTGGCAGGCGTTGAGAGTTTCTACACCGCCGGAAATATGGAATGGCCACACCTGATTGACAATTCGCTCAAGGCGCATTTCCTTTACAAATGCGATGTCAACTACGTTGTCAAAGATCGACAGGTTGTGATTGTTGACGAGTTTACTGGTCGTCTGATGGAAGGTCGGCAGTGGAGTGATGGTTTGCATCAGGCCGTCGAGGCAAAAGAGGGTGTGCCTATCAAGCAGGAGACTCAGACTTTTGCGACCGCGTCCTTGCAGAATATCTTCAAGATGTATTCAAAGCTGTCAGGCATGACCGGAACAGCGATGACCGAGGCGACCGAGTTCTTCAAAATTTACGGTCTTGATGTGGTTGCGATTCCAACGAACCGCGAGCTTGAGCGACTTGAGTTCGCTGACAAAATTTACATGACCGAGGAGTATAAATTCAAAGCTCTTGCAAAAGATGTTGAGCGTGCTCACAAATGGGATGTGCTGGTTCACAACAGAACCGATGTACCAGACCATCTGCAGGAGCCAGGTAAGTCACCGGAAAGTTGGGGAACGATCAAAGAAGAGACTGATGAATTCATCGATATCATCCTGAAAAATGATAAAAGTCCAACACGCTTTGAGAAAAGCGATGTCCTGTCGGTTGAACCCAAAGGGAGACCGGTTCTGATTGGTACTGTCAGTATCGAAAAGAGTGAGCGTTTGGCGGCTCTTCTTGAACGACGTGGAATCAAACACGATGTCTTGAATGCAAAGCAACATGGTCGCGAAGCAGACATTGTTGCTCAGGCAGGTCGACTCAACGCGGTGACGATTGCGACCAATATGGCGGGACGTGGTACCGACATCATTCTCGGTGGTAATCCTGAGACCATGGCGTGGGCGCAGTTGCAACATGAGTATCCAACACGGCTTGAAGTGCCCGATGATGTTTGGAATGCACTTGTTAAAGAAATTGACGATAGAGAAAAAATGAGCGAAGAGGGCAAAGAAGTTCGCCGTATTGGTGGTCTTTATGTGCTCGGTACCGAGCGGCATGAATCGCGACGAATTGACCTTCAGCTTCGCGGTCGCTGTGGTCGTCAGGGCGACCCGGGTTCAAGCAGATTTATTCTGTCTCTGGAAGATGATTTGATGCGGATCTTTGCCGGTGACTTCGTCAAAACCATGATGGGGAAACTCGGCATGGGCGAATCAGAGCCGATTGAGTCCAAGTTGGTCTCGCGAAGATTGGAAGCTGCTCAGAAGAAGGTCGAAGAACGAAACTATGAAATTCGAAAAAGCTTGCTCGACTATGACGAAGTCATGGATGAGCAGAGAAAACGTGTCTATCGGTATCGCCAAAATCTGCTCGATGGACATAGCTCGCGAAACATGGTGCTCGATCTGGTTGAAGGCCAAATCGGCAAGTTTGTCGAGACCTTCCTCGATCCCAATTATGGCGTTGAGTCATTTGCTGCTTATGCCGGTGGGCAACTTGATTGTCAGTTAGAGCCACGCGACTTCCTGAATATGGATTTCAAAATGGCCAGCAGCTATGCGCACGATCAAGCTGAAAGGCAAGTTGAAGTCACTGTTGCCGAGATTGTTGAAGAGAATCTTCCGGAAGAGATGGAGGATGAATGGAACTGGAAAGCATTGGCGACTTGGGCAAATACAACGCAGGGCGGCAATTACCAAGAGCACCAATTGAAACGCATGGAACGCGATGAATTGATCGATGAATTGATCAAACGCGCTCAGGCCCGGATTGCCGGAATCGACATCAGCGAGGGGGCCCCAATGCTCGATGCTGACTTCGGACTTCGCACCCTTGGGGCTTGGATGAGGCATAAATTTGGTATCGAAACCACGCTCGATGAATTCCGCGATGTAGAAGATCGAC
>Ga0315330_10001421_pt1 | contig 16095 bp, 9 predicted proteins | sample M140m34915metaG_FD_203453 | JGI IMG/M metagenome (GOLD analysis project Ga0315330, IMG submission 203453) | Ammonia-oxidizing marine archaeal communities from Monterey Bay, California, United States - M1 40m 34915 | ecosystem: Environmental > Aquatic > Marine > Intertidal zone | place: USA...
TGCGGATGGTGGCTACTGGGAGTACGATGGCAATGCAATGCCATCGGCAACTTGGTTCACCGTGTTAGCTTCTAATTTCGATAAGCTGTTTTACGTCGGTGGCTCGACTGGCCCCCAGTTCGAGCAAGTTGGCGTGCAAGTATTTGATGGTTATCAGTTTAGTGATGTCACTAAATTTAACATCAACACGGTGACTTATCCTGAAGTATCCGGCGAGGACGTTGAAGTCCAGCGGGGCCATTATTTGAATATGGCGACTGGGCAGACCAAGAACTCGGCGAACGGCCTTTTGACAGGCGATGGGGAAACTATCCTCAATTACCAAGACGCAGACGGCGATGAAGTTGATTTGTTGATGTTCAATTCGCGGTCGATCAACAGCAACGGCGGTCACTTCGTGTTCAAGGGCGAGCAGATGCCTGACGCGACGTATTTTTACATTCAAGCCGACGAATTGGACCAACTTTATTACCGGGGAGGTTCGTTCGGTCCTCAGACGGAGCAAATTTCTGTACTTGCCCACTCAAACGGGATTTGGAGTGACGCATCAGAATTTAATATCGGTACCGCACCAAACTTGTTTGCACCTGAATTAAACTTGTTTGATGTGGAAGCCAAATTAAACGTCGGCCTGAATCTGACCGGAATGTTTACCTGGTCGGATGGCGATGGCGATGCGATCGAGACGTTTAGTATCAAGGATACGGCGGCTGGAGGAGGTTTCTTCACCCTTAACGGAGTCGCTCAGCCTTCGGGAACATGGCTCACATTTGATTGGGATCAGCGGCACAACATTCAGTACCGCGTATCCAATGTAGCTGGGGCGGAACAAGTCGAGATGCGATTGTTTGACGGTCGCGCCGCCAGTACGGATGAGTCAACGATCATTAATGCGTATGCACCGCCGATTTACGACGCGGACGTGAATGATATTTCGGTTGACACCATCGAGCGTGTCCTTGTGGATTCCATGTTTACACAAACCGATGGCGGGCCGGCACCAATTCAGTTTCAGGTTTACGACGGTAACACCGACGTTCGTTCTGGGCGATTGGAGCTAAATGGTGTCGACCTTCAGCAGGGCTTGGTTCACACACTGCCGGCTGCTGACTTCAACAACCTGTTCTTCAAAGGTGCCGAAACGGACTTTGGACGGCAGTTGGATCCGATGTTGGTCCGGGCTGATAATGGGGTTTCTGGGTGGAGTGAGTGGGAACGGGTTAATGTCAATACTGACCCAGTCGGTACGGATTCTTTGGCGACAGGTGCAGTCTGGGGTGGCGTGGTCCCGGGTGATACTCTTGAGATCACTTACACCTTTATTGACGGAAACGTTGATCATCCAGCACCATTTTACTACAGATGCCACCCCACTTTCCCTATTCCGGGGCCGCCAGAAATTCCCGCGGATGCTGAGTGTGATCAGGCAGTCGATGATTTCCCACTTAACCAACCTCAGCGAGAGGCGATTCGGCGACTCTTGGGGGATTACGAAAACTACGCTAACCTAAAGTTTACCGAGGTCGCTTATCTGCCCGGTGCTGCAGATCCAATTGCGGATGGTTCAAATGCCGGAATGGTTTTTGGTTCCGCAAAGCTTGAAGACGGTGTGGGTGCTTGGGCTTACTTCCCTAATGGTGGTAATGGCCATGCGGACTACGCAGGCGACATTTGGTACAACACCGATTCGTTTGATCCAAATGATGAAGCCACTTTTGGAAATGTTGGTTACGGAACAAGTTTTGATTTCACAACTATCCATGAAGTGGGGCACACCATGGGGTTCAAGCATTCGTTTGAAGGTGGTCGTGTTCTGTCGATCTTTAACGATTTCCAGTACAACACCGTGATGTCATACACGGCTGACAGCATTCATAATCCTTTCCCGACTTATCCCGAATCTCCTTCGTCGCCGATGTTGTTCGATGTTGAGAGACTTCAAGAAGTTTACGGAGCGAATGCTGACTTTAATCCCGGCAACACTCATTACGGCAACTTCTTTGTTGGTTCAGAGCCTAACTTCTTTACCAACGATGAGCAGCATCAGTCGACGCTGTGGGACGGCGGTGGAGTTGATACGCTGAACTACACAAACCATGTCGCTGACGAAACGATCGATCTTCGTGAAGGTACTTGGTCGTCGGTCAACGGACTGCAGCAGACTCTTCGAATCGCTTACGATGCTCAGATTGAGAATGCTCGTGGCGGTTCTGGAAACGACAACATTCGCGGCAACGAAATTGCCAACCTCCTGTTCGGTAACGACGGCGACGACGTTCTTCGGGGTGGTGGTGATAACGATGTGATGCGACCGGGTGCCGGTGACGATACGGTCATTTGGAGCCTCGGTGATGGTCGCGATTACATTCGCGAAGAGGGCAACGGCGGAATCGATGTCGTCGAATTTTACGATCCTTCAGGTAGCTTAGATTCACTCGAAGACGATTTCTTAGTCGTTCGAGAAGAGAGTTTCACTCCGGGTAGTGATGGGAGTGCATTCAATCTTCGCATTAACTTCACGCCTGACAAAGGGCCGGGGCAAGGCACCGTGACGATCGTCGATCAGAGCGACGAAGAGTCTAGTGTTGAGCTGATGCGGATGTTTGGCTTGTTTGGAGGGAAAATTGGTGTGGATATCGATCTGCATTCTCTTGCCGAGCAGGCGACGAATGTCCCGACGCGATTCGAAGTCACCGATGTTGTGGGCCAAAACGGTGGCTTCCTCGTGACTCCGTTCCTCGGTAGCTAGGATCTGCTGAGAAGCAAATCGTCTGTAAAATAGGTTCTGCTCAGTGCAAAACACAAACCCTCTTGGGATTTCCCAGAGGGTTTTTTTTGCGCGCTGGCGGATGCAATTGGGAACTTTGTCGGCACTTGAGCGTCAATTGGGGGGATTGTGGCCTACGGATCACTCAATTGTCCGCAAATTTCGGGTCGACCTTGAGCTAATTACGCCAGAAGAATATCTTGGTGTTTTGCCAGTCTTTTGCGTATGTGCCCTTGAGGGCCAGGCAGCACCCATGTCGTCATCTGGATAACTATGTCGGATTCCAAACCTCCTGATTTTTCTGAGGCTTTTGAAGGCTACCAGCCGGATGATGATTCTCGCGGCGAGGACGCCGGTAATGAAAACCCAACCGAACCAAATTCGGTTGAGTCAAATTCCGCTGAGTCAAATTCGGCTGAGTCAAATTCGGCTGAGTCAAATTCGGCTGAGTCAAATTCGGCGACGCCTCCTTCGGGTATTCCCGCGGCACAGGGGCAATCACCCTCTGCCAGCGCCAGCGATGCCGAAACTCCCAATCTAAAACCGGAATTGCCGTCAGACTCGACCGATCAGAAGGTAGACCCGTCGACAGCCAGCCAGGCGGAATCACAGGCGCAAACTGGTACTTACGATTCGATGAATGGTGAATCGTCGATGAAGCACACGGCGGTTCAATGCCTGGCACTTTTGGCTAGGCATCATGGCTTGGAGGTCAGTCCAAAGCGATTGATTCATGACTATTCGTTAGAGGAAGAAGAGCCCAAGGTTCGCCGGTTATTGCGAATTGCTCAGGATAACGGTCTAAAGGCAAAACATGCCCGAATGACATGGAAGCAATTTAGGAAAATGGAGCAAGCTTTCCCCGCGATTGGAAAGTTAAATAACGGCAACTATGTGATCCTCGTTGGTTTGCGGTTAATCCAAAATGATGATGGTACTGAGTCGGAGCAGATGGCGCTGTTTGATCCGCTGGCTGATCAATCCGGTTTCGTCTATCTCAACCAAGATAAATTTGAGAGTGCCTGGAAGGGGGAGGTGATTCTTGCGAAACGTAAGTACTCATTACTCGACCAAAAACAGCCCTTCAGTCTTCGTTGGTTTCTTCCAGAGATAATCCGTCAGCGAACGGCGTTTACCGATGTTGCAGTGGCGGCATTTTTTATTCACTTAATTGCTTTAGTCGTACCACTGTTTTTTCAAATTGTGATCGATAAAGTACTCGTTAATTCTGCGATGGAAACGTTGCGAGTGTTGACGATTGGGATTTGTTGTGCCCTTGTTTTCGATGCAGTTCTGGGATTCATGCGTAGCTATTTGCTGCTTTTTGCTACCAGCAAAATTGACATTCGTGTAGCAACGCGTACGTTTGGACACATGTTGCGTTTGCCCATGGACTTCTTTGAACAGACAACCGCAGGTGTGCTGACCAAGCATATGCAGCAGACGAATCAGATTCGAGAATTCTTGACTGGAAGTCTGTTCCTTACGCTGCTGGACTCAACAGCGCTCTTTATCTTTCTACCGATCTTGTTTTTCTACAGTGCATCGCTGACGGCCGTTGTGTTGTTATTTGCCGCGATGTTGGCTATCAATATTGGCGTTTTGTTGGGCCCCTACCGCAGACGTCTGGAGGCACTTTATAACGCCGAAGGTGAACGTCAGGCCATGCTGGTTGAGACGATTCACGGTATTCAAACCGTGAAAGCGTTGAGCATGGAACCGGTGCAGCGAAAGAACTGGGATCAAAGCTCTGCTCAGGCGGTGGCGATGCAGTTCAAGGTTGGGAAGATTTCGATTACGGCGACGACGATTTCCAAGTTCTTAGAGAAATTGCTGACTGTTGTTGTGGTTTGGTACGGTGCTTCACTGGTCATTGGGAAACAGTTGTCGGTCGGTGAATTGGTGGCGTTTCAAATGATCTCGGGGCGCGTGACCGGTCCGCTGGTACAACTGGTGGGTTTAGTACATTCCTATCAACAGTGTGCTTTGTCTGTGCGGATGCTTGGAACAGTAATGAACCGTGCAGAGGAACCCGGGATTGGTCGCGGGTTGCGACCGGAAGTTAATGGTAGGATTGAATTTGAGCGGGTTACTTTTCAGTACGCCCCGACATTGCCGCCGGCACTTGATGGCGTAAGTTTTAATATCCCAGCAGGCAAAGTGGTTGGCATTGTCGGGCGTAGTGGTTCCGGGAAGACCACACTGACGCGAATGATGCAGGGGATGCATCAGCCGCAAAGTGGTTTGATGCGTTTCGATAATCTCGATTTGAGGGAATTGGATATTGCCCATATTCGACAGAACATCGGCGTCGTGTTGCAGGATAACTTTCTTTTCCGGGGGACGATTCGCGAAAATATCGCGATGGCGAAACCAAATTGTAGTTTTTCTGAGGTAATCAATGTCGCCCGACTCGCGGGAGCCGCTGAATTCGTAGAGCGAATGCCGCAATCCTACGATACGATGCTTGAAGAAAATGGTGCGAACCTGTCCGGTGGGCAAAAACAGCGGCTTGCCATTGCTCGGGCGTTGCTAAAAGATCCGAGGATTCTGATTTTCGATGAAGCGACGAGCGCACTCGATCCCGAAAGTGAAGCAATTATTCAAAAGAACTTGAAGCGGATTGCCGATGGGCGGACGGTGATTTTAGTTTCTCATCGATTGTCTACTTTGGTTGACTGTGATGGAATTTTAGTGCTGGAGCGGGGGCGGATCGAGGCAATGGGGACGCATCCGCAGTTGCTGGCCAAGTGTAAGGTTTACCAAGAGCTTTGGAATCAGCAGATGGGACGGGGTTAGTTATGGAAACTGTTAAAGAAGAGTCCGTCAAAGAGCAGCGAGAGCGCCGGCGGAAAGAAACAAGGATCGAATCTCATCGGCAACGCCAAAATAATGACGCCCTGCTGACGGAGTTTCAACCCGATGCTGTTGAAATCGAAGAGCGACCGATTCCTGGCGGTGCGAGATGGACGCTATACGCGGTTGCCTGCGCAATTATCACATTCATTTTATGGGCCAGTTGGGCCGAGGTCGACCAGGTGGTCACCGCTCAGGGGAAACTGGTAACCGCCGAGGCAGCCGTCGTAATTGACTCTAAACTGACGTCGCCGATCAGCTCCATCAACGCTAAATTTGGCGATCGAGTATCGGCCGGATTTGTGATTGCAACTGTCGATCCGACCTTCTCGACCGCTGATTTGAATCAGTTGAAAGCGCAGGAGAATTCACTTAACGCAGCGATTGCGAGATTGCGATGTGAGCGTGACAAGGTTGATTTTTTGATCGATGGTCATCTCGATGATCCAGATTGGCTGATGCAATTCCAAGTCTTTAAAGAGCGGGCGCGGGAGTACGTCGCGGAATTGCGAAAACTCGACTCCCAGAGAAGCATGTTTGAAGTTCAAAAGGAGAACGCGGCAGCCGAGGTTGAAAGCGGCCGTGAAGCGTACGACAAGTTTCTGGCCTTTGAAAATAAAATTAAAGCACTCCAAGCCCGAGGGAGTAAGTCTGAAGCGGATGTCCTGAGCCGCGAGTTGCAAACTGCAGATGCCAAGATGAAGGTGATGACGGGCGTCAGTAAACAAAACGAGTTGGAGAAATCTCTTGAATCCAACACCGCTGAATTGGAGGCCTTCAAGGCTGCCTGGCGAACAAAATTGGTAACGGAGCTTGTGAAATATACCGAAGAGCTCGCTGCAGTGGCTCAAGAGTTAAACAAAGCAAATCGGTCGAATCAATTTGTTGAGTTAAAGGTGCCTGTCGATTTGCCTTACAAAGAATTTGTCGTGTTTGAGATAGCTGAAGTTTCAGTTGGCTCTACAGCACAGCCTGGGGAACCGCTCTTCAAGTTGGTGCCGATCGGAGTGCCAATGGAAGTCGAGGTGGAAGTACAGGGTAAGGATGTGGCTTTAATTAATGTTGCCACTGCTAGAGAGGCGATGGAAGACAAGCTGCCCACGGGAAGTGATGCCCGGATCAAACTTGCCTCTTTCCCATATCAAAAACACGGAACGCTGGACGGTTTTGTCAGAACCATCAGTGAAGGTTCCTTTGAAAAACGCCTGCCCGGCGGCGGCGTTTCCGGTGTTACGACCTACAAGGCCTTGATTGAAATTGTCGATGAGAATCAGTTGAATTATCTGCCTGATAATTTTCGGCTCATGCCTGGTATGACTGCGACTGCGGAGATCAAAGTCGGCAGGCGAAAGGTCATCGAGTATTTCCTCTATCCCTTGTTGCGCTACATGGATCGCAGTATTCGCGAACCAACCTAAGTCGAACCAGCCTAAGTCGAACCCACCAGGCGCGCCTCGTGGTTACTTAGGGCCTACCGATTTATGGCATCGTTTGGCGGCTCTCGAGGTGTTTGCCGGGGCGGCGAGTTTAAAGCTGGAAAACAACGTAAGTCGATTTGTCTGATTCGTTTTCCGGGTAAACGCGTTTGAGCTTCGAGGGGACGCCCGCGATATCGACTTGACGCTGGGGAACGATCAGGTAGTCGGCTCCGTAGACTTTTCCGAGTTCTTTTAATTGCGCGTCGGAGTACGACATTAAGCCGTTTTCGTATCTGCGTTGCGGCTCGTAAAGCTGATTGAGTCGTTGCTGCCATTCGAGAATGTTGATTGCATCTTGCGGAATATCTTTCCACGAGACGACTTCGGAACGGCCGGTGTACCATTTAAAAGTCTGTTGCTCGGCGGGTGTAATAAACACAGAATCTTGCGGTGTTTCAGTTTTTACCCATTGGCAAACACGTAGCCAGTTGCGGTAGGTGCCTTCGGTTCGCTCAATGTCATCGTAATTGGGAAGCGACCTTTGGTCGGCACGCGGTCGAATATCCTGATGGTTTTCCACGACCGCGATGGTGAAGGCAGTAAGAATTAGGCAGGCAAAAGCAATACAGCTAATCTGCGTGCTGCGTTGTCGGCTGTTGAGAAACCAGTTTCCAACCACAGCGCAACTGGCGATGGCTACTGTGGCAGGAATGGCAAAATCAGCAAGTCGGAACCAGTAAAACCTCAGTAAGTTCTCGCTTAATGGACTTGCTCCCCTGCCCTGCTCGGCAAGGCCGCTTAACAGCAGGCCGCCGAATGCGATCCAAAGGCTTCCGGCGGCAAACAGGAATAGCGGTTTTAATTTTTGCTGGAACGAATCCTGGCAGCAGTCAAACCACTTGTTTAAGAGCCAGCAGACAATTGCTAGGAATGTAAACCTCGCAATATGTAATGTTGGAAACGCATCAAACGTAAGGTGATGAGCAATGCGATGATTCACATAGATGCTTCTAGCTGCGATCGTTACGTCTGGGGAAGCTGACTGATCAGAGAGAAGCGGTGGCAATGCGCCAACGAGTGCAAGTGAAAACCCGGCGGCGAGTGCTGGTGCCTGCTGCCGGGCGGCAGCGAGAATGGCTCTTAAGTTCTGTGTTGTCGTAAGTTGAATCAGGAGCCAGGCAAATCCACAGGCGATCATCGCCCATCCTCCCACGAGCACATGGAATGCTGCGGCTGCGCCAAGCCAGGGCCAGACCCAGCGCCAGTCTTTCGAGGCAAGGTTTCCGAGGGCGATCAGGACAAAACCATAAGCGATTCCCTTAGCTTCAAATCCACCAACGACCCACTCTCCTGCCATGTGGAAGCGATCGTTTAGCAGTAGAAATAAAATGGAGGAAAAAATTGAGAACCATCGGATCGAGATGACCCTCCAACTTAGGCGTTGCCACGCGTAGGCAAATAATAGCCAGGTGGCGATTCGGCCAACCCAGGCGGTGGCAGCGAGGGAAAGAAAACGCGTAAGCCAACCGGTCGTCACATAAAACAGCCAATGGGAAAATGATGAGCCTAAAAACAGGTCACCTGCACACCAAGATGGGTCCCAGAAGTGCTTTGCTTTGGGTAGGTAGTGAGATTCGTTCACATCCGGTGGAATCTGACCAGCGAACATTAGCAGGCATCCGAAGATCAAAATGATTTCGATAGTTCGGGAAACAACGGTTTGAACGGGGGTGGCGATGTTGTCGTTGCGAATCGGATTGAGTGATTTGTCCAATGGCTCTACTGTCGAAATGGCGATGCCTTGGTTAATCTGTGGATATAAGAATCTTATCAAGGTTCGTTGTTTGCGGGTAAAGCGATTGCCGATGAAATGTGTAAGGAGCGATACCAGTCAGATTCATAGAAGCGATATGGCTGATCCGCTGTTATAATTTAGCGTGACCGTGCTCTGGTAACAGAAGATTATGATTGAATTACTGAAATTTTGAACCCTGTCGTTTGTCTGCTGAATTGAATGCAAAAAAAACTAGGTAGAAATACAGTCGTACTTCTCGGGATTGGGCATACCAATGCTCACGTTCTGCGAAAATGGAAAATGAAACCATTGGAGAATGCCGAATTGGTGTGCGTATCCAATTTTCCAACTTCGACTTATTCCGGGATGTTACCGGGAGTCCTGGCTGGGCAATATCCCACTGAAAAAATGGAGATCGACCTCGTTCGGTTGTGTGCGTCCGCGGGAGTTCGATTGATTCTCGACGAAGTGGTAGGCGTCGATCCGTTGGAGCAACGGTTGTTATTTCGGAACCGCCCTTCCCTGGCATACGACGCGCTTTCTATTGGCGTCGGATCGGTTCCAACTTTTGGTGATGTTGAAATTTCGGACCACAATCCGTTGATCAGCGTGAAGCCGATGCAGACCTTTCTATCTCGCTTGAGGGAGCAATTGCAGGCTTGCGGCGGAATTGGAAATCCACGTGTCGCCGTGGTCGGGGGAGGCATTGGCAGTATTGAGATCGCATTGTGTCTCGACCAGCGAATGAAAACCGATCCAACAAGTCTTGGACTCGAATCGGGTAAGCAATGCGAAATTAGTCTCATTACTGGAGGAGATCGGATTGGAGCCGGGCTGTTGGAATCAACTCGCGATAAAGTTGAATCACACTTTCAACGTCGCGGAATCAAAGCTGTGGCAGGCTCCCGTGTTGCCCAGATCACGCCTTCAGGTCTGGTGTTAAAAAACGGGGCGACAGAAGAAGCGGATGTTGTGATCTGGGCGACCAGTGCGATTGCCCCTCCGATCCTTAAGGCACTATCGCTTGAAAGCGACGAGCGTGGGTTTGTGTTGACCAAGTCGACGCTGCAGTCGACTTCAAGTGATCAAATTTTTGCCGTGGGCGATTCGGGAACCATGCGGGACCAAGCCTTGGTAAAGGCGGGGGTCTTTGCGGTGCGTCAGGGACCATTCCTCTGGGATAACATTCGAAGGTTGCTTGAGCATCGCAAGTTAGTCAACTATGTGCCGCAGACGAACTTCTTAAAATTGATCAACACTGCCGATGGCAGCGCGATTGGTGAATACAAAAGCAGGAGTTTTCAGGGGCGATGGTGCTGGGCTTTAAAGAATCGTATCGATTTAAAGTTCATGAAGATGTACCAGGATTATTCACCGATGGAGATGGGGCCAGACGAAGTGTCAGCCGATCCAGAGGACGTGATGCGGTGCCTTGGTTGTGGAGGGAAGATCGGTAGTAAATTACTCGGTGAGGTTCTCAAAGAGTTAGAGGTCCCTACGCACGAAGATGTCATCATTGGTTTAGAGAATCCAGATGATGCAGCGGTTATTCGAACGCACGGTGGTCAGGTAACCGTCACGACTGATTTCTTTGCCAGTCCAATGGACGACCCTTATCTTGTCGGACAAATCGCGCTTTTAAATTCGGCAAGTGATTGTTGCGTGATGGGTGCCCAACCGACGTCAGCGCTGGCGATCGTTCAGTTACCATTGGGGCATCCACGGGCTCAGTTACAGGTCATGCGTGAATTGATGGCGGGCAGCGTTGCCGAGTTGAAAAAGATGAACGCCACTATTGTGGGAGGTCACTCGATTGAAGGCCCCCGGTTGACGGCTGGATTTACAGTTCTGGGTCGGCAGTTGACCGACCCCAAAACGAAGGGAATGCTTGAGGAGGGAGATCTTCTAGTTTCAACAAAGCCGCTGGGGACGGGCGTTTTATTGGCGGCTTTGATGCAGGGTTTGTTGCCGGGCAAGAGCTATCTTCCGCTGGTCAACACGATGCTTTTAAGTAATTACATTGCGATTCGGTTAATTCAGGATTATCAGATATCGGCGATTACCGATGTCACCGGGTTTGGGATGGCGGGGCATCTGGCTGAGATGTTAAAGGCTAGTGGCAAGTCGGCAGCGATCAGGATGGAGGAGGTTCGTCTGCTTCCCGGTTGTCAGGCATTGATCGATGCGGGGATCGAAAGTACGCTCGCTCCGGATAATCGTCTGGTGACTGACAAGGTGCAGTTCATTGGTGATGTGGCATCACCGGCTAACGCGGCGCTGTTTGACCCGCAGACGAGCGGTGGTCTCTTGTTTGGGATCGCAGAGAGTCGTTTGCCCAAGGTTTTGGACTTTCTAGGTCACGAAGGGTTTGAAGAGACGTGTGTTATTGGAGAGGTGACCGCAAATCCGGCAGCAACCAGCGCGTTGACCGTCAACTCTTAGTCGGTCACTGGCCTGGCCAACCTGATTGCACAAAAAAAGCGTTCCGGATGAGCGGAACGCTTTTGATGTTTGAGAATGTCCTCGACGATTTAACGCTTGGAGAACTGAGTGCCGCGGCGGGCACCATGAAGACCAGGCTTCTTACGTTCTTTCATTCGCGAGTCACGTGTTAAGAATCCACCGTCACGGAGTGCGGAGAAATTCTCTTCATCAAGGTTAACAAGTGCACGAGCGATGCCCATTTTGCATGCCCCTGATTGGCCAGTCGTGCCGCCACCGCTAACTGTGATTCGGATGTCTAAAGAATCTTTTGAACCCACAGCATTGAGTGTATCGATGATCGCACGTTGATCTTGAGCGACGGGAAAATACTCGTTCAGTGGTTTGCCGTTAACGACAATCGTTCCCGAACCAGTTTTCACACGTACTCGAGCAACCGATGACTTACGTCGTCCGGTGCCGAGAGATTCCCCTGTTTTTTGATCTGTCTTGGCCATGACTTAATTACGTTAAATTTGAATGGTGTAGTTGAATGGGTGAAACGAGGCAAAAGTAGGTTGCTACTTAAGCGTCCGACCACCTGTGAGAGGTTGAGGATTTTGTGCCTGATGCGGATGTTCGCTTCCGGCATAAATCTTAAGCTTGGACAGCATCTGTCTGCCAATCTTGTTCTTGGGCAGCATGCGACGCACAGCGTCTCGCATGATTTGCTCCGGTTTGCGATTGAGGCGTGCTTCTGCTGTTTCAGAACGCAGACCTGTGTAACCGGTGTACCAAGTGTAAGTTTTCTGGTTCAACTTGTTGCCCGAAAACTTGACCTTGTCACAATTTGTCAAAACAACAAATTCTCCAGTGTCTACGTTGGGCGTGTAAGTTGGGCGATGTTTCCCCATCAGGACAACAGCGATGTCCGATGCAATACGACCGACGATTTGATCTTCTCCGTCGACGATGAACCAACCGCGTTCGATTGTGTCTGTTTGAGCGTTGTATGATTTTGTGCCGGGCACAGTTCTTCTCCGGTCTCAGTCACTAACTGAGAGCAATTAAAAGCATTTTGAATGACCCTTAAACACGGTCGGGGTCTTCTATCCCGCCAATTGGTCTCCGACGGGAATCACGGATTTTATCGTTTTGACCAATCTTCCACAAGGGTCAACTTGAGCTCAGATTCATAGATTCGAGCACCTTTTCGTATCGACCCGCGAACCCGAGATTCTTGGCTAGAGTTCCCCAAAATCTCGACAAAATCAAATTTCGTCCCGTTTCTGGAAGCGCTCAAAAGGGCCAATCGAGGCCTGAGGTTTCACTTAGGTTAATTGCCACGGTCGCTGGGAGGAGGCAAATTCGACCACGAAGACGAAAAAATGCCACTAAAACCGGTAAATCCCTTACGAATTGCCCCAGAGGATTAGTTTCCCAGCAATTTCGATCCGGTTAGGTAATTCAGCAAAGGTTTACGCTCGATAACGTAAGTGCAAGGCTGCGAATCGAACTGAGTCCATTGGATGGATTTGAAAAAGCTCCCCAACTTCAGAACAGCCATGCAATTAGACTTAAGTCCCCCAGTCGCTGAAATGTTCGAATTTCAGCCAATTCTAAAAATAGTGGAATCTCCTTCGCTTCTGCCAGCGGCTACGGCTCCTTGTGCCAAGACCGGGAAATTCCTCACGCTTTTCGAAGAAATTACGGGCTGGAAAGCTGAGTTTATCGAATCAAAACAGAGTCTTCGCCGTCGCGAAATCTCAAGCTCGAAAACTGAACCGATTGAAGGTCGGTTTGAAATAACCGATATGTCGCTGGATTGGCCGGCTAAAAAAGCGACCTGTCATCGAGGCAAGTGCGACGAATTGGTGAGTTTGGTGGAACAATTAGTCGGTGAACTTCAAACGACTCAAATGGATCTGAAACGGGCTCAATCCGCGTTGGTGGCTTGTGATCCGGAAGCAGAAATTAATGATGAGAACTTGATTGACAGTTTTGTTCCCAAGTTTCTTAAGGAATCGAAAAGGAATCAGCCGCTTTGTGATTCGGCGAGCGATTTATCAGATCCTCCCGGAGACGACGATTTTGAAGTGGAGCAATTTGTCAGCGATTCAGCGGTTTCCCTGGTTGCTCCGCCATTTGCTGGATGGTCATTTGGAGGAGCCACCGGAATTGTCGGCAACTATTATTTGGACTGGACGGTGGACGAACTGGAAAGAATTTCACTCGTTGCAGGAGAAATCGATTCTGGATTGGAGGCAGGTCGCGAAGCGACGCTGACGATCGATCCACTGACGCAAGAGTATCGATTGGGTAGCTCTGATGTAAAAACGCCAATGGACGATGATTTGACCTTCTTTTATCTCTACAACGAGAGAACTGAATCACTTTCCCCAATTCAATCGGGGGACGACTGGTGCAGTTTAGGTGCGAACGAAGTGATTGTTGCGACCACCAATGGAGCGTTGATGGAACTGGATATCGTCAATTGTTCCAATTGCCAGCAGCTTGCAGAGGTCGGTGTTCAAACGGGTGATACTCGTGATCCTTGGAATTCAGAAGCTAAACTAATGGAACACCAAAATCCGCGATTTTCGCCAAACGCTGAGTTGTCTAAAGCAGCTGACTTAGCGACATTTTTTCGCCAAACGACAGGTAACTCTCAACCGTTGTTGGTTTTGAAGCGAGATTAATCTCTGCTGATAATAGGGGCTGTTCTTGCAAATTTTCTAAGATCGTCTTTTGGATGGTGAAACTGGGGCATCGTCGCTTGACCAAACGACATCAATGCTCGTAAACTGTGTACTGCCCCGCGGCTGTGGCGGAATTGGCAGACGCGCTAGGTTGAGGGCCTAGTGGGAGATAATCCCGTGGAAGTTCGAATCTTCTCAGCCGCACTTTGTGTTTTTCGCGTAAAAGCACTTTCTGATTAACGCTTTGATGACTTGCCGACCCAACAGGAAGAGTCCTAATCCGTCGCCTCTGAACTCGCTGGTACTGCAATCGTGAAGTCCTGTCGGCGATACATGCAAACGCCATCTTCTGTGCACACATTGTACAAAGCGAATCCGCTGATTGAACCAGCGCCGCCCTCGCCTACAAGCACGTCAAATTCAAGCGAGCGATTCTCTTTTGAATTAGCTTCGTTTGGGTTTTCAAAGGTCAGCAAATGTTTCGATAGCTTGGCAGATTCAGAATCGGCCCAAACGGTCAACGGAGTGGATTCATTGTTCCACTTCGCGCCTTTAGCAATCAGCCTCAGGTGAACGGTCGCCGGTTTACCCGGTTTGGCGAAGCTGGGAACCATCGTGGATTCAATCGTGATCAGCTGACCGTTGTCACGTTCCAAGCCATCAGTTGCCTCAGGCTTTGAATCTTGGTTCGAATAGTCGGGCTTCGATCGGTCTGCAAGCTCGGATTGAGTCAGTTCGACGGTGAGCTTCACAGGAATTTCTCCTCGCTCTTTAATTTCCTTGATCGCAGTGCCAAACCAATCATAAAACGGATACGGCTTTTGCAGTCTCGGGCCATACTGCTCAATCCGCCGCCGCCAAATGTATTGTCGCGGATTTGCTTCCATCGCCAGCGTCCAATATTTCGAAGCTTGATCGAAATCTGAATCGTCGTGTGACTGTTCGTCGTATCTTTGGCGGAAAGCTGCACCAAGTCGAAAAAGTATCATTCCGTTTTTAGGATCCTTTGCCAAAGCTGATCGATAAGCAGCAATGGCTTTGTTGTTGCTTTCCGGTCCACTGTTGTGAAACAACATTTCTTGATCACCAAGCATGCACAAATTTTCTACCGAATCATCTTCAGCCGCCAATTTCTCGAAATCTGTTTCTCGATTCCGAGCAAGTGAAGGAACGTCTGGAGCGTCGAACTCAGTTTCAAGGAATTTCGCTAGGTCTCGTGGGCTAAGTCGTGTGTTGCGAACGATGCCGTGTTCGTCGATGGCGATGAATATTGGGACGACCGCAACCCCAAGTTTCGTGACCGGATCTTGAGCGATCGGGAAATCGTACTGTTTCCATTGCTTGTAAAGTCTGGTTCGCTCCGCGTGTTGTTCCTGAACGACGCCAAGAACCGCAAGGTTCCTAGGAGCAAGTTTCTTAATCGTTGCCTGCCACACGGGCACAATCTTTCGGCAGCCAGCTCACCAGCTGGCAAAGTGCATCAACAAAACTTTCTTGCCTCGATAAGATGAAAGCTGTAACGGCTCTCCATCGCCAATCGAAGGCAATATAAAATCGGGGTGAGGTTTGCCGACCTGTGGGGCGTAGCTGGTAACCTGAGCGTTTATGTCAGTTGCGAAAAGAAACGTCGCAATCGCGGTGATGGCGATTGCTGATACGGTGTTGCGAGCTCGAAGCATTGCTTTGTCCTATTGAGTGATGCAACAAGATTATCACGTGCAGTGGAGCGAACATGCAAAGGCAGATTCGACAATTTTTGGTTCTAATTCACTCGAATGTGAGCTGTTTGACAACCGTGCCAAGTACGGCCGGACTGCAATTGCTCACTTTATCAAACTCCCTAACAGTGAGGCATCATGATCCAAGACTGGCTCGCCCATGGAAGGATGCTGGCTTCTAAAATCGAATGAAATCCGATTAGCATAGTCGAATTATGTGCGGAATACTGGAAGTTTGCGAAACGGTATTACGTTAAGGATGGAAAGCAGACCGACCAAATTGCGAGTGTACGTGTCGCCTTACGTTTGATTCGAGAGTCATTGGGTTCGCTCGCTGCAGAAGATTTTGGGCCAATTGCGCTCGAATCGGTTCGTAACCAAATGATCGCTACCGGTAATAGTCGTAAATACATCAATGGAA
>Ga0315330_10001422_pt1 | contig 16092 bp, 11 predicted proteins | sample M140m34915metaG_FD_203453 | JGI IMG/M metagenome (GOLD analysis project Ga0315330, IMG submission 203453) | Ammonia-oxidizing marine archaeal communities from Monterey Bay, California, United States - M1 40m 34915 | ecosystem: Environmental > Aquatic > Marine > Intertidal zone | place: USA...
AATTTCGGCACCACCAAACAACGTTTGGAATGGCGTTTGGGTGACCTTTGCATGCTTCCATCCGTAGAGATAGTACGTCAAGAAGCCTGATCCGATTGCCGCAGATGCTCCAATCAGAGCCTTTGTTCCGATGAAATAAATCAAGAACAAGCCTGCGAGGATCCCCCACAATTGCATGAATGGGTATAGGATACCTTTGTAGGACGGATTCCATCCATGTCGGTCACTTGTTTGACGAAGAATAATAACACATGTGTTGATCATGATGAAAATCATAATTTTGAAGCCTGAAGCCAGTTTCACAACATCCTTCAATGGAACGAAGAATATTGCGAGACCCATTGCAAGTCCCGTAATGATGATTGGCCAATGAGGCGTCTCAAAGGTTGGATGCACTCTCTCAAGGGCAGGTGGCAACAACTTGTCTTGCCCCATTGCATACAAGAAGCGAGATGAAGCAAGAATACCTGCTAATGCCATCGAAATCATAGCAAGAACAGAAATGATTGCTGCGAAGATTCCAAACTCAGTTCCTGCGACCTTTTCAGCAAAGACGAAGATTGGGTTTTCGACAACGTTCCCATTTGAATCAAACCACCATTCGCCTGGAATAGCAGCCATCATGAGGTAGGCAATCAATGAATACAGGATTGTGGCAATGAGTAATGAAAGCAACATCCCTGCAGGGAGGTTCTTTTCAGGGTCTTTGACTTCGCCACCAATGGCAGCTACCTTCGTTACGCCTGCATAGGCAACGAAGACGAATGCAGATGTCTCAGCCAGTGTCCAAAGATTCGCATCAAAGGCAGCCTTGAAGGGGCGACCTCCATCAAAATCATCAGCAAAGAATGCAGCAATGCACGTGATGAGAAGCATGCCAAGAGTGACGAACAAAACCGGTGTTTGAATGGCCTTGACCTTCTTGACACCAAGAATATTGATGATGGTAATGAGGACCAAAGCACTCATCGAGAGAACCATCATCTCCATGTCGACATCAAAGTACGTTGTTACTGCAATAAAATATGCAGAAAAGCCAATCAGTGCGAACCCTGATTTAAGGAGGAATGAGGCCCAAAGACCAAGACCGCTGATTGTACCTACAAGTGGCCCGTAGGTACGCTCAAGATAGACATACGAACCGCCGCTCGATGGCATTCCTGAAGCCAATTCTGCTTTCGATATTGCTGCAGGTAGAACAACTGCGGCGGCAACGATGAAAGCAAGCCAAATCCCTGCACCCATGATTTCAGCAGCAAAGGTTGGGGTTACGAAAATGCCAGGAAGCATTGCCGATAAGGAAATGATGACAACCCCAGCAAGACCAACGCTCCTCTTGAGCGTTTTTTTGATAGTATCCGTGCTTTTTTCAACCAAGGCATCGAGTTTCGAAATTGGCATAACAAAATCCCCGAAATAAGTCACTAACCGTACCTACAAACACCCTCAAGCAAACAAAGGATATATTCTCTTGCCTTTTTTGAGGATACAAATATCCGGATTCCGGAAAATCAAATCTTTGCAATCACTTTCATTTCTACAGCGATAGGCGTGGGAAGGGCACGAATGGCAAGCGTCGTCCGTGTTGGCCCGTAGTGACCAAGTGTTTCAGCCCACACCTCATTATAACCCGCAAAATCACGATCCATATCAACAAGGAAGGAGGTCACATCAACGACCTTATCCATCGACGAACCTGCTTCCTCCAATATTCGAGCGATGTTCTCCACGACGGCTCGTGTCTGTGCTTTGATATCGTATTCGAGTGGCGTTCCATCCGCATCACGAATAGGGCCACCTGGAATCGAATTTGTACCCGGTTGCCGAGGCCCAACTCCCGAAAGATAGAGCAAATCTCCAACTCGACGGGCATGCGGATAGAGCCCTACTGGCTTTGGGGCAGCATCTGTATTGACTGCATCTTTTCCTTCTGCAGGATCCCAGAGTTCTGGCCCCTCATCTGCAGCACCTTGCAATGGATTGGATTCATCACTGGATTCAGCCGCATCAAGAACACCTCGTTCGCCATGATAGATTTCAACGTCATCCTCATCGTACTCTTTGTCACCCATTCCGTTTGAAGTTGGATCGAGATGAACCACAGCACCACCCGCTCCGTGCAATGCCTCGTATGCAAGTACACTTCCAGTGAGATCGTTTCGGTTGCCGTTCATTGCTGAAAGCCACCACATTGGTTTGAATGTGACTACTTTTTGCACACGAATTTGTTGATGAATGGTTCGAGAGAGTTGAGCAACGTCTTCAAGCCGTCCCTCTTCAAGGAATTCCAAGACCTTACGATTCCACTCATCGTCCTTCAGGGAGTGAATCTTATCCTCGGATGCATCAATAAATTCCGTGAACATTCGATTTGACATCGACATCGCAGTGACTGCAACCGCTTTCTTTCCAGTTGCGCCAAGAACATCCAAACATGATTTCGCGAGAACGGTTGTCTCCGCACGGTTTGCATACACGTTTGATGATACGATAACCGCGGGTATCGCGTTGTCTGGATTGAGAAGTTTGAGTGCTACAACCGAACCTACATCGATTGGGAAACCGTGGTACGCTACAGTTCGACTTTGCAAGCCTCGTGCGTGGTTGGCTTCGTTCCAAGCTTCTGCGAATTCAGCATCGATCCGAAACGAATACTCCATGGAACCAAGATCGTGAAAATCCTGATCGACAAGTGTCCAAGTTGGATTAGGATCGGCTTGAATCTGATGACCGATGATGCTCGGCCATGTGGTTGAATAGATGATCAAAAGGTCTGCATCACTGTTTGCAATGTGATCACGCGCCTCATCAAATGCATCACGAAGACGTTGCCATCCATCGTTTTGTTCGGGGACCAATAGCGGGTGTGGATGAACCGGTACAACATAAGAGGCAACGATTGGATTGCTCATGCTCAAACCTCCTCATGTGCATAACACGGCCATTCGACAATTGCATTCCCTGTCCCAATGATGGTCCCATATCCGTGGAGGATAGCGGGGTATGAGGGGACTGCAAGGGTGCTTAGCAGCCAGGTCAACCCTCCACCATCGGATTCTGCAATCGCCTGTTCTGTGAATTCAGGCATTTCATCGATGATGCGCTGGGCTTGACCTGTACGCATGTATTCGATAATACGCATATCCCACAAATGCATGGCATGACTTGTAATGTGCTCTTTACTCATGTCCTCAGGAACGTCCGACTCCGTTGTGAAATGACGATGTGAGAGCGAATTGGAGGCCAGAACAACTGCCTTCTTTCCACTTTCAAGAATTGCATCTCGGGTCACTCGACCAAGTTCCATCATCATTTCTTGCATGACTTCGACTGAGTAATAATGACGCGAACGATTCGAAGAAATGACGACCATTGGTTTGTCAAAGGCAGGATTCACCATGTGACCAGTGGTGATGGTTCCGTAATCTACTCGGAAATCAGGATTCTCCATCATCTTGACAGCCAAACCAGATTCTGCAGATTTGTCATGAATGGCTTTGCTCAGTTCGACATCGATGTTGAGATCATAGGAATATCGAAATAAATTCGGGAAGACAGGATCGACGGAAAGCCCCTCGAAGTGAGATAACCCTAGGAAGTGGGTGCCGACATAGGTTTGCCAATGTGGAGAAAGAATCACCAGAACATCATGATCAATTTTTGAAAGCGATTCACGAAGGCGTTCATAACCCCAGCGCAATTGCTCCCAACCGCCTTCTGAGGTAGGCTCATTCTGCGGGGGGTTTTCTGCATATACCAAGTGGGGCGGGTGAGGTGCTAGACAACCTGCAACAATCGAACCTTTGGCCATGTCTATACCAGACACAAGTCGCATATGGATGCATCGCTAGCGAAGGCTAAACCTCAAACGAGAAGGGTTTGAGCAGACAACATGGCAGAGGAAGGTATTGATGCCCCACCTACCTCAAAACCTCAGAATGTAGTAGATGAGACTGAACCTGCAGTAACGCAGGATGAAATCTTCCAAGACATGCTCCGTCACATGATGGCACCACTCTTAATCGGAATGTTCTTTGGAGCAGTGTGGCAACTTACGGTGATGCCAAGAATCGACACATTCGTACCGAATCCTGTCCATGGAGCATTTGCATTGTACCTTCTCTCATCTCCTCTTATCTACAAACAACTCGTTGGAATGGAATCAAGTCGTGCAGGAGAATATGCGTTAGGATTTGCTGTAACAGCATGCTTTCTTTCCATGGTATGGATGTTTGGTTCTTCATCCCTGTATTTGGCAGGATTTATTCCGGCCATTGCATGGTTATTCATCAGTTCATTTTGGCTTCAATTCGAATTCCCACCGTTCCGGTATGGTTTGTGGCATGGGATGGCAGTCAACATTGGCGCCTTTGGTGGAGGCGTCCTTGCATTCAACTTGTTCCTCTAGGAAGTGTAGGACTCGGACTCGTTGGGGAAATCCCCTGAACGGACATCATCACAATACGATCGAATTGCACCGTCGATTTCTTCTGCAAGGTTGAGATATCGTCGAAGGAAGCGTGGCGAAAAGTCCATTGTAATTCCTAGTAGATCATGCAGAACTAAAACTTGGCCATCGCAATGAGGACCTGCCCCGATACCAATGACTGGTATGTTGAGTTCTCCCTGGACACGTTGGGCCAATTCTTTTGGAATCTTTTCGAGGACGATTGCAAAACAACCAGCCGCCTCCAAGAGTTTGGCATCAGCAATCAACTTTTCAGCCTCCTCATCTTCTTTTGCACGAACGCTGTATGTTCCAAATTTGTAGATGCTTTGTGGTGTCAAGCCAAGATGGCCCATGACTGGAATCCCTGCGGTTAGAATCCGTTCAATGGACTCAACAATCTCTGAACCACCCTCAAGTTTGACAGCATGACCCTCTGCTTCCTTCATGATGCGAATTGCACTTTCAAGAGCTTGTCGAGAATTACCTTGGTAAGTTCCAAAAGGCATGTCAACAACAATGAGGGCTCGATCAACGGCTCGTTGAACACATTGAGCATGATAGATCATGTGATCCAGTGTCATGGGAACGGTTGTCACTTGACCGGCCATGACATTGGAAGCAGAATCGCCAACAAGTATGACATCAACTCCTGCAGCATCAACAAGTCGAGCAAGGGAGTAATCGTATGCGGTCAGCATGGTAATGGGTTCGTTCGCGCGCTTCATTTCTTGAAGCGTGTGCGTGGTTACTTTCGTTGCCTTGCTGTGAACTGACATTGTTCTGCCTCATGCTTCCGATTGAATTCAACATTTCAAAGGCTCGCCAATGAAATCAATCGTGTTTAATGCAAACATTGAGCGGTTCAGAAAAGAATCCGAGGCTCCAAACCCCGCCTTCACGACCGACTCCAGAGTTCTTGACACCCCCGAAAGGTGTTCGCAAGTCACGATGCAACCAAGTGTTGACCCAAATGATTCCTGTTTCTATGTTCTGAGCAAGAGCGTGAGCACGCTCTGTATCCTTTGACCAAATCGACCCAGCCAGACCGTATTCTGTTGCATTGGCCATCGCAATGGCCTCTTCATCCGATTCAAATCGATGGACTGTTACAACGGGTCCAAAGATTTCTTCAGTTGATGTACGAGATGTATGTGGAAGCCCATCGATGATGGTTGGTCTCAAAAACGCTCCATCTGGATTCGCATCAGGAATACTCGTCATTCCACGAGTGCCACCAGTCAGAATTGCTCCTCCTTCCTCAACGCCCAGTTCGATGTATGATTCGACCTTTTGCAGATGCTCTTGACTGATCAATGCGCCAATGTGAGTGGCATCGTCCTTGGGATCACCACAGATCATTCCATTGACGCGCTCAACAAGTTGAGCGATGAATCGATCAGCAATGGAAGCATGAACAAGAATTCGCGACCCGCAAAGGCAAACCTGACCACCGTTGGTAAATCCTGCTCGCATTGCACCGTCAACGGCCAATTCAAGATCAGCATCATCGAGAATAATTGTCGCATTCTTTCCGCCAAGTTCCAATGAGAGTTTCTTGAACATCGGTGCTGCAGTTGCAGCAACATGCCGTCCTGTAGCAGTTCCGCCCGTGAAGGAGATTGCACCAATCTTTGGGTGTTCAAGAATTGCTTGACCCACCTCTGGCCCGTAACCGTGAAGTATGTTGAGAACGCCTGCAGGGAGACCAATCTCAGTAGAGACTTCACAGAGAAGATTTGCGGTCAGTGGTGTCATTTCACTTGGTTTTGCAACAATGGTATTGCCCATGAGTAGTGCAGGAGCAACCTTCCAGCTTAGCAGATAGAGAGGAAGATTCCAAGGAGTGATGAGCCCTACCGTTCCAATCGGATTCCGATGGACAATGTTTGTTGCATCACTCATTTCAAACACTTCAGGTTCTTGTTTCCGTGCAAAGTCAGCAAAGAAACGGAAGTTGTCAATCGAACGTTGAGCATCGACTTGACGTGCAAGAGCAAGAGGTTTTCCAGTATCTCTTGATTCTCGTTGAGCAAGTTCTTCTTTCCGACGTTCCAATCCATCGGCGATCTTATCCAACCAATCTGCACGTTCCAACATGGTCAATCTCGACCACTCAGATTGCGCCAACGATGCGGCATGGACTGCAGCATCAACATCGGAAGCATTCGAGCGAGTTATCGTTCCAATCACTTGACCTGTTGCTGGATTGATGTTGTTGATCGTCTTTTCATCTTGAGCATCAACAAAGACGCCTGCAATGAAATTCAAGGCGTTCATGATTCCAACTCCGCATCGTACATCCAACGGTCTTGGTCAGGATCCCACTCATCCCAAGTTGGAATGGTTTCCAATGTGCCAAGATATTGATCGGGGACAATGCCTGGGACGATGAACGCTTTTTGGCGATGGAGGGGGTATGGATTTCTCAAATCGATACCCAACACTCCGAGGATGGCGCGTGCAACATACCATGTTGCTTGAGCGTTCCAACCGTGTGCGATTTTGATAACGATACCGAGACCTTTCGGATAATCAGGATGTTCGATAGCAAGACCAAGGAGACCATCTGCACCTTCCTTGGCGATGACGGATCCTTCACCTGCTTTCAGTATCGTCGAATCCAATCGATTGAACCCGCCAACAAGATCGGGATGACGGACCATCGATTCCCAAATCCAATCTGCGTCCTTATCACGGACCAGTCCAGCATAGATCTGAGCAAGTTCTGCAACCGTGTTGGATACTGTTGGCAAACCACATCCATCCTTCGCGATTCGCAACGGTATCCAATCTTCACCAAGGAATCGTCGAATTTCTGTCAGGTATGCATCAAAAACTTGGTGACTTGGCAATGTATATCCTGCACGATTCCAGCCCTTCTCCCGGCAACCACGTAGAATAGCAGCATGTTCACCCGAGCAGGTGTGATACCAACGTCGAGGTCGGCGAACCTGACGACCAAATTGAATTAACGGAACGTCAAGAGGAGTGAGCATCAATGGCCATTCCGACTGAGACAGCAATGATTGCGCTGCTGCTACGTGTTCCGTATCCCCATTGTGACTTGCCACGGAGATTGCTTTCTGTTCCCACGAGAGATCTTCCAATTCATTGACGAATGCTTTGAGCATAAATGGTTTCATCATCGATCGACCGTAACAAAGGACGTTTCCTCCGAAGGAGTGAATCACCTCATCGCCGTGAGCCCATGCTACTGCCCCATGAATTGTGGTTTCAGAAACACCGTTGCGCCGGTAATCAACCAATGGCTCCCATGCGACTTCTCGACCGGTAGGTATACCTTCGACCTGCTCACCCAAAGGGGAATCTGGAAACAACTCACTTCCTGGACGACCAGGCTTAACGGCGGAGTGATTGTGATGATTGATTCGCATCTTCAATCAGCTCCGAGTAACTTTTCTACGAGAGGAGCAACCTTTTGCATGTAGGCCCGCATGTTTCGACAAACACGGTCGCTGTCGTGATTGAAGAAGTCAAACCAAGCCATAACCCGATCATCAGGATGAAAGCGTTCGACGAGTTGTTGAGCAACATCTTCGACGTTTCCAATGAGAGCATTCTGGGCTGCATTCTGAACCTTGCTTGGATCGATGGTTCCTTCGAGGGCGTTCCAGTATGCTCCGAGAGCCTGTTGTGCCTCATCGTGAGCAGCCGCACGTTGTTCCTCTGGAGAGAGACCTGGTTCATCGTTGAGGAAGACAAAACTCGTTCGAGGCATGTCCGAACGCTTCCATTCGCCACCATCAGGATGGAAACAAGAGCGCATACGCTCATGGGTCGCTTCGATTACTTCAGGTTGAGTAATGGAGAGATTGAACACACGGACGGGTAGAATGGAATTGACAAAAACTTGAGCCTTGGGGTCATGTGTTCCTGCCACAAGAACCAGTTGGTTTCGGTCAAATGTGTTCGGTACAATACGAATATCCTCAAACACATAACGACGTTCGATATCGATACTGTCTGCATCGGACTCGTTCGCATCCTGGACTCGAATCCAATCCTCATCGCTTCTGAAGTTTTGACGAGTGAGTGTCGTTGATCGTACCGAGTCAGAAGAGACGACATCTCCCCGTAGTAATCGAAGAAAGATCTCACTCGCTTCGAGGAAGATTTGCCCGCGCAAAGCAGGCCATGCTGCTTCCTCGACCGGAGTGCGCGGTACAACACCGTAAGGACGTGCCATGAATTCAAATCGACCTGCTGAAAAGCCGACATGGAGTTTACGAGAATCTTCATTGACAGCAAGCAATTGCAATGTATTAGCGATTCGTTCTGCTTGAGCGATTGGTCCACCAGAAGCAAGGATGGAAACGACTGCACTGCCGATTTCGATGTTCGTTGTTCTGCGGAAGGATTCCATTGCCAATTGAGGGAAGTCTGTACACAGTCCAACTTCACCTTGCCAGTGAGGAACTACTGGTTTTCTGTTTGATTTTTGCGTCTCAGTGGAGAGATGTGCTTGTGCAATCCAGCCGACTCCAAACCCTAACTCATCAGCACACTCAAGTTGCTGGAAATAATTCCGGAGCATTCGCTGTTCATCAGGAATGTGTCCTTCTGCATCGGGCGTTTGGCTGATGGAAAAGAAAATATCGTGTTCCATCCACTTCGCCTCATTTTTTCCAATACGTCAAAGAACATAACCCGTTCGTATCTCACTTGACCTCTTCACCGAGTGATGTTAGGGCATGGAGACGTTTCTTGAGTAAATCGGGTGCTGGAATTCCAAGTTGCATAAACAAGTGCATGGTATCGGAAAGCGCTAAGAGGGCATCATCGTACCGTGTCTCAATTTCAGCAAGGTCAGCAACACCCCAACTTGCGACAAGATGGCCTGCTGGATGCTCGAGGCGCTTGGCGAGATCAAGGCTCTCTTGATACAGTTCAGATGCTGTTCCAAGTTCACCTAAACTTGCTTGTGCATGCGCGACATCAGCCAGAGCTTCCATGTGAAGGATGTCATTTTGTTGAGCGATTGCAAGTTCAAGGCGACGTGTGTCGTGAATTATTGCTGAATCCCAATCCTGATTCAAGCGTGAACAGCGAGACAAGACTGCAAGTCCGTAGATGATTCCTTCCTTATCATCGATGGATTCACGGATTGTGAGAGAACGACGGACAGACGTTTGTGCTGAATCAACATCATCGATGGAGAGCAACATCAAGGCATGATGATGCAACACAGCGGCCGCAAGTGGCTCTCCTTTTTCCAGTGATTCGGAATGGAAGGCAAGTTCTGCAATGTCATCAATCGATCCTGAATTGCGTTTGAGGTGCTCAAATCGAGCCCAACCCTTCTCAATGTCATCTTCAGCAACATTCTGTGCATGTTCAACAAGACGTTCAAGCAAATCCAAATCACCAATGGATTCAACCAACGGTAAAATGCCTAATGCGAGTGAAGTATTGATTGAATCAATTGAGCCTCCACCGGTCAACATCTCGATGATTTCTTTGGCCTTTTCTTTGGAAACCTCTTCGGACATGGAACGACGAAATGGATTCGCGCCAAGAACCTATGCTTTTGAGTGATTGCACCGTGATGATTCATAACAGAGAAGCCAATCCAGACCCATGGCACGACATGATAACGCTTTGCAAGGCGTTATGCTCGTTGCTTTGTTGATTCTCTTTCCAATGACAATCCAGTTGTTGGTTCATCAAGACGAAAGTCCGCTGTGGAAGACCGTGTATGTTGAAGTCGAGTCGGATGATGACGATGATGCTGAAGCACGTTCAGAATCAAGAGACAGAGATGATGTTGCCCGTATCGCAACGTTCAACATCAAAATTTTTGGAGAGACCAAGATGGGGAAAACGGATGTTGTTTCCGAACTTGTGAATATCACGTTACGATACGACATGGTTGTCGTTCAGGAGATCAAGGATCTTGACCAGACGGTCCCTTACGACTTCTTGGATGCAATTAATGCTGAATCCAACGAAACCTATGGCCTTGTTTTGAGCGAACGTTCCGGCCAGCAAGAGGATGACCAAGGCGGTCAAGAGCAATACGCATTCTACTACCGAACATCCCGTTTCAATGTTGAATCAGCATGGCTGCACAACGATTCAGAACTGGATGAATTCCAACGTGAACCGTTCATTTCAACGTTCCAACTGCTCTCAAACAATGGCACAGTCTTGGAAAATATAACCCTCATCACAGTACACACAAAACCAGCAAATGCAGTCAACGAAACCGCAGCATTGCACAATGTTGTTGAAACCTACAAAACAAATACAACCGAATCTGATATCATCATTCTTGGAGACTTCAATGCTGATTGCAGTTATGCTTCAACCTACGAACTAAATCAACTTGACATACGAAGTCCAGAGTATCTGTGGGTCGTTCCTGATTCAGCAGACACAACATTTTCAGAGAATACACATTGTGCATACGACCGGATTGTTTTGACCAGTGATGTTCATGAACGTTTCTTTGGACGTTGGGGCGTTGACAGGAACATGAGCGATTCAGATGTTTCAGATCACTTCCCGGTTTGGTTCGATCTCGACATCCGCGAGGATGTGACGGAATGATTCGACGCGCTTCAATTCCGGGTCGAATCAACATCATTGGCGAACACACCGATTATGCAGGAGGTTGTTCGCTTGCTTTCGCGTCCGCGCATCGGCTGATTCTGGAAGCGGAATTCATTCCTTCAAAATACCATGGAGAAGAAACAGTTGTTGCGTTATGGAAGGAGGCAGGAGGCCCCCCTGCTCAATTGGTTGTAAACAGTACAATTCCAATTGGAAAAGGAATGTCTTCCTCTGCAGCACTTTGTCTCGCAGTGGTCCTCTGCGTCCATGGAAAAGACATCAATAAACAAGATGCATGCATTGAAGCTCAGCGATTGGAACATGTTGTCCTTGGTACTCCATGCGGTCTTTTGGACCAAATGGCAATGATGTATTCTGAGGAAAACCATTACACCCTCATCGATTTCTCAACGATGGAGACAAGCAATATACCCTACCCACCAGAGTGGAAATTCAAACTGATTGATTCTGGAATCCATCGGACTTTGAACAATCAGGATTATCGCCAGACAGCAACTGATGACATCAAACAAGCCCATGTTGTGTCGGAGAACAATCGAGTTCGAAGATCAATTAATGCAACAAGCGTAGCCTTGGGCACGATGCTCAATGAGACTCATGAATCATTGAGACGTATTGGAGTAAGTACGAATGAAATGGATCAACATGTTCAAACAATTCAGCAAACAAAAGGCGTCCTCGGGGCTCGAATGATGGGAGGAGGTTTTGGAGGAATGATTCTCGTCTTGGTTGAAGACGAAAACACTCTTCCACATATGGACTTAATCAGCCCTTCAAGACCTGGTTTCGTTGAAGAACATCTCTAACTTTTCGAGTCGCTCTGGCGTCCCCATATCCCAGAACTTTGTTGAGTCCAAGTGGACACGAATCTCTTTGGATAGTTCTGGATAAATGGTATTCTCCCACGACCATGGGCCTTCTTTTCCGTGATTCAGAAGTACAGATTTCTTCACTACCGAAGTTCCTGCTTCGTATCCGTTGAACCCTTTTGGAGCATCCCCACTCTTCGTATACTGTACAAGGCGGTCGTCATCAAACTGGAGATTCATTTCATCATGATCGGTAGTAACCGTCATCGTGAGGACCGAGGATTCTTGCCGATGGTGTTGAATTAAGGAGGTGTAATCAATGGGGTGATAATCATCACCCCAAAGGAGGATAAATTCATCTTCAAGAGAATCTCGAGCATTCCATAACGCACCACCTGTCCCAAGTTGTACAGGTTCTCTGACGAAGGATAATTGTACACCAGGATGCGTGAAACCATCAAATTGATCACCGTGATGTCCCGTCAAAATCAGAGCGCGATTGCAACCTTGATGTTGAATCCAGTCGAGAATGTGTGAGAGAATCGGCCGACCTGCGACGTCAACCAATGATTTCGGCATGTGTTGAGTCATCTCACCCAAACGGGTACCAAGTCCACCCGCAAGAATAACCACTTGCGGCATACGATGTGCTTGAGCAATGGATGCATACAATGCACCACTCTCTCGGAGGGTCCGTTCTTGGCTCTCAAAATTAACATGATACAATCCAAAACACTGTTCATACCCTTCTGCCCACTCAAAATTATCCATGAGGCTCCAATGATAGAAACCGCGTATGTCATGTCCATTCGCGATAGCCTCGGAGGTAATTTGCAAATGTCTCCGAACATGCTCTGGCCGCATATCATCGTCATCATCGGCAACACCATTCTCTGTAACGATGATTGGAAGACCAAGTGAAGCAACCATTTCGAAGGCTCGTTTCAACCCTTCAGCGTACATTGGATAGCGGAAGTCTGTTCGTTCTTCCCATGGACGAATGAGAGGATCAATCTCAACCTTGGTTGGCATAAAGGGAGTGGCAAGAAGATGAGTGTAGTAGTTCAATCCGATGAAGTCGCTGCTTCCTTTCAGACCGTCGACGGTGACGCTTCGCAATGCTGAGGGGGGTTTGAATCGCCCAGTTTTCAGCCCTTGAATCCAGCAACGATTGAACATTCCATCGAGAAGGTTTGCTTGAAGTCGATGCAATGGATTCCATCGTCGATATGGATCGAAAATATTGATGTTCTTTACGAGCCCGATTTGACAGCTGTTTCCATTTTTCATTGACTTCAGTGTTCGATAACATCGTGCATGGGCGCGCACAAGATTGAGAGACACGATTCGAGTTTTTTTGAACGATCGCATTCCGGGAGGGAATTCACCTAACACATAGCCCATCGAGGCATAGACTGCAGGTTCATTGATGGTACACCACCATTCAACTCGACCGCTCAACACTTCGAACATTTTGGAACTGAATCGGATCCAATAGATGATATTCGCTTCATTTTCAAACGCACCCATATCCTCCCACCATAGAGGATTTGTGAAATGATGCAAAGTTACCATTGGTTGAATTCCGCGTTCAAGCAATCTATCCACAAGATCACTATACCAATCGATCGCATCTTCATCCCACACCCCCATCTCAGGCTCAATACGACTCCATTCGAGAGAAAACCTGTAGTGGGTAACGTTCAGATTCTGTATGAGGTCAAGGTCCTGTTCTTTTCGATTCCAGTGATCGCAAGCATCTCCGCTTTTCTGACCGCTTTTTGTTGTCGGTTCAAATCGAGTCCAATTGTTGGAATTACCTCCCTCGATTTGGTGTGAAGCAGTAGCTACGCCCCACATGAATCCAGGAGGGAATGCATTACCGTTTAGCAATCTGGAATAATCAACGTCGTTCCAATCTCGATGTTCTTCAACGCCCATAGCATCACTAACCATCACTGAATACGCGTCCATGAACCGTCTTCGCCCACGTTCCAGTACTGGAGTTCTGTGCTCGCATCAACATACCAACCGGTTTCACCTTGATTGGTTTCTGGCGCCGCTTGCATCACACCGACTTGGCCTGCTTTCGCAGCCAAATCCCTGCGCAAGTCGTTGGATATTTCAGGTTCTGAATGTGCCATCGAGGCGGTTGTAGTTTCCTTATCTGTGCTTGATTCAACCTCTTCAGCTTCATCGGATGATGATCCCGCTTCGATGTCATCATCGTCATCGTAGAATTCTTCCTCATCCCATTCTTCGTCTTTCGCATTACCACGTCGAATGAGGACAACAAGAACACCAAATATCATCATCAGGAGGGCAATAATGATTGAGACTGCAGTGTTTGTTGAACCTAGGGCTCCACTGAGCAAGACGGATTCAACATCGTAAAATTGTTGTGAAATCAGTCCTCTCCAAGTGACTGTGCATGAGCGATCTGAACCGGCTTCATCAAGTTCAATTTCCCATGTATCGGATTTGACGTGAGTTGCCTTTCCTGACGTGCATGAAAGACTGGTTTGTTCAGGGTTTACTTCAACTCGATTACCTTCGGAATCCTCTGCCCACACGGTAATGAGTGTCACTTCGCCTTGACTTCTGGTCTCGTTGATCATTGCAGTAATTAGACGAACAGGTTGTCCTGGAACAATCGTCAAAGGAATGGTATGTTCTGCATTTCCCTGACTGATGTCAAGTTGATACTGACCACTTGTGACGCCAGTTAATTGCCAAAATCCACGACCACTTGAGGAGGCATCGAAGAGAATGTAATCTCCTGAATTGAGTTCAACATCTTCAGCTGGAGCTTTGTTACCATGCACATCGACAAGTTCGACGAACAAATCTGTTGCCACACCCGCTTCAATGGTCAGTCCAAGATCGCTGTCGGTTACAAGTGAAATCCCTTCACCGGGAATGACATTGACACGAGTAGCGGCAAAAACACCATCTGCGTTTGCCCTTATTTCATGTTCACCTGTTTCTATCGGATACCATTTTCCATCAGCCATACGGATTTCCAATGTCTTGTCAATGCTCGAAACAGTCCAGTTTACAGCCACATAAGGAATGATGTTGTTGTACGCATCTTTGAACACAGGATTGAGATCGAGGAAGTCATCTGCTGCAACTTCTGTTCCAGAATCTGGTAATTCGATGAATGCAAGTCGACCAGGGAGTACATCTCCAGACCATCCTGATTGGTGAAGAATTCCTGTGGAAGCATCAAAGAATGTTGCTGAAAATTGCAATGTCTCTATTTCTTTTGGCATCAAGGAAACATACGATGAGAAGATGTCCACACTTGCAAATGAACCACTCGATTGGGTAATGTTCGCATCGACTTGCCAAACGTTTCCGAAGGAATCGATTGCTTCGTGAACCAATGCAATTTGCGTTCCTGCAGATGTGCTGGATTGGCTGCTGAGTAAACGTGTCATTGATGCAGAGCCATGTGTAATTTCGACATTGGAGGAAGCAGGGACTCCGGAATCAACGACATGCAAACTGGCTTGGCCGGTTTGACCGGGCGTCCAATGAACTTCATCATCGACTTGCGAGAGGATACCGTTCGCCACCGTCCAATTTACAATTGGGATTGGAACGGGCGAAGAATAACCTTGCGAATCTGTACGAACTGCATCGAGGCGATAGGATTCTCCTGAAACATAGATGTCCATCTCTGGCGTAATTTGTATCTCAACAAGTGATGCATCAGCAGGAACGACACGAATGGTGCTGTTCCCCCAAACTGCTCCTGCTCGAACGGAAAGATTCCAGACACCAGGAGAGGATGCGTAATAATATCCTACAGGGGTGATGGTACCGTTCTCAACCTCCCAAACTTTGTTTCCAGCCGCAGTATTGTTCATCTTTTGACCGAACGAATCAACAAGATCAGGATAGAGTTGCAAGCCTTCTCCACTACGGAGAATTAAGTCATCTGGGAAGATGAATGCGTACGGTTCTCCAGCGATCGCTTCCATTGTCACCTGTTGTTCCAATTGATCGTATCGAGCAACAACTTCGTACAATCCGAGGGAAGGCGGAGTCCAGGTCGGTTGACCTTGCCCGATGTATACCCCATCAACAGTCCAAACGACACCTTGTCCTGAGCGTGGATTGTCATGGGAATCGATGAGGTTTGCTTGCAGGGTAAACGGGAATTTGGCTCGAGGTTGCGTTGATGTATTGATTTCAATCGATTGACCCCAGCCTGCTTCAACCGTGACAACA
>Ga0315330_10001429_pt1 | contig 16049 bp, 11 predicted proteins | sample M140m34915metaG_FD_203453 | JGI IMG/M metagenome (GOLD analysis project Ga0315330, IMG submission 203453) | Ammonia-oxidizing marine archaeal communities from Monterey Bay, California, United States - M1 40m 34915 | ecosystem: Environmental > Aquatic > Marine > Intertidal zone | place: USA...
GGTCTTTTTATAAACGGGCAGAGGCAAGTTTTTGGACTGCAGAGGAAATTGATCTCCAGCCGGACTTGATCGATTGGGAAAGTAAACTAAATGATAACGAAAGGCATTTTGTTAAGCATGTACTTGCTTTTTTCGCAGCTTCTGACGGAATAGTTAACGAAAATTTAGCTGAAAACTTTTTAGCTGAAGTGCAATATACGGAAGCCAAGTTTTTCTATGGGTTTCAAATTGCTATGGAAAATGTTCATTCTGAAACCTATTCCTTACTCATAGATACATATATTAAAGATTCTGCAGAGAAAAAACACCTTTTCAATGCTTTAGACACTCTTGATTGTGTAAAAAAGAAAGCTGATTGGGCACTAAGATGGATTGACGAAGGTAGCTACGCAGAGCGTCTTGTTGCTTTTGCTGCGGTTGAAGGGATCTTTTTTTCCGGGTCATTTTGTTCCATTTTCTGGTTGAAAAAAAGAGGGTTAATGCCGGGCCTTTCGTTTTCAAATGAATTAATCTCAAGAGACGAAGGACTTCACTGTGATTTTGCTTGTCTTTTATACACAAAACATTTAGTCAATCAATTGCCCAAAGAGGACGTGGCTAAAATTATACAAGACGCTGTGGAAATTGAAAAAGAATTTGTTACCGATGCTCTTCCTGTAAAGCTTATCGGAATGAACTCGGACTTGATGTCAGAATATATTGAATTTGTTGCCGATAGATTACTTGTTGAGCTTGGCAACGAAAAGATTTACAACGCTTCTAATCCATTTGATTTTATGGAAATGATTTCTATACAAGGTAAAACCAACTTTTTTGAAAAGCGTGTTGGTGAGTATCAAAAAGCTGGAGTGTTATCGGGGGATGATCAAACGTTTAGTTTGGATGAAGATTTTTAAGAATTGTTAAAATAGAATTAGATGTACGTAGTAAAAAGAGAAGGAAAAAAAGAGCCCGTAAAATTTGACAAAATTACGGCAAGAATTATAAAAATGTGTTATGGATTAGACCCTTTGGTTTCTCCAGAGGCCGTTGCAATGAAGGTTATTGAAGGTATTTATGATGGGGTTTCCACATCAGACCTTGACAACTTGGCGGCAGAGGTTGCTGCGGCTAAAACCATTGATCACCCTGACTATGCATTATTAGCGTCACGCATTGCCGTGTCAAATTTGCACAAAGAAACGAAGAAGACATTTTCAGATGTAATGCAAGATTTGTACAATTACATTGATCCTAAAACTGGAGAAAATGCAGCGCTCTTGTCTAAAGAGGTCCATGACATCATAATGGATAATAAAAACCTTCTTGATTCCAGTATTATATATGACAGAGATTTTAGATATGATTATTTCGGTTTCAAAACGCTGACAAGATCATATCTAATGAAATTGAATGGAAATATTGCAGAAAGGCCACAACAAATGCTTATGCGTGTTTCTGTAGGGATTCACAAAAACGATATTGAGTCGGCAATCCGCACATACAACTTAATGTCAGAAGGATGGTTTACACATGCCACACCAACATTATTTAATTCCGGTACGCCTAAACCTCAAATGTCTTCTTGCTTTCTACTTACAACAAAAGAGGACAGTATTGATGGGATTTATGATACCTTAAAATCCTGTGCTCAGATTTCTCAATCTGCAGGAGGAATCGGTCTATCTATCCATGATATTAGAGCAACCGGCTCGTATATTAAAGGAACGAATGGTACATCAAACGGAATCGTTCCAATGTTGAGGGTTTTCAATGATACCGCTAGATATGTTGATCAAGGAGGAGGAAAACGAAAAGGTTCTTTTGCAATGTACCTCGAGCCTTGGCATGCTGATGTTTTTGACTTCTTGGACTTAAAAAAGAATCATGGAAAAGAAGAGCAACGTGCACGTGATTTGTTTTATGCTTTGTGGATTCCTGATTTATTCATGAAACGAGTAAAGGAAAATGGAGACTGGACATTAATGTGTCCCCACGAATGCCCGGGCTTATCTGATACTCACAGTAAGGAGTTTGAAAAACTATATACAAAGTATGAAAAAGACGGTAAAGGACGAAAAACCATAAAAGCACAAGATCTATGGTTCAAAATTCTTGAATCACAAATAGAAACGGGTACCCCATACATGCTATATAAAGATGCAGCCAACGCTAAATCTAATCAGCAAAACCTTGGCGTTATCAAGTCTTCGAACCTTTGCACTGAGATTATCGAATATACCGCACCTGATGAGGTTGCTGTTTGTAACCTTGCATCATTGGCGCTTCCTAAATATGTTAAAGACGATGCCACGTTTGATTTTGAAAAACTATTTGAAGTAACCTATCAAGCTACGATTAATCTCAATAGAATTATTGATGAGAACTATTACCCTGTTAAGGAAGCAAAAAACTCCAACTTAAGACATCGCCCTATTGGACTAGGTGTTCAGGGGCTTGCGGATGCATTCATCATGATGAGATTACCCTTTGAGTCAGAAGAAGCAAAAGCACTGAATCGCGAAGTTTTTGAAACCATTTATTTTGCATCTATGACAGCGTCAAAAGACTTAGCAAAAGAAGATGGAGCATATGAAACATATCCTGGATCGCCTGTTTCTAAAGGGGTTTTTCAGTTTGACATGTGGGATGTGAAGCCAACAGCAAGGTGGGAGTGGGATCTTCTAAAAGATGAAGTGAAAAAGTACGGTGTAAGAAACTCATTGTTATTAGCGCCAATGCCAACAGCATCAACCGCTCAAATACTTGGAAACAACGAATGTTTTGAACCATATACCTCAAACATTTATACTCGAAGAGTTTTATCTGGAGAGTTTATTATTGTAAACAAACACCTATTGAAGGATTTGGTGAAAGAGGGTCTTTGGGACAAAACCATGAGGCAAAAAATTATGGCAGCGAACGGTTCTGTTCAAAACATTGAAGATGTCCCTGAAAACTTAAAGCAATTATACAAAACAGCATGGGAGATTTCTCAAAAAGCGATTATCGAACAGGCTGCAGATAGAGGGGCATACATTTGTCAAAGCCAATCGCTAAATATATTCATGGAAAACGCGAATTTTGGAAAGCTGACATCAATGCATTTTTACGGATGGGAAAAAGGCCTTAAAACAGGAATGTACTACCTTCGAACAAAAGCGGCTACAGATGCCATTAAGTTTACTGTTGACAAGGATGTAGTTGCTAAAAGCACGAGTAAATCTAAGGAAGAAATAGCGTGTTCTCTAGATGATCCAGATGATTGCGAAATGTGTTCTGGTTGATCTTACAAATAATTAATTGAATTTCAAAAAGGGTTGCTTTTGCGGCCCTTTATAATTTATAAAGATTCTATTTTCCTGATATGAAAACAATAAAATCAGCTCTCATTTCCGTTTACTATAAAACGGGACTAGAAAGCATCGTTAGAGAGCTACACAATAATAACGTTAAAATATATTCAACAGGAGGCACCCAATCCTTTATTGAGGGCTTAGGGATACCGGTAATTCGTGTTGAAGATTTAACAGAATATCCGTCTATTCTTGGGGGTCGAGTAAAAACACTACACCCTAAAATTTTTGGTGGAATCCTAAATCGACGATCTTTAAGCTCTGATCAGGAAACGATTGTAGAATATGGAATCCCATGTATTGACCTTGTAATCGTTGATCTTTATCCCTTTGAAGAGGTGTGTGCTTCTGGCGGAAGTCACGATGAAATCATTGAAAAAATAGATATAGGAGGGATTTCCTTAATACGAGCAGCGGCTAAAAACTTTAATGATGTAATGGTCGTCTCAACAATAAAACAATACAATGGATTCGTCGAAATATTAAAGGAACAGGGGGCCAATACAACCGAAGACCAAAGAAAACAATATGCGGGTGAAGCTTTCCAAATATCATCACATTATGACACCTCCATTCATAATTACTTTTCCCCTGAGCAAACTGAATTCTTAAAAATCAGTAATTCGAATTCACGCACCTTAAGGTATGGTGAAAACCCTCACCAAAAAGGTTTCTTTTTTGGTGACTTCAATGAAATGTTTGATCAGCTTCACGGGAAAGAGCTTTCATACAATAACCTTTTAGATGTTGATGCTGCCATGAACCTTATTTTTGAGTTTCATGATGCTTCCCCAACTTTTGGCATCCTAAAACATAACAATGCTTGTGGTTTTAGCTCGAGAGCAACCATTAAGGAAGCCTATGTAGATGCTTTAGCCGGAGACCCCGTCAGTGCTTTTGGTGGCGTTCTTGTTTCCAACACCACTATTGATACAGAAACTGCTGAGTTAATTACAGATTTATTCTGCGAAGTTCTAATTGCTCCTGAATTTGAAGAAAGCGCTTTAACCGTTTTAAAACAAAAAAAGAATAGAATTCTACTTAAGTCTAATTCCTTTAAAAGAGCCAAAAGAACCGTGAGAACCGTGTTAAACGGGTTCCTTGTTCAAGATAGAGACAACGTCACTGAAACGAAGAACGATTTAAGCTGTGTAACTATAAAACAAGTGAGTGACTCAGAGGTTTCTGACCTATTATTTGCAAATAAAATATCAAAACACACAAAGTCTAATACAATTGTTTTAGCTAAAAACAACCAGCTCTTGGCAAGCGGAACAGGACAAACCTCAAGAGTTGACGCTTTAAGGCAGGCCATTCACAAAGCAAAATCGTTTGATTTTGATCTGAATGGAGCAGTAATGGCAAGTGATGCCTTTTTCCCTTTTCCCGATTGTGTAGAAATTGCATGTAACGAAGGGATTAAAACCGTTATTCAGCCCGGAGGTTCAATAAAAGACAAATTATCAATTGAATATTGTGACAAAAATGAAATGAAAATGGTTTTTACCGGAATTCGTCATTTCAAACATTAACTTTATTATATTTGAATGTTGGCTTTGATTAAGCGACTTTCATTGTTTCAATATAAATTTTAAAATGGGGATTTTTAGTTTTTTAACGCAAGAAATAGCAATAGACTTAGGCACTGCTAATACCCTAATTATTTGGAATGATAAAGTGGTCGTAGATGAACCTTCTATAGTCGCTAAAGATATTCAATCGGGAAAAATTGTAGCTATTGGAAAAAAGGCCCAACAAATGCATGGGAAAACCCATAAGTTAATCGAAACCGTTCGACCTTTAAAAGATGGTGTTATCGCTGACTTTCAAAGCGCTGAGCAAATGATTCGAGGGATGATTAAAATGATCAACTCCGGAAGAAGCCTGTTTAACCCTACATTGAGAATGGTTATTTGTATCCCTTCAGGGATTACGGAGGTAGAAAAAAGAGCTGTTCGTGACTCAGCAGAGCATGCTGGAGCGAAAGAGGTTTATCTCATTCACGAGCCGATGGCCGCAGCTATTGGTATTGGTATTGATGTTGAGGAGCCTATGGGTAACATGATCATAGATATCGGTGGAGGAACATCTGAAATTGCAGTAATCGCCTTAGGGGGTATTGTTTGTGACAAATCAATAAGAATTGCGGGAGACGACTTTACCAATGATATAGAGGAATACATGAGAAGACAGCACAATATACTCGTCGGAGAAAGAACCGCTGAACAAATTAAAATAGAGGTTGGAGCTGCCCTGCCTGATTTAGAAACACCGCCCTCAGATTTTGCTGTCAGAGGCCGGGACCTTATGACTGGTATTCCAAAAGAAATAATGGTTTCATATACCGAAGTTGCCCATGCTTTAGATAAAACGATTTCAAAAATTGAAGAAGCCATTTTGAGTGCTTTAGAAATGACTCCGCCAGAATTATCTGCTGACATCTACAAAACAGGAATCTATTTAGCCGGTGGTGGATCTATGCTTAGAGGGCTTGATGATCGAATTTCAGCCAAAACAAAACTTCCTGTTCATATTGCAGAAGATCCTTTGAGAGCTGTCGCAAGGGGAACCAGTATTGCCTTGAAAAATATTGACAAGTATCAGTTTCTTATCAAGGATTAATTCTTTATAATTTTCTTTTTCCTCGGGCGTATTCACAGCTTGTTTATTATCTTTGAAGATGCAGAATCTGATTGAATTTATACAAAAACTAAGAGTTTTCTTCGTTTTTTTGTTTTTTCAAGGAATTGCACTTTACTTGTACGTGTCATTTATGACGGTGCCAAAAAGCAATTATTTCACTACCGCATCTTCTATTGCTGGAACCCTGTTTGAAGTAGAACATACGCTAACCAAACATTTTAGTCTTGAGGAAAATAATCGAAACCTTCAGCTTGAAAACCTTCAGCTTCGATCTAAAGTTCCCTCTTTTTTATATGAACTAAAAAAAGATTCCGTTTCTGTTCAAGACACCGTCTACCAACAACAATATAAGTACATTCCTGCAACAATAATCAATTCGACAATAACAAAAAGAAATAACTTTTTTACATTAAATACTGGTGAGAAACAAGGCGTCTCTCGGGGCATGGGCGTGTTTTCAAATAATGGAATTGTTGGAATTGTTCATGCTGCAAGTTCTCATTTTAGTATCGTGAAAAGCGTTTTAACCTCAGACATTAATATAGATGTAATGATTCAAGAAAACGGAGCTTTTGGCCTTCTCAAGTGGAATGGAGAGGATCCAAATAAAGGAACCATTTCTGGAATTACAAATGATATAAAAATCACTATTGGTTCAGCGGTTATTTCAAGAGGAGGCAGCGGCATTTTTCCAAAAGGTCTTCGTGTTGGAAAGGTTTCTGCCGTTAAACCCATTGAAGGAAAGTCTGTGTGGGAAATTGAAATTCATTTTTCAGAAAAATATGCATCGCTTCAAAATGTTTATGTAATAAATAATTTATTTCGTAACGAGATGCTAATGCTTGAAAATCAAAAAGGAGAATAATAAATATGAATCGCTTTTACATCTTCATCTTTAGGTTCTTAATCTTTGTTTTTCTTCAAGTGTTTATTTTTAATCAATTAGAAATAACACCATATGTACATATTATGGTTTCACCGTTGTACATCATGTTATTGCCTTTCGATGTTTCCGTTATTCGGTTGTTATTTATTTCCTTTATTTTAGGGCTCTGTATTGATGCATTATCAAACACCTTTGGACTTCACGCCTCTGCTCTTGTTTTCATGGCTTACTTAAGGCCCTTTGTTTTTCGTTGGTTTGCACCTCGAGATGGATACGATTCAATTAAAAACCCCTCCATATTTGACATGGGAAACAAGTGGTTTATTTTTACTTTTGGCTCTCTCTTAATTTTTCATCATTTGTGGTTTTTTACCATGGAAAGCTTTTCGCTTTCAGAAATCTTGTTAATTCTTCAAAAAACCGTCCCGAGCACACTGCTTTCATTTATTGTTTGTGTTATCTTACAAACATTACTACTTAAAAAGTCAAACTAATTGAATGTAGAAAATAGAAGATATGTGATTATTTCCTTCATTTTATTTGTTGGAGTTATCTACCTCTTTCGTCTTTTTTACATGCAAGTCCTTGATGATACATGGAGTGATCGGGCACATCAAATTAGTGAAAAAAGAACTGAGGTTACTCCCCCAAGAGCAATTATATATGACCGGAATGGTCTAAAAATCGTTGGAAATAAAACCTATTTCAACCTAATGGTAATAGAGGAAAAAATGGGGGCTGATTTTGACACTTTAGGATTTGCCCAGCTCATAGGCTGGGAGTCTAAAATGATAAGTGAACGATTCGTGGAAATTGTAAGGGGAGAGGGGACCTATTACAATAAATACAGTGGAAAAAAAGAATCTAATTATCAAAAAAACAGACCCTACCCTTTTTTAAAAGAGATTACTAAAGAAGAAATGGTTAAGATTGCGCCGTTTTTAGACTCTTATCCTGGGTTTTATGAAGAAGAAACGAGTATGAGGTATTATCCTTATCCTAATGGAGCAAATATTCTGGGTTACTTGTCAGAAGTTAATCAAGAAGAAGTTTCAAATGATAAGTTCTATAAGCCCAGTTATAATATTGGAAGAGCTGGAATTGAGAGAATCTATGAAAAACAATTAAGAGGAACAAAGGGTGTGCACTACATCGTTAGATCAGCAATGAATAATGACGTGAAACGTTATGAAAATGGGCGTTATGACACGTTGGCCAAGCCCGCTGAACCCATTCGTCTAGGTTTAGACATGGTACTGCAAGCATACGGAGAAGCGCTTATGAAAAATAAAAAAGGTTGCATTGTCGCAATTGAACCCCAGACAGGTGAAATCCTATCTATGGTTTCTGCTCCATCTTATGATCCCAATGTTTTAGTCGGAAGAAAAAACGTGAGTCAGTTTTATCCAGAGCTCTTAAAAAATCCTGATAAACCACTATATCCAAGACCTACTCAGGCAGAATATCCCCCTGGATCCATATTTAAGCTGGTGCAATCTTTGATTGGACTTCAAGAAGGGGTGATTCAGGCAAACACCTCTTTTCCGTGCAATAAAGAGCTTGTAGGTTGTCATTCGCATCCCAGTCCGTCCAGTGTTGCAAAGGCTGTAAAGTTCTCTTGTAATCCCTACTATTATTATGCAGTTAAAAAAATCATCGAACAAAAGAAATATACGAATCGATATGAAGATGCAGAAGACGGCCTCAATCTTTGGAATAAGTATATGCAAAGCTTTGGTCTCGGAAAAAAACTAAATTCTGATGTTTACGGTCTTCGAACAGGATTGATTCCCAATTCGGCATATTATGACAAATGGATTGGGCACCACAGGTGGGCCTTTTCAACAATTCGATCTATTGCAATAGGACAGGGCGAGGTTAAATTAACCCCACTTCACATGGCCAATCTCGCAGCCACGATTGCCAATAAAGGGTGGTATTATGACCCTCACTTCGTTCAATCTCCAAAGAAAGACTTTCCCATTCAAATACAAAAAAACCAAACGATGGTTGACGCAAAACACTTTTCCCCGGTTATAGACGGCATGTGGCGTGTTGTAAATGAGGCTGGAGGAACTGCGGGATTGGCAAAAATTGATGGCATTGATGTTTGTGGAAAAACAGGGACCGTGGAAAACTTTATAGGCTCTGTAAAACAAAAAAACCACTCTGTATTTATTGCTTTTGCACCAATGGATAACCCCCAGATTGCTATTGCTGTTTTTGTCGAAAACGCCGGGTTTGGTGGCACCTGGGCTGCACCTATAGCAAGTTTAATGATTGAAAAGTATTTAAACAAAACCATATCAAACCCAGCAAAAGAAAAACGCATCTTGGACGCTGTATTGAACAATAATTAAAATGAGAAAAACAAATTCTCTTATTAACAATCTAGACTGGCCCTTATTAATTGGCTTTTTAACCTTGATTTGTTTTGGATTAATGACCATTTATTCTGTGGCCTTTAATGAAGAGAGTCCGAATATTTTTAGTTTTTCAGAAAAGTACGGAAAACAAATTATGTGGATTTTCTTGTCTCTTTTTTTAGGAGGAATTGTTTTTTTGATTGACTCTGATGTCTATAAAAAATTTGCTCTTCCTATTTACCTTGTAACATTAGGCTTACTCGTGCTTGTTTTATTTATGCCTCCGATAAATGGTGCTCGAGCATGGATTGGAGTTGGAAGTATGGGTATACAGCCTGCCGAATTCGCTAAAATCACAACGGCGCTATTACTCGCGAGGTATGTAAGTGAGCTGAATATTAGGTTATTGAGTTCATACAATGTATTAACCGCTCTTATTATTATTGTAATACCCATGGGCTTAATTCTTCTTCAACCTGATGCGGGAACATTTGTGGTATTTACCGCTTTCTTTTTTGTCCTATATCGCGAAGGGCTCACCTTTGATCCATTTATTTTAAAATTTATTAACCTTTTGCCTAAAGTGAGGTATAAGCAAACCTGGATTGGAAGTCATTTTATTCCTATTTTATTCGTTTTAGTTTTCCTTTCAATCCTTACCATTCTTCTTGGCCATAAAAATCTTGGAATAATCCCTGGCCTTCCGCTTTACGGGTCTTTTGGAATTATCGTTAGCTTGTTTTTAATTTCGGTCGCCGGAATCCTATTTATACAGAAATTTGGTACAAAACGAGAAAAAGTAAAGGTTCGGCTGATTATTGTTCTTTCCTTTATTGTAGGGAGTGCTAGCTCTTATTTCGTTGAATATTCATTTGTGCACCTTGCTGATCACCAAAAAGATCGTATTGAACTTTTTTTGGGTCTAAAAGAGGATCCAAATGGAAAAGATTACAATAGAAATCGCGCAATGGCCGCAGTTGGTTCTGGAGGGTTTTCTGGAAAGGGATACCAAAACGCTTCTGTATCAAGTGTGAAAACGAACCACGTCCCCGAAAGTGAAACTGATTTTATTTTTTGTCCTTTTGCCGAAGAGTGGGGCTTTCTCGGGGGGTCAGTTTTACTGATGATATACCTCTTCATAATTATTCGTATCCTCGTAATTGCGGAAAGACAACGGTCATCGTTTAACAGAATCTATGCGTATTCCGTTGGCATGTTCTTCTTTTATCACTTTGCAATTAATATCGGAATGAATATCGGCTTTGCTCCGGTTATAGGTATACCCCTTCCTTTTTTTAGTTACGGGGGATCTTCCATGATGTCATTTTCAATCATGGTTTTTATTTTATTAAAATTAGACAGTCAGAGAAGACACGTTCTCAGGTAAAAGATAAATTGTAATTTTAACTTATGAAGAAAGTTGACCAAATAATAACCACAAAAGAAAAAACGATTTTCTCTATCGTTTTCTGGTTTATTGTTCTTTTGCCTTTTCTTGTTGTCTCTTCTCTTTACCTACTGCAGTCGGAAGACGAGCTTCCTCCAGTTTCTTTATTAGACAACCCTCCTGAATTACTAGCGTCTGCCGTTATTGCTAAAAACGAAAAAGGGAAAGATACTACAATCGGTCATTACTGGAGAATCAATAGGTCGAGCATAAAATATAGAGAAATTTCACCCTATGTGATCGATGCGTTGGTGTCCACCGAGGACGAGCGCTACCATGATCATTCTGGAATTGATTTTCGCGCGCTGGTAAGGTCCGCAACCTCTCTTGGAGCTTCTGGGGGAGCGTCAACAATAACACAACAGTTAGCAAAGCAGCTCTTTAAACTTGTGGATAGGGAAGAAGCGAAAGGCTTAATGGAGAAAATAAACATTAAAGCACAAGAACAAATTATTGCAACAAGACTCGAAAAGCGTTTCTCTAAGAAAGAAATTATTACCATGTATTTGAATCAGTTTGATTTTCTCTATAATGCTGTTGGAATAGAAAGTGCTGCCAATGTGTATTATAACAAAAAAGCTATTGAGCTCACTAAACCAGAAGCGGCAATGCTCGTCGGAATGTGTAAAAACCCAAGTCTTTACAACCCATATTCTTTTAAAAATAAAAACTATGCAAGTAAAATCGCCTTAAAAAAGAAGGTCTCTCCTTCTAAAGTATCTATTGCCGAAATCAAAGCTGCTCGTAAAAAAGATTCAACAAGAGCGATAAACCGAAGAAATCAGGTCTTATTTCAATGGTTAAGAAACAGTGAAAATGAAAACGAATACTTATCCAGTAAACTTACTAGAAAAGAATACGAATCCCTTTGTAAAAAGCCGCTAATTGTCGATTACCATTCTGTCGATCACAAGGAAGGTCTTGCTCCATATTTTCGTGAAAGTTTAAAAAACGAGGTGAATTCTATTTTAAATACTAAAAATACTAATGGAACCTTTAAGTATGCTAAAAAAGATGGTTCTGGTTATAATATTTACCAAGACGGCTTAAAGATTTACACTACACTTAACACTTCTCTTCAGCAAAAGGCGGAAGAGGCGGTTCTACAACATTTGAGCGGAATTGACCCTAGCGGCAAAAATAAAAAAGTAAAGTCCTGGCAAAACAGATTCAACAAAACCGTTAAGTATAAAAAAGACAAGTTCCCTTTTCTAAAAAAGACCTCGGACCGGACTATTTCCAACACTGTTGCTAAGGGCCGAAGAGACAGTGAAAGGTACAAAAAGCTAAAGGAGCGAAATGTATCTAAATCTGATATATTAAAAATATTCAATACCACGACCTCTATGAAAATCTTCAGTTATACTGGAGATATTGATACAGTAATGACTCCGAATGATTCTATAAAACACAATTTATCATTCTTACAAACCGGACTTGTCTCTATTGAACCAAAAACAGGCTTTATTCGTGCCTGGGTCGGTGGTACAAATATCAATTATTTTAAAATAGACATGGTCACAAATAACAGCAGACAAATTGGTTCAACCATGAAGCCTTTTGTCTATGCCACAGCGCTTGAGCTTGGTAGCGTCAAGCCATGTACTCGCTTCACAAAAGATGATTGTCAAGTGATCGAGGTTGATGACTTTGGCCAAGTTGTAAAAAAGAAAAGCAATCCTTTCATTCCAAATAAAGCAAATAAAGGGAGTGATAAATGGATGGCTAATGAAGGACTTCTTGCTAATGGCCTCATTCAGTCTAATAACCCAACAACGGCAGCGGTCTTTGGTAGTATGGGGCCTGTCAATTCCAATAAAAAAACCGGGGGTCCATACCAATTAGATATTCTTTTACGAAAAATGAATATTTTCCTCAGTCCTGACCAATTGGTCCCATCGATGTGCTTAGGCACAATGAACATTCCTCTTATTGATTTGGTTGCGGCACAATGTGTTTTTGCTAATAATGGCGTTTATACCATGCCAACAATGGTTGAACGTATTGAAGATAAAAACGGAAACGTTATTTATAGTGCCGATCAAATTACCAATCAGGTCGTAAACTCTGGCGTTGCCTATGAGGTGCTTAAATTAATGAAGGGAGTGGTACAAAGAGGAACAGGTGCTAGCTTAAGGGGCAGTTATAATGCTTGGGGAGGGATTACTTATCCTACCGCTGGAAAAACAGGAACAACACAAGGAAATGCCGTTGGTTTATTTATGGGGCTTACTCCAGATTTGGTAACGGGAATAAGTACTGCTGGTTTAAATAAAAACATTGCTTTTGAATTTACGAGTGATGGACAAGGGGCAAGAATGGCTTTACCCGTATACGGATATTACATGCAAAAAGTGTATGCCGATGAAGGGTTAAAAATTAGTAAGGGGGATTTTACTAAGCCACTAGATTATATCCCTGAAAGGTTTGAATGTAACGACGACCATCTTCCAACGGATGGTTCAAATTTAGAATTTGGTGAATTTTAATATATGAATAAAGTAGTAAACAATGTTCAAGATGCTGTAGAAGGAATAAAAGACAATATGACCCTTATGTTAGGCGGGTTTGGTTTGTGCGGAATCCCTGAAAACTCAATTGCAGAACTCGTTAAAAAAAATGTAACTGGTCTCACATGTATTAGTAATAATGCTGGAGTTGACGATTTTGGCTTAGGTCTTTTGCTACAAAACAAGCAAATCAAAAAAATGATTAGCTCTTATGTGGGTGAAAACGATGAATTCGAACGGCAAATGCTTTCTGGAGAACTCGAAGTTGATTTGATCCCTCAAGGTAGCTTGGCTGAGAGGTGTCGTGCAGGAGGGGCAGGTATTCCTGCGTTCTACACTCCGGCGGGTTACGGCACCGAAGTTGCCGAAGGAAAAGAAGTTAGAGAATTTAATGGGAAGCCTCATATTTTAGAAAGCGCCTTGTCAGCAGATTTTGCAATAGTCAAAGCATGGAAGGGGGACACAGAAGGAAATCTAATATTTAAAGCTACGGCAAGGAATTTTAACCCGATGATGGCGATGGCAGGAAAAATAACCATTGCAGAGGTTGAAGAACTTGTCCCTGCGGGAGTTTTAAGCCCTAATGAAATACATACGCCTGGTATTTTCGTGCAACGCATTTTTCAAGGTGATAAATTTGAAAAAAGAATTGAACAACGAACGACAATAAGCAAATAAACATGGCACTAGATAAGAAAGGTATCGCACAGCGAATCGCACAAGAACTGAAAGACGGTTGGTACGTCAATTTAGGTATCGGTATTCCAACGCTTGTTGCTAATTATATCCCAGAAGGAATAGAAGTTGAATTTCAATCCGAAAACGGTGTTCTTGGAATGGGGCCTTTTCCTTTTGACGGAGAAGAAGATGCTGACCTTATAAATGCAGGAAAACAAACCATTACCACAATGAGTGGGGCATCCTTTTTTGATTCTGCAACATCCTTTGCTATGATTAGGGGACAGCACGTTCAACTCACCGTTCTTGGGGCAATGGAGGTGTCTGAGAATGGAGACATTGCCAACTGGAAAATTCCAGGGAAAATGGTAAAGGGCATGGGAGGAGCAATGGATTTAGTTGCTTCTGCTGATAACATTATTGTCGCCATGATGCATAGCAATCGTGCAGGTGTTTCTAAATTGCTCAAAGATTGTTCGCTTCCTTTAACGGGAGTGGCATGCGTAAAAAAAGTAGTAACAGACTTGGCGGTACTAGAAATAAAAGATGGTGCTTTTCATCTTTTAGAGAGAGCCCCAGGTGTCAGTGTTGAAGAAATACAATCCAAAACAGAGGGGAGCTTAATTATTAACGGAGAGGTTCCAGAAATGTCTCTTTAACTTCATGCAAGAATTGGAAGCCAAATATACCATTGCCATAAAAGCAGCCGTTGAGGCTTCTCATAAGATTATGGATATTTATGAAAACAAGTTTGATACCATAATCAAAGATGATGGGTCCCCACTCACAAAAGCAGATTTAGCATCTACCAAAATCATACATAAACATCTTGAGCCTCTTGGTATTCCTATCACAGGAGAAGAAACAGACAAGATGCCTTTTTCCGAACGTAAAAACTGGACGGAATGCTGGTGCGTAGATCCATTAGATGGAACAAAAGAATTCATCAATAGAAATGGGGAATTTGCCGTTAACATCGCTCTTCTTCGAGACGGAAAGCCTGTGTTTGGACTTATTGCCTCTCCTGTTCAGCAAGTCATGTTTGTTGGTGGTTCGGAAACCGGAGTCTTTAAAATCGCTTTTGAGAACATCGAAGAATCTCAAAAATGGGAAACCATTACCGACCCTTCTGAAGTTAACAACCCCATGGTTATGACCTGCTCGAGAAGCCATCATTCTGGACCCGTTCTTAATTTTATAAACGAACTAAAAAAACATTCTCCAACTATTGAATTTGCAAAAAAAGGGTCATCCTTGAAGTTTTTTGACCTTGCTAGTGGTGCCGCTGATGCTTATCCAAGATTTGCACCAACAATGGAGTGGGACATTGCCGCAGGACAAGCAATCCTCGAAGCTCTTGGCGGGTCTGTCGTTCATGCGGAAACAGGACTGCCATTGTATTATAATAAAGAAAACCTAACCAACCCTTATTTTATTGCCAAAACAAAACCGCTATTAGCATTATCCTCATGAAAAAGTTTGTAATCCTGTTTGTTTTGATGTCTGCCTTCTTTGTGCATTCTCAGGTCGAAACGCTTACAGGGCATTCTTTTTTTAGAGATCAAATGCAGCAACCAGGCTTCCAACAGAATGGTCCAATAATTTGTGATGTGGGTTTTGAAAAAGATACCATAAAGAAGACTATCGGAAAAAAGCTAAAGTCTCACTTCATGGACAATTACCTTTTTGAGGTACATGATAAAAATGTGAACCTTTACATCTCACCCGTGGTGAATCTTCAGCTGGGGCAAAACATACTCGAAAAAGATGAGGACTATTTATTCCAAAACACCCGTGGGTTTTATGTTAAAGGCAAGTTTTTAAAGAACTTTTCCTTCTCCAGTGCTTTTGTCGAAAACCAGGCTCGTTTTAGCGTCTATGAATCATCTTATATTTCAAATCATGGAGAATTCTACTCAAGTCTTCAGCAAAATGGAGTTGTCCCTGGTGGAGGACGCACAAAACCATTTAAGGACGGGGGGTATGATTACGCTTATGCCATTGGCTCTTTTTTATATAAACCGATTGAAAACTTAGAGATTAGAGCTGGAAATGCCCCTGATTTTATTGGTTCCGGGTATCGTTCTTTGATCCTTTCTGACCACAGCTACCAGGCTCCAAGCTTAGATGTAAAATATACCTTTCTTAAAAAATGGAACTATCGTGTTCGAAGAACACGTCTTT
>Ga0315330_10001430_pt1 | contig 16035 bp, 15 predicted proteins | sample M140m34915metaG_FD_203453 | JGI IMG/M metagenome (GOLD analysis project Ga0315330, IMG submission 203453) | Ammonia-oxidizing marine archaeal communities from Monterey Bay, California, United States - M1 40m 34915 | ecosystem: Environmental > Aquatic > Marine > Intertidal zone | place: USA...
TCGATTTTTGGGTAAATCAAAATTAATTGCTTTTATATCTTCTTGATTCATCTCTTACTTAATATTAAGCGTTATCTAAAAATTCTTTTAACTTCTCTCCAAAACGGTCTAGAATCGATTTTCTTTGTTGAATAATATCCTTTGAGGATTGGTTATCATCATTTATGTCTTTAAAATCTTTGTCAACTGACTCAACTGATGATACTCCTGCTGGGAGCTCCTCAAGAGCACTCATCAATAAACCAACAGAAGTTGCAAACAAAGGACTGGAAACAATCTCTGTGGTATCTCCAGCCAAATGTTCACTTGGGTAACCAACCCTAGTATCCATGCCTGTTATATACTCAACTAATTGCTTTAAATGTTTTAATTGACTTCCACCGCCGGTTAAAACAACACCTCCTATTAACTTTTTTTTCTGGTCGTTATGACCATAATTTTTAATCTCTAGAAAGACTTGCTCAATAATTTCTACAACTCTAGCATTTATGATTTTAGATAGAGTTTTTAAAGAAATTTCTTTTGGATCTCTTCCCTGAAGTCCAGGAATAGATACAATTTCAGTATCACGATTTTCACCAGGCCAAGCAGATCCAAACTTTATTTTTAATAATTCGGCCTGCTTTTCAATGATTGAACAACCTTCTTTAATATCTTCAGTAATTACATTTCCTCCAAATGGTATAACGGCAGTGTGTCGTATAATACCGTCTTTAAAAATAGCTAAATCCGTTGTACCTCCTCCAATATCAATAAGTGCAACTCCAGCTTCTTTCTCTTCAAAACTAAGCACTGCTTCAGAGGATGCTAAAGGTTCCAAGGTAATATTAGCCATACTTAATCCTGCACTTTTAATACACCGCCCAATGTTTTTTATTGACGAAACCTGCCCAACAACAACATGGAAATTTGCTTCCAATCTACCACCATGCATTCCAATAGGCTCTTTGACTTCTCCTTGACCATCAACCTTATATTCTTGAGGTAATACATGAATAATTTCTTCTCCCGGTAACATAACCAATTTATATACCTGCTGTATCAACTTTTGAATATCATCCTCATCAATAACAGCTTCTGGATTTTCGCGAGTAATATAATCGCTGTGTTGAATACTTCTTATGTGTTGTCCAGCTATACCGACGGAAACGTCACTAATAGAATGGCCTGAATTGATTTTAGCATCTTCAACTGCCTGCTGAATTGATTGTATAGTTTGAGTAATATTATTTACTACCCCACGATGAACACCTAAGCTTTTAGACTTTCCAACTCCTAAAACTTCGACCTTATTAAATTCATTTTTCCTTCCCACTAATGCTACTATTTTAGTAGTGCCAATATCTAATCCAACTGAAATAATTTTGTCTTCCATAATACTAAGGTGTTGATGCTACAACTTGGTTATTGTAGCTTAAATTAATTTTTTTATAGCGGCTTAAACTATCTTGAAGTTTCTGAAAAGCACAAAATACTTTAAGCTTTTTAATCTTTTCTTTTATTCGATTGGCAGACCCAAATATTATTTTGAAATCGAATGATTTTAATTTTAATTGATATTGATTATCATTTAATCCAACACTTTTCAATTCTTCAGATAAAAAAGGATCTGCTATTAGATTTTTTATTAGCAATGCTGAGTTTTCTAATGAAATAGTAGAAGAAATGGTTTTAAATTCAGGATATGGTAAAGAATCAATATTTTTAAAATTGAATAAAACACCATTTGCATCTGAGTAAAACGATGGAGTTGAATCAAATTTAAATAATGGTTTTCTTTCGGTAATATTAAAAGATATTACTCCTTTGGGAAGTAGAAAAATTTCCATGTTTTCAACCTCTGGGATTTTATTCATTTTCTTTTCTAGTATATTCAAATCTAAACTATCTTTCTGCAAGCTGAACTTTGTGGGTAAATTTTGTGTTAACAATTTATTAACCAATGAGTCATTTAATAAAAGGGGAGGGTTTGAATAATTAATATTCACCCTTAATTTGTTTTTTTTACCATATTTATATTGTGAAAACCAACATGACCCTATAAAAATTAGACTGCTTAGCACAAAAAATAATATGGATTTATTTTGTTTCAAATGATTACAGATTCATCTTTAAATTGTTTAATTACTTCTCCTATGTCACCCGCCCCTAATAATGCGAAAATGGTTGCATCACTATTTTTTAATTCATTTTTAACTTGATTTTTTTGTATATATTTTGCTTTTTTATTTGAAATACCTTCGAGTAAAATTTCCACATTAACACCTTGAATAGGTTTTTCTCTTGCTGGATATATATCTATAAGTCTTATTTCGTCAAACTTATTTAATACATTAATAAAGTCATCCATGAAATCACTTGTTCTAGAATATAAATGTGGTTGAAATACGACGCAATTTTTTTGCTTCGGATAAAAAGCTTTAATAGTTTCAAAAACACTATTAATCTCTGAAGGGTGATGAGCATAATCATCAATAATATATGCATCTCTCCACTTATATAAATTCATCCTTCTATAAACACCAGGAAAACTTTTTAGTGCTAAAAGTGTTTTATTCATATTTATCCCAGCCTGATCTGCCATAGCTATCGCCCCTATAGCATTAGAAAGATTATGGATACCTATTTGGTTGAAAAAAATATTCTTAAAATTTCCATTTGGTGTTTTTAAATCAAATCTATAACCATTTTCAATTATTTGAATATTAAAACCTTTGTAATCTGCAGGCACCTCTATTCCGTAAGTCAAACCTGAAATAGGTAGTCCATGAGCTACAATTAACTCATTTGATACTTGTTTGGAAAACTGGAAAAAAGCATCTTTATAGAAATCCTGAGTTTTATAAATATCCAGATGATCCGCCTCTATAGAAGTAATACATGCAATTGTTGGATTAAGATGCAGGAAAGATCGATCATACTCATCAGCCTCTACGATAATGGCATCAGAACCAGTTTTAATTAAATTTGATGAATTATTGTTAAAAAAACCACCCATTATTGAAGTAAATGATTGATTGGATTTATAAAATATATGAGTCAATATAGAAGAGGTTGTAGTTTTTCCATGAGTTCCTGCAACGGCCAAAGTTTTCTTATCATTACAAATTTTAGCAAGAAATTCTGCACGTTTATTTACATTATTCCCTTGTTTTTTATAAAATTTTAATTGCGGATGTGAATCAGGAATTGCAGCTGAATAAATAACTTGAACTTCATCTGATAATGATAATTCATTCAATGCTGAAACAGAATTATCAAATATAATTTTTATGCCTTTTTTAACAAGTTGATCAGTGATTTCAGATGATATTTTGTCATAACCGTATACACTGTATCCCTCTTTTAAACACAAACGAGCTAAGGCAGACATCCCAACTCCTCCAATACCAATAAAATAATAATTTTTTTTACTATCTGCTTTCATGGATTTCTATGATTTCATTTAAAATCTTTTGGGTTGCATCTGGTTTGGATAATCTTCTCAAATTTTCTTTTATTTGTTTTTGAATTGATTCATTATCAACTAAGAGTGAAAATTTGTTTTGGAAATTTTCTTCTAGCTCTTTTTCTTCAATCATTAATGCAGCTTTTTCTTTCACTAATGCTAAAGCATTATGATATTGATGATTGGCGGTTACATTTGGAGAAGGGATTAGTAGGATAGGTTTCCCTATACAACAAAGTTCTGAGATAGTTCCTGCTCCTGCACGAGAGATTATAAAATCTGCAGCTGCATAAAGTTTATCCATATTGGATATAAAAGGCTTAATAAATATGTTTTTTGAAGAAATTTCACTGTATCTTTTGTAATAAATTGATCCACATTGCCATAAAACCTGAAGATTCAATTTTTTGAAAAAATCTAAGTTTGACCTGATCAATTCATTTATTCTTTTCGAACCTAAACTCCCCCCAATAACTACTAGGGTTTTCATTTTGGGATTTAAATCGAAATATAATTTTGATCCATCATATGACTTTGAGTCAATTAGATTTGCTCTAACAGGGTTCCCTGTCAAACGTATCTTATCTTTAGGGAAAAAAAATCCCATGCCATCATAAGCAACACAAATTCGATTTGCATTTTTACTTAAAATACGATTGGTAATACCAGGATATGAATTTTGTTCTTGAATTAAAGTTGGCAATCCAAGCCATTGTGCAACTTTTAATATTGGCCCACTTGCAAAACCACCCGTTCCAATTACAACATTAGGTTTAAATTTTTTTATGATTAGGAATGAGTGGATAACGCTTACAAACAGCTTCAAGGGAAACAATAAGTTTTGTGTTGAAAGAGAACGTTTAAAACCACTTATCCAAAGTCCTTTAATTGAAAATCCTTCATTAGGAACCTTTTCCATTTCCATTTTATTTTTTGCTCCTACAAATAAAATATTAGAATTTAGATTCATTTCCTTTATTGCCTTAGCTATAGCTAAAGCTGGATAAATATGCCCACCAGTTCCCCCACCTGATATTATTAATTTAATAGGTTTCACTTAAAATACTTAAAGGGTTATTTTCATCTGAACGGTTTTCTTCTTGTTCAACTTTTCTTCCCGCACTAATACTTAAAATAATACCCATCGATATACAAGTCATCCATGCAGAAGTTCCCCCGCTGCTTATCATGGGTAAGTTTTGTCCAGTAACAGGAAGTACTTGTAAGGCCACTCCTATATTTGTAAAGGCTTGTAAAATCACAGGTATTCCTAAACCGATAACTGTCAGTTTTCCAAAAAAATCTATAGTTTTATATGAAATAACCACTATTCTAAATAGCAGTAATATGTAAATTGCTATTAAACCTACACCTCCTAACAGTCCATATTCCTCTACTATTATTGCATATATAAAATCTGAAGAACTCTGAGGTAAGAAATTTTTCATTCTACTTTTTCCTGCACCTAATCCAAAAATTTTTCCTGTAACAATTGCTGTTTTAGCTCTTTCTATTTGGTAGTTTCCATCTGCGCTTTTACCACTCGTAAAATTCTCAATTCTATTAATCCATGTATCCACCCGATTAGGAAAAATTCCTGGAAAAATATTAATTAATACAAAAAATAATAATATTGAAACAAATCCAATACCAATAATATTGATCAAATACCTAATAGGATAGCCAGCTATAAAAGAAAGCATAAATACCATTATAAATAATAGGGATGCTGTTGATAAATTAGAAGGAAAAACGAGTAATACAATTATAAATACCGGAATCCAAAAACGTAACAATGAACTTTTAAATGTTGGTATTTCGTTTCCAATTTTTGATAGGTAAGTTGCTGAGTAAACCATCAAAACAACTGATGCTAGGGTAGATGTTTGAAAGCTTAATCCAACAATTGGTATTCTAATCCATCGACTTGCATTTGCTCCATCAATTATAGTTCCTTGAGATGCAGTATAAATAAGTAAGAGCATTACTACTGGTAGCATTAAAATCGAAACACCTTTAAAATATCGAAAGGGTATTTGATGAACAGAAAACATTAAAATAAATCCTATCACTAATATTATTAAATGTTTTAACAGATATCCCCACGGAGTTCCTCTACCTATAACGTAAACCAAATTGGTACTAGTACTAAAAACAGGTAAGAACGAAAAAATAGCTAGTAAGGCTAAAATTCCCCACAATACTTTATCTCCTTTTAATGCTTTTAACATATTTTATAAACTTCTTACTGCGTTTTTAAATTGATTTCCACGATCTTCATAATTTTTAAATAAATCAAAACTTGCACAAGCAGGAGATAATAATACGGTGTCTTTAGCTTCAGAAACTTTGTAAGCAATTTTTACTGCTTCGCTCATTGATTGTGTTTCGATAAAAATTTCACTTACGCTTTCGAATGTATTTCTCAACTTTTCATTGTCTAAACCAAGACAAATTATCGCTTTTGCTTTCTTTCGTACCATAGAAAGTAATTCATTATAATCATTCCCTTTATCAACCCCTCCAACAATCCAAACTAATGGCCCTTTAATACTTTCAATAGCAAAGAAAGTTGCATTTATATTAGTTGCCTTCGAGTCATTAATATATTCGACATGCTGAATAGTTAGTACTTTTTCCATACGATGTGGAGCTCCTTTAAAATGACATAGACTATCTCGAATCGATTCTTTACTTACATCCAATAAACTCCCTATTGTTGATGCAGCCATAGCATTTAGTAGATTATGTCTTCCTGATAATGAAAATTGAACAGAATTAATCATGATTTTCTTTTTTTTATGTTTTATAATAATTTGATCGTTATTTATAGATACTCCTTCTAAATCTTTTCTTACGCCCAATGGAATCTGTTGAGGTTTTATATTTTCTCTTTTTATTAATTTCTTTAATACTGGATCTTCTGCGTTGAATAGAAAAAAATCTTTTTCAGATTGATTTCTCAAAATCTTAAGTTTAGATTTTATGTATTTATCAAAATTATAATTATATCGATCTAAATGATCAGGTGTAATATTTGTAATAACAGATATGTGAGGTACAAATTCACAAATATCATCAAGTTGAAAACTACTTATTTCCAAAACGTAATAATCAAAATTATTTTGAGCAACCTGAAAAGCGAAACTATCACCAATATTTCCAGCTATTCCAACATTTAAGCCTGCATCCTTCAAAATCTTATATGTAAGCATGGTAGTAGTAGTTTTGCCATTAGTACCTGTTATTCCAATTAAAATCGCAGATGTATAACGAGAAGCAAATTCTATTTCGGATATAATGTCTTTTCCCTCATGAATTAATTTTTTGATTATATAAGAATCTGACGAAATTCCTGGGCTTTTAATAATAAAATCAGCTGATTTCATGGCTTCAATTGAATGCTTCCCAGCTTCCCATTGAATACCTTCTCTATTTAAAAAGCCTTTTAAATTTTCATCTATCTCTTTTTTATCGGAAACAAAAACATCATATCCTTTCTTTTTCCCTAGAATTGCTGAACCAACTCCACTCTTCCCTGCCCCTAATATGACTATTTTACTTATCATCTCAGTTTAAGTGTTACGATGGTAAGCACCGCTAAAATTATTCCTATAATCCAAAAGCGTGAAACAATTTTACTTTCATGATATCCAAGTTTCTGAAAATGATGATGAAGAGGTGCCATCTTAAAAATCCGTTGTCCAAGTCCAGTTTTAGTTCGTGTATATTTAAAATAGCTAACCTGTATAATTACTGATAAAGTCTCTATAAAAAATACACCACATAACAAGGGTATTAATAATTCTTTTCTAACAATTACAGCTATAACAGATATTATGGCTCCTAGAGTCAAACTTCCTGTATCACCCATAAAAATTTCTGCGGGGTAGGTATTAAACCACAGAAATCCTATTAATGATCCTAAAAATGCAGATATAAAAACAACAATTTCTCCTACATTGGGTATGTACATTATATTTAGGTATGAAGCAAAATTGATATTACCCGAAACAAAAGAAAAAACTGCTAAAGCAAATATTATAATTGCTGAAATTCCAGCTGCTAAGCCATCTATTCCATCAGTTAGATTTGCACCATTTGAAACGGCGGTTATTATGAAAATAACAATTGGTATAAATACTAACCATGTAAATTTAGAGTCAATACCTGTCCAGCCAATAAGCATGTGATAATCAAACTCGTTGTTTTTAAATAGTGGAATAGTTGTCAAAGTTGCTTTAATGTCATTTTCATATAAGGAAATATTATTTAAACTCTCAATTTCATTACTAACAGTATTAATATCTTCTCTGACTTTTACATCTGGATGAAAAAAGAGTATTGATCCTATAAAGGCACCTAGTAAAACTTGTCCAATGACTTTAAATCTTCCTTGCAAGCCTTCTTTATTTTTCTTAAAAATTTTAATGTAATCATCAAGCCATCCTATAAAACCCATCCAAATCATTGTGATTAACAATAGAATAATGTAGATATTATCTAAACGGGCTAATAACAATACAGGTATTAGAGTACTAAAAATGATTATTAATCCACCCATGGTTGGAGTCCCCTCTTTTTCCTTTTGTCCATCTAGTCCCAAATCTCGAATGCTTTCTCCTATTTGTTGTCTTCTTAAATAGCTGATGATTTTTTTTCCAAAAAGCATAGAAAAACCCATGGAAAATATAATTGCAATAGCAGATCTAAATGAAATATATTGAAATACACTTGCTCCTGGAAATTGGTATTGTTGCTCTAAAAATTCAAATAAATTATATAGCATATCTAGTCTGTTTTTAAAAATATTTTTTTTGCAATCTGGATATCACTAAATGGATAAAAGTGCCCATTAATCTCCTGATGAGACTCATGTCCTTTCCCTGCAATCAAAACAATATCGCCATTAGAGGCCAACTCAGCTGCCATAGCAATAGCTTCTTCTCTTAAAGTTATCCTTAATATTTTTTTGAAATGTTCTTCTGATACTCCTAAAACCATCTGTGAGATAATCTGTCCCGGATCTTCTTCACGTGGATTATCAGATGTAAAAATGATTTTATCACTATATTTTGCTGCTGTATGACCCATCAATGGTCTTTTTTCTTGATCTCGATTTCCACCACAACCCAAAAGTGTTATAAGTGTTTCATTTCGAGTACGAATAGTATTAATAGTTCTTAAAACATTTTCCAAAGCATCTGGTGTATGAGCATAGTCAATTATTACAGTAATATTCATGGGAGTTTGAAATGTTTGAAAACGACCTTCAACATTACTCAGACAACTTATTTGCTTTAAAATATCTAATTGGGATAAATTGAAAAGTTCTGCAACAGCATAAACAGCTAAAAGATTTTGTAAATTAAAATCTCCAACTAGACTAGTCCAAACTTCTTTGTTTTTAATTTTTATGAGCATCCCAGAAAATTGGCTCTCAAGAAGTTTTGCAACAAAATCCGCATTCTGTTTTAAAGAGTAAGTGTATTTTTTTGCTTTAGTATTTTGGAGCATGAAAGCACCATTTTTATCATCTAGATTAGTTAATGCAAACGCATTATGAGGTAGAGCATCAAAAAATAATTTTTTAGTATCTCTATAATTTTTAAAATTTCCATGGTAGTCTAAATGATCGTGTGTCAGGTTTGTAAATACCCCAGCAGAAAATGAAAGCCCTAAAGTTCGATACTGATCTATTCCATGGGAAGAAACTTCCATAAAACAATGATTTAATCCTAATTTCACCATATTATGAAGGTGCTCATTTAAAGATAAAGCGTCAGGGGTAGTGTGACTGTTCTTAATAATTTTATTCCCGTACTGAATCTTAACTGTTGATAATAAACCGCAACCATACCCTTGGTTAGTAAATAGCTCATACAATAATGAAACAATAGAGGTCTTACCATTAGTCCCTGTTATACCTACCAGATTTATTTTATCAGAAGGATTATCGTAATAGTTAGAAGCTAAAATCCCTATTGCTTTGGCAGTATTTCTAACCAAAATATAAACGATATTCTCATCAAGGTCTTTAGGGATTTTTTCACATACAATTGCTATTGCTCCTTTTTCAATTGACTGTGAAATAAATTCATGTCCATCTAATCGAAGCCCTCTTTTCGCTATATATAAGCTGTCCTTTTGAATGGTCCTACTATCAAAACTCAAAGAAGAAATTTTTATATAAGGATTCCCATAAATACTCTCTATAGCAACCTTGTATAATATGTCTTTTAGTATTTTTATGATAATTCTAAAATTATATTTTGTTTATTTTGAATAAGAGTTCCAGGTTTTAGAGATTGTAATTTAACTGATCCTGACCCTTTCACTTTTACCTTCAAACCTATTTTTTTAAGTATTTGAACAGCTTCTATTTCAGATAAACCTGCAACATTTGGTACTATTTTTTTTAGGTTTTCATTTAAAGTTTGAATTTCTTTTTTAGGAACTTTTACCTCGTAAGGAATATTATTGAATATTTTTTTTGCTATAGTTTTAAATACTGGTGCAGCTACAGTTGCTCCATAATAGCCAATAGATTTGTTAGGTTTATGAATAACTACAATACTTGAATATTTTGGTTTTTCGACGGGATAGTATCCCACAAAACTTGATATATATTGAATATTTTTTGTTGCATAGTCAACCTGTCCAGTTCCAGTTTTTCCTGCCATTGTTAGTAATGGGTCTTTAATACTATGCGCTGTTCCCCAATCTTTATCTACAACATTAAACATCATTTTATTAACTTTTCTTAAAGTCTCATCTGAACAAATCGAAGGATTTAAAACTTGTTTAGAAAAAACTTGGGCAGGAGAGTTTCCAAAATGACTAATTTGATTTAAAAATCTAGGTTTTACCATTTCACCTTTATTGGCAATTGCATTATAAAAAGTTAATATTTGAAGTGGGGTGAAACTTACACCATATCCATAAGCCATCCAAGGCAAGTCTAAACCATCCCAATCAGAATCTTTGGGATAAGGAATTTTTGGTATACCCTCACCAAGAATAGGAAGACCCAAGGGCTTATTGAGTCCCATGTTATATAATCTATCAACAAATTGCTTAGGGTTACTTTTATAATTATCGTATATAATTTTAACTAATCCTACGTTAGATGAAACCTCAAAAGCTTTAGATGCTGTTATAGTTCCATAACCACCTCTTTTAGAATCCTTAACCTTGTACTTACCATAAAATAACATTTCTCCTGATCCAGTATCCACCATAGACTCTTCATCGATAACATTATCTTCTAGAGCAGCAATTATTCCCATCAATTTAAAAGTGGAGCCTGGCTCAAATGTCTCACCTACTGCATAATTTAATTTTTCGAAATACTTGCCCTCTTTGGTTCTACCTAAATTAGCAATTGCCTTGATGGCTCCAGAATTAACTTCCATAACAACCACTGTTCCATGATCAGCTTCAAATTTTTCAAGTTGGGATAGCAAAGCATTGTGAGCAATATCTTGAATATTAACGTCAATAGTAGTAAACAAATCAAATCCTTCGGTAGGCTCTTTTTCATTTGAATCACTGATTGGCTTCCAATGCCCGTTAGCAATTTTTTGTTTTAATCTTAGGCCTTGATCACCTCTTAAATATTTTGAAAATGCTCCCTCCAAGCCTACTCTAAAATATGTGCCGTCCTTATCTTTTTTTTCATAACCTATTGTTCTCTCTGCTATCTTACCAAGTGGATTTTCCCTTTTAATTTCTTGTTCTATAATTAATCCACCCTTATAAACATTCTCATTAAAAATTGGAAAACTTTTATATCTTTTTAATTCATTATAGGAAAGATTTTTATCTATCAATAAGTATCTGTTTTTTTTAATACGCGCCTCCTCCAAAATTTTTAAAATTTGGTTAGATGATTTTTTACCGAGACTTGAAATGGAATCTGCCAAAGTCTGCTTATTTGAATTAAATAAATATGAATTTGGCGTAACTGCATCCCAATACAATTCGTAACGGGATACTGATGTAGCTAAAATATTTCCGTCTGCTGCATATATATTCCCACGACTAGGTTCTAAAACAATATTTTTAACTATAGCTTCAGGTGAAAGACTAATTTGAAGTTTATTTTCATAAAACTGGATATAAATAAGTTTGCTTATCAGCAATAGCGCGAATATTAATAGCCCAATTGCAATCATGTAGAACCTATGCATCAAATACTTAAAATTTTTAGGCTTGTCATTCATTTGAAATAATTATTTTGATTGGCGGACTTGAAGCTGGACCAACACCATTTTCTGCCAAAACTTTTGTGATAGTTGATTCTTTCTTTAAAATTAAAAGTTGCTTTTTTACTTCAATAAATTCACTTTTAAGCACTTTTATTTCTGTATTTAAAGAAGCTATTTTAAATATTTTTTTATCTGCATTATGACCGCTTGAAATCATGATTACAGCTAAAAATGAAAGAAATAATATCATTCGCCAATTTTTAAAAGCATCGCCTTTTACTAAAAATTCAATATTGAGTATAGATCTTAAATTATTCATTTCTTCTCTCCAATTCTTAATTTTGCACTTCGGGCCCTAGAATTATTTTTTATTTCTTCTTGAGATGGAAGTTTTAGTTTTTCAATCTTAAACAAAGGGCTCAATGAATTCCCAAAAAAATCTTTTTCTTCTTTACCTTCAAAATTTCCACTTTTAATAAATCTTTTTACAAGCCTGTCTTCTAAAGAATGGTATGATATACAAACGAGTCTTCCACCGGGTCTAAGGATCTCTGCAGATTGTTTTAAAAAAGCTTTCAATACTCTTAACTCATCATTAACCTCGATTCGAATTGCTTGAAAAATTCTAGCTAAAAATTTATTCTTTGATTTCATAGGTACTATTGGCATGAGAAGATTTATTAAATCTTTTGTTGTTTCAATTTGATATTCACCACGAGCACTAAAAATTATTTCTGCTATTTTTTTGGAATTTCTCAAATCGCCATAGTTAAATAGTAATTTTGATATTGCATCTTTGGAATATTCATTTAAAACGTGAAAGGCATCTAAATTTTGAGATTGATTCATCCGCATATCTAATCTGCCCTCATTTCTTATTGAAAACCCACGATCCTTATTATCAAACTGATAAGAAGAAACTCCAAAATCAGCTAAAATTCCATCAACAAATTTTACCCCATGATATTTTAAATATTGATTAAGGTGACTGAAGTTTGCCGCAATAAATTCAAACCGTGGATCATCTATCCTGTTTGCAAAAGCATCATTATCTTGATCAAAACCAAAAAGTCGTCCACTTTCTCCTAACAATCCTATAATTTCTTTGGAGTGTCCACCACCGCCATAGGTGACATCTACATATACTCCTTCAGATTTGATTTTTAAACCCTTTAGAGTCTCTTTAAGTAATACCGGATTATGATATTGCGTCATCATATTTATCTCCCATAACTTCTTCAGCCAAAAGACCAAAATCAATTGTTGCCTCGTCTATAGCTTTTTCATAGAGTAATTTATCCCATATTTCAAGAATATTAACTGCGGAGGAAACCACAATTTCTTTATCAATCTGAGCGTGTCTGATCAAATTCTTAGGAATCAAAATACGTCCTGAGCTATCCATTTCAACTGTTTTTACACCAGCAGTAAAACGTCTTATGAAATCATTATTTTTTTTATTGAATCGATTTAATCCATTCACCTTCTCCATGAGCGAAGTCCATTCCTTTAATGGGTAAAGTTCCAAGCAGGGATTAAATACCGCCCTTTTTAAAACAAAACTCTCATTAATTATACTTGATAATTGCTTTTTTATCGCAATAGGCATCATAATTCGTCCTTTAGTATCTGCCTTGCACTCATATGTTCCAATTAGGTGTTTCACAACTCTATCTCGATTTATATCAAATATAATTTTTATTTACCACTTTTTACCACAAATTACCACATTGTTAATAAGTTTTTCCCATATTCTAAATGAATTTTAAAGTATATGCACACTAAATAAAATCAATCGCTAAATTGTAATTGTCTATCTTTAAACATTAATTTTGTGTTGAGATTGACATAATGAAAACAATCATTCAAGAAGAAGAATTCCGATATATAGAGTCAGGGAAGGGACAACCTTTAATAATTCTTCACGGATTAATGGGTGGATTGAGTAATTTCAAAGGGGTATTAGATTATTTTCCAAAAAAAGGTTATCAAGTTATCATTCCTGAATTACCCGTTTATAGCTTACCTGTATTAAACACATCGGTCAAATCTTTATCAGAGTTTCTTTTACAATTTGTTAAGTTCAGGGGTTTAAAGAATTTTATTCTATTAGGAAATTCTCTTGGTGGACATGTTGGTTTACTTTTCTCAAGAAATCATCCTGAACTAGTAAAAGGCTTAATACTAACTGGCAGCTCTGGTTTGTATGAAAATAATATGGGGGATGGTTATCCCAAACGTGGAGATTATGATTATATTAAAAAAAAGAGTGAAGCAGTTTTTTATGACTCTAGAATAGCTACAAAAGAAATTGTTGATGAAGTTTTTGAATCCGTTAATGACCGTAATAAATTAGTTCGAACTTTAGCTTTAGCAAAAAGTGCCATTCGGCATAATATGGCAAATGATTTGCCAAAAATGAATACTCCAACAGCCATAATTTGGGGCAAACAAGATACAGTAACACCACCAAGCGTCGCTGAAGAATTTAATACTTTACTACCCGATTCAAATTTATATTGGATTGACAAATGTGGACATGCGCCTATGATGGAGCATCCATATGAATTTAATAAAATTCTAAAGGATTGGCTTGGAAATAGAAATCTTTAGATAGCATGCGTATTAAATCTGCTAAATTTATAATTAGTAATTCTGAAATTTCTAAATGTCCACAAAGCCTAATCCCTGAATATGCTTTTATAGGTAGATCAAATGTTGGAAAATCTTCATTAATCAATTCACTATGTAATAAAAAAAAACTAGCTAAAACATCATCAAGACCAGGTAAAACTCAATTGATAAATCACTTTTTAATCAATGAAAATTGGTACTTAGTTGATTTACCAGGCTATGGTTATGCTCGAGTTTCTAAAACCCAAAAAAAAATATTCCAAACATTTATAACCAAGTACTTTAAATATCGTACTCAATTGGTCAATGCGTTTTTACTTGTTGATATTCGTCATGAGCCGCAGTCTATAGATTTAAAATTTATGGAGTGGCTTGGAGAAAATCTGATTCCATTTTCGATAGTATTTACCAAAGCAGACAAACTAAATACTAAATCTATTGAAAAAAATATTAATGGTTATAAAAGTAAAATGCTAATATCAAATTGGGAAGAAATTCCTCCTATATTCATAACCTCTGCACAGAATAAGTCTGGCGGCAAAGAAATTTTGAGTTACATAAATCAACTAAACATTGATTATTTTGATAAAATTTCTAGTTAATCTTTTTTATTTTAAGTTTTTCAGCAAAGTATTCACAGAAATCTTTCATTGTAGCTGTCATTTTTTCATCATTCGTAGCTCTATAAAAAGTATCACTCAATGAAACTAAAGTTTGATGAAAAAATAATTTCATTTGATCCACGGGCATATCTTTAACCCATAAGTCCATTTTTAATGATTCTTGATTTTCTGAATCCCAAAACGAAAGCAAAATCGCTTTTGTATCCATATCTGAAATTCCACCATCTTGAGCTGTCCACTTCATCTGCTCTGGAATATTATTTTCATCCAGGTTAATATAGATTGAAACTTGAGTTTTTTTCTTAATAGCCATTATTATTTAGGTTTATATTTTGATTTATTAAAGATTTTTTGAGAGGACATGTTTAAAAGTTTTTGAAGAGGAAAATCAGGGTTTTGTTCGTGGAAACTACGTATGATTTGCCAGCCAATCCACCGACCTATTTTTCCTGGAGATTCATTGTCTAATTGTAGATAGAATTTTGAGAAGGGAGCTGGCTCAATAAAACGTTCAACCAATTCAACATCAGTACTATATAAGAGCTGTTTTTCAATAAAAAATTTCCATATATAAACTTCATTTTTTATAACCCAATCCAATTCGTTTTTCGAGTAAGCAATTTTGATAGTGTCTTCATCTTGAGGCAATAGTAAATCTTGTAAAAAAAGTTTTTTTCCTTCATATAACATATGAGCAAGAAAAGTCCGATTGTCAAGTGGAGGAATGACATAAGTACTAAATTTTTCCACAATTTGGGAAGGTATATATTTTTGGTCTAATTCTTTCCGAATATAGTTTGGTATCCCTTCGTAAAGAATATTGTCAGACCCAAGAAAGGTGTCAAGAGAAATTAAAAGTAAGCTATCAGAATATACAGTCTTAATCTGATAGTCAACATTATTAGTAAGGGTAATCACTTGTGGAATTTTTGTTAAAGGAAAATAATATTTTATATGTTTAAATAAATTAGAAACTTTCTTTTCAAGAGGCTTGATATTATAAAAAACTTTAATAACCGCATCTTGAAGCAATATTTGTAATGTGTCTTTTTGTCTTTTTATCCAAACACTATCGGAAAATTGTTTTGGAAATAAAAAAGGATATTCTTTTTTTAAATCT
>Ga0315330_10001433_pt1 | contig 16024 bp, 15 predicted proteins | sample M140m34915metaG_FD_203453 | JGI IMG/M metagenome (GOLD analysis project Ga0315330, IMG submission 203453) | Ammonia-oxidizing marine archaeal communities from Monterey Bay, California, United States - M1 40m 34915 | ecosystem: Environmental > Aquatic > Marine > Intertidal zone | place: USA...
TTTCCCAACTGAAAGCATCTCGGTTTCGTTGGTATTGTTCCATTGACCAATTAATATCATCGGATGTTATTTCAATGGTATAAGGGGCATCCTCTCTGCCCATGGTTTCTGTTAATGGTGTTATTTCTATTTTATAGGTTTTCATAAATTTAAAATAGTGCTTGCGTCACTTTAATTAATTTCTTATTTGGTTCATCGTTCACTAAGTCCCATCTGTAGAACTCACGTGCAATATGTACAGACTTTGGTTTTTCCATTACATCGAATGTTAACTCTCCAAAAGAGTTTAGGAATACTTCAGAATGTTTCCAAGTCTTCCAACCGTTTCTGTTACACATTTCTCTTACCAATCTATTGAACTCTTTTACCAGTTCTGTTCTCTCTGCCCAAGTACCAAAGAAAGGTGTATCTTTATAGTAGCCTGTTTTTGGTAGTGGTCTAGACTCATTCTCAATTGGTAGAGCCTGAACAACATCAATATGTTCTATTTCTAAATCAATTAGTTGTTGTTCATATTCTTCCATCATTGTTTTTAAAGACTTCGATGGATTGTCTTGTCTCATTAAGTGGTGTCTTATATCTATATTCCCTAGATAGATGCGCAGTGATTGGATATATTCTGGTACATAACTTCTAATCCCTCTTCTCAGAGTGCCAAAAAGAGTTAGACCATCATGTCTGTCTGTTTGGAAACCCGGCGTGTATTGACTAAAAGAATGAGAGTCCCCGAAGCATAGGCAGAAAGTTTTTTCAATTCTGTCCACGCGGGGGATTTGGGAACAAATTTTCTTAGCCTCATCGATTCTAGATTCTAGAGTTTTGAATAGATCCGAACCTGTCTTTAGTCTCTTTTCAATTAGAGTTCCAACACAGGGCATATCGTGGTGAAGCGAATATAGCTTGACACCTTGAGCGAACATTCTAGTGATTTGTTGGTACAAGTCATCGTTCGCTCCACCAAAGATATTAAAATTACCCTTAAACTCCATACCGTGCTCAAGTAACATTACATCAAATGTAGACCAATCGGTCTCTATGTCTGTAATGACTTGCACGTCTGTGTAGCCTGCATGTGTTAATTGATTAGCTAGATGGAATGCCCATCCAGATTTGTGTGAACTTAATTTTGGACTGAGTTTACCTACAAGTGCGGCAATACCAATCTTAAGTGTTTTATCTTCCTCTAAGTCTGTGAAATAGACTAGGTTATTGCTTGTCTCCATATCCAGCGTCTGCGTCAGTTAAATTAATAGGCTTCTCAGTTGGACCATATCCATACTTCTTAATGTAATTATCAAGACCACCAATATATGCTACTGCATCTAATAGGTTATCTTCTTTGTAGTTGTAAGAATGTCTGCTTAATTTAAGTGCGACTAGCGCGGCATACATATCAGATCCTGACCATTCTTTACCGGTCATACCTGCACAGATCATTGCGGCACGTCTCATACCTTCTTCGAAAGGACCGTACATACGTTCTTTCTCTTCTGATCTGTTATTGATTATTTCGTCTGCTTCTTTTAGAATGTTTTTGCTCATAATAACTAGATTTAATTAGTTATTATAGAGAGAAAGCCGCGATAGTTTCACGGCTTTCCTAAATTAATTAACCCATTTATATTCGGGTTCAGAGTAAACGTTCTTGATAATAAACTCGTCGTTCTCTAGTACAAGGTACTCTCTGGGTAGAGTGTCAATTACAAATACCCTATCGGTATTTAAAATTCTTTCTCTTTGAGTATGCCCAACTATTTGAAGAATATCCGGATCGACTGGGTCTGACCTTAGAGCTTCTGGACGAATCCAAAGAGGACTATTATCTTTAGAGTTACCATCTCTAGTTGGACCTGAAAAATTAAACTCCCATGGAGCTGCCTCCCAGAGTTGATTAACCTTGTCTGCAATTTCAAACATATTACCCTTGTCCTCAACCTTCTCATCATACCACGTAGAACTCAATCCAGCATGTGTGACTAGAAGATTATTCCATTGCCATGCCATTTCAAGGTTATGTGCATTTGCTTTCAACAGTTCTCCAATCTCATTTGCAAAGAAATGTGAGTAACCACCATACCGACCTTTACAATGAGGCATATAATGGAAATCATGATTACCTATTAACAGTGTTACTCTATCCGGAGTACATTCTTTAAATTCAATAATTTCTTTAAAGTTTTCAATCTGTACTGCAGGAGTAATTAAGTAGGCATCAAAGTAATCTCCAACAAACACAAAATGGTCAGCCGTCTTGTTATCAGCAACAATACGCTTCCATGTATCATGTCCATGAATATCTCCTATGAAAACTACTTTATTCATCGTCTTTATTTTTATGTTTCTTCTTTCTTGTATAATTCTTTTTAGACTTTTGAGTCTGTTGTGTCATCTTCTTAGAAATATGATGTGCAGCCTCACCAGAGGTCCAACCTCCGTTAAAGTCTAATTTATCATCATTTTTCTTTTTCTTGTCCATCACATTACTAATATAATAAAAAAGCCTGACATAAAAAAATATCAGGCTAATTATTTTGTAAAAACTTTGTCTTTAATTTATAGTGGCCATATCATGACCGTGCCTGCATCGTACCACTCACTATACCATCCTCTTTTATTTAGTTCCTTTTCCCATGAGTTAAGTACACCAAATTCTCTATTCTTGTAATCTTCTGAGTAGTAATCATAAATTTGTTTACCTTTAAACTCATCGTCATAATTTTCACCAGAAACATGAATACCTCCTTCAGAGCCGTTAAAATCTTCAGAAGTACCTACAAAGCTCATGTGCTTTTTAATAAACTTCATCATACCGTCTCTATCTTCTTTCTTCTCATTAAGTGTTGCCCATTCAGAAAAATGGTCTTTTACTTTTTCATTAGCCATATTATATCTTACATCTTCAATAAAATCATCTTCTGTAAAATCTCCATACTCGTCAAAGAATTTTTTAGCCTCTTTATTTGCCATTCTTTCTAATGATTTAACGTAATCTTTAGCATACCTTAAAGTAGTTATACCTTTCTTTATAGCCTTCTTTAATCCAGCATCCATTATTTTTGCAACGTCATTCCAACTTTTTTCATTAACTACTGATTCTGCCATTGCTTCAATATCCCATTGAATTCTTTGCATTGGATCGTCATCTCTATAGTTTTTCTTCACCCAATCAATAAGCCCACGTTCATGTTTGGCATTCTGAGCCATATCGAATGCATGTTCCCAACCACCATTAGAAGATACATCCTCAATCCATTGGTCGTACATTTTTTGATTCCATCTAATCTTCTTAACCGCTTTCTTATGTGGACCATCACCTAGTTTAGAAGTAGCAGCCATATAACTACCAGGTTTAAATACACCAAGATCTTCACCAGTCTCATCATACTTAATCTCTTTTCTAAATCTTCTTAGTGAATATTCACCGCCTTCAATTTGCTTTCTTCTTGTAACTTCACCTTGAGATGCACCAATTGCAATCTTCATATCTTCGGCTTTTTCAGGATCTGTTTCAAAATGTAAATCTCTAACTGCATTTTCAAGTACAGCCTCTTCATATTGTAAGTCTTTACCTTCAGCAATAAAATCGTCAAACTGTGTAAATAATTTAAAGTTCTCCATTTCTAATTTCTTTTTTGTTTTATCTTTCTCAGCTTCCTCTTCGTCATCATCTATATCTGCAACTGAAGGAACATCACCAGAACCTACACCACCATCAGATGGTAAAATTACAGGACCCATTCCTCCAATGTTAGCACTAGGGGTAATGCGTTGTGCTGCTTGAGCAAAATCTTCGTCTACCGTCTCTGGTAGATCATCATGTTTTGTTGAAGCGTATTTCTTTAAGTCTTTCTTTGTCATTCCGTCTGATAATGATTTTACCTTTTCTCTGTAAGCTGGATCGATGTCTGAGATTTCCATATCTCCTGATTTAACAGCGTATGCCATTCCCATCAACCTTTGTTGTGATTTACTTACTGATGGCATTTCTTTTTTCTAATTCCTTTTTAATTACGTTCTTCTTTCTAGAGTGATTGGAGCTTTCGTAAAGTTTCTTTAATTCTTCTGTTGAAGTATTATAGATAGTATAATGTTTCCAGAACCACTTGTTAGTCATTCTACCATTATTATCTCTAACATATTCTTTAGTACTTTCTTTTACTTTGCAAGCTGCCAATTTCTTTTTCTGTATTTTTACTTTGCGTCGATTTGCATTACTTCACCGCCTCTTAACTCTAGGTTGTTATCACCTACTGGAGATAAGTTACCATAGATTACATCTTCGTTTGATGCGATAGCTGAATTAGTATATGATTCTTTATCGAATTTTCTTTTGTATTTATTTGCATCAACATCATCCATAAAACCAACGTTGATTACAAAGTCACCATCTGCTAATGAGATGTATAAAGAAGTTCCGCCTTCTTGATTAAGACCGTTTATTTCATCAGCAATCCATTTAGAAGGAGCCATAGTTACATAAAGAACTTTGTCCATATCTTTAACTGCCTTTTCAACTTGATCTAAAATCATTTTCTTAGCTTCATCTTGGAATTTATCCCAAATTTTGTTGACATCCTCTACAGTAGCTTCAGCATCACCTTCGTAAGATACTTTTTCTACTTGCTTTTTAAAAGCCTGCATGATCTTACCTAAAAAACCTTTTTGTGAATAATAACCTGAAAGTCTATATACTTTCTCGTTTAAAAATTGTTCAAATGTTGGTATTCTTTTCATATCTTTATTGTTTATATTACCAAGCGTAATCGTATTTCTCGATTTTAGCTATCTTTTCTTTTATTTCTTTTGCATAGTTTTTAGATTCTCTTTCATAGTAAGATTCTCTTTGACCATATCTAGCTTCAGATTCTTCTGCCTGTTTAATGTAATCTACGTATCTACCATAAAGATCTAAGATATTAGACATGTGATTTGCAGCGTCTTTTGCTTTTACATCTCTACCCTTAGGAGATTCACCAATTTTGATTTCACCATATTGAGTAGACTCTCCTTTTGCTAAACCGTCTGAAAGTTGTTTAGCCAGAACATCGATAGCATCTTTTACCATTTTATCTAGTGGTAGACTTGCTGCTTTATCAGCTAAGATCTGGTGGTATCTATTTAGGTTAGCATCTTTAAATTCTTTATCAGATTTGAATGCTATTGCACCTGCTCTAGCTTCTTTTCTTGCATTTCTTAATTGTTCAGTAGAATACTTTTGTCTAATTAATTCTAGGTTAATAACAATAACTCTATCAGACATCTCTGAAATTCTCTTACCGTTGTTAAGACCTGATGCGCCCCAACCTCTGTATTTGTGGTTGATACCTATTTGGTCTACATCACCTTTTTTATTCTTAGACCAAGCTCTACCGCCTGACCATCTTGACCATTCGTTAGCATAGAACTGTCTGTCACCAGACATAGCTGCTAATACAACACCTCCACCTGGAACTACTTTATAGTCATTCCAAGATCCGTTATTATGGTCATAGTATGGATTTTCTTTCTCGTTATCTGAGATAAAGAAAAGTACGTGGCTTGAACCACCATAGTTCTTAAATACTTTTGATACGTCATTGCTAACAATAAAATCTTCATCTTGAATTTTATCAAGAGCTACTTTAGATAGGTTGTAAAAACCTTTAGCTAATTGAGAAAGATTTTTCTTAGCTTGTTTACCCTCTCTACCGTTCGATAGAACTGTTCTTAAAATAGCAGAGTTAATAGCTTCATTAAGAATACCATTGGAGCTTAAAAAATCTCCAAACGATTCGAATAAGTTTATTTCATTTTTCATATTTGTGTTCATATTTTCTAATAATCCGATTGCAATGTCGCCAACTTCTCTATCTCCTTTGTCAACATATCTTTTATTAATGATAGCAAATCTAAAACCATCTACTTCAATTGTATATGATGGAGCCATCGTGTCACTATAGAAGTATTTCTTCTTGTAGCCACCTTTATCTAATTCTTTACCGATTGCAAAGAAATCTCTGGCTTTACCTACGATAGACTCTAAATTATCTAAGTGGTCACCAGCGTCGTCTTTTTCATTTACTGATTTATTCTCTGCTACCATTAAAGTATCATAGTGTACTTCTTCTACTTCACCTCTGTAATCAGCATAAACATCTACTTGCCACTCTTGGCCATCTTCGTCTTTACCAATCCAGTATTGATCTTGTCCCTCGTTACCGTGGTCGTCAATAATATCTTCGTAATCAAATTCTACTTTGTGCTTTTTACCACCGTCTTTGAATTCAACATAAGGCCATTCATCTTTAGTAACTTTAATCTTTTCGTTTACTTCGGCAGCTTTAGGTTCTTCATCTAATTCAGCTAAAATTCTAAGACCCCACTTTGAAAGTTTAATACCTTCTTCAGAAACGTTGAAATATTTTGTATTTCTAGTTCTCCATTGTTTATGGTCACCAGATAATTCAGAAAGTATTTTAGTAAACTCTTCTTCTGTGATTACACCATCTTTAACTGCTTTAAGCACTGAGTTTCTTACGCTAGCAGTTTTACCTACTGTTGAAGCAGGGTGGTTTTCAGTATACCTTCTTTTAATTTGTATTTTCTTACCTTCTGATAAAAAGTCTTCGAATGTTGCCATAATTATCTTACTTTAATTTTTGCTAAATAACCTTTAGTCTCTTCATATTGAAATGAAAACTTAGACTTTGCATAAAGAGTTCCCATTGAGAAAGAAACAAATGTTCCTTCTGGCTTTTTCATAGAAGCGTTATATGCATCTGTTGCAGATGCTTCGTCTTCAAAAATTCCAATATATCTTTTTGAAGTTGTAGATCCAAATCTAATCTCACCTTCTAATCTAATAGTTTGACCATTAAGGTCTGCACTATTATGAGCAAATACTAAGTATTTAGTTTCACCTTTTTCTGGAAGGTTATCGCCATGCTCTCCGAATGATGTTCTATCATTATAGTAGTAAGATCCAAATGGAATAGACTCATTTACTGGTTTGTAACCGTCTTCTCTGAAACCTTCGAATGTCTTTATGTTATTCATGTTATTATACTATATTTGTTTATATATTCTTAATAAAATCATCGAAGGTCAAGAACTCTACATCTTTAGATTCTGCCATAACTCCCATCGAGTCTTCTAATTTTTGTTTTAACTCGGCATACATGTTATGTAATGGCTTAGGAGTTAGTTTCTTAAATAGCTTCTCATCGCCATCTAACATTGCATTTCTTACTTGAGTTGCTGATATATTCTTTCCTGTTCTAGGGATTTCAAATAAACCAAAATCATCTCTAACATCTAGAGCATCTCTATATTCCTGTTTATCTACTTGGAATCCGTAAGTTCTCATTCTATCACTTCCAGTTCCCCACAATACAGGTTCGTATTTAGGTCTCATTGCATTAAACATAGTGTCAATACCTCCAGTTGGAATTACGAAAATATCTTCAATAGGTAATTTACCTTTTAATCTGTTTATCATAGCCACTTGAGTTGCCTCATCATAAGGTCTCTTAAATGCATCTTCCTTTTTCTTATTCTTAGCTTTAACTAATAGAATAACTACAGGATAACCATTTTGCTTATAGATTGTTTCTACAACTTTAGCATGTCCTAATGTAAATGGTTGGAATCTACCAACAAACATGTTTACTAATTGCTTACCTTTTTCTGGATGGTCTACTTTTAGAGCTTCCATTACTGGACTAACTTCGGAAGAGATTTTTTGATTTACTAAATACTGTTTAAAGTTCATTACGCTATCTTCATTTGTTTTAGCTAAAACTTTAGTTTCAATCTTTTCAATAAGTTCATTTAATGTAGATAGCATATCTCCAGAAATAATATCTGTCTCTTTGCTTCTCTTTCTTCTAAAAGAACCTAATGCTATCTTAAATAGCTCTGATAAAATTTTATCTTGCACTAGGGTTAATGTTTTCTCATTTTGAATAAACTTATGATTTAATTCAAACATAGGAGATTCTGCAAAATCTGCAGAGTCGAATTTAGCTCCAATATATTTTGTAGCATTTGCACCAATATAGCTATTAAACATCTCTGACATTAATTCTAAATATCTCTTGTCAGACTCTTCTTCTTTTAACTCTATTGAATCAATATCAAATTGCATAAAATGTTCAACGATGTCTAGTATAGAAATCTGATACATGTCAGATGGCTTTCTTTCTGGTCTTGGTTGTTTGTTAAACTTTTCTAAGACAAAAGATTTAAGTCCCTTTCCATCATGAAAGTTAACTATAAAACCAGAAACATCTTTAGAAAGATCGTGCATTAAAGCTGATGCTTTTTGATTTTCATTAAAGATACTATAAACTACTCTAGTAAAAGAAGGTCTATCGGGGTTTTCAAACCTCTCTTCAAATTCATTTACACTAGTTTCTAAAACATCAACGATTGCAGATTTTTGACCAGAATGTAAAAGACCTTCAAAAAGAACTGGAGGTCTATTAACTTCTAATTTGTCTGCCCATTTATTTAGAATCTTAGTGTCTCTAATTACCTTTCTAACTTTATTTGGATTAGAAGGTTGTAGTACTTGTATATGTGTTAAAACTAAATTAGACTTTGGTAGTACATCATATTCAATATCAATAGTCTTATTATCTCCTAAATACTCAAAACCAAATTTCCAGTCAAAAGGCATATCTAACTTATTGTCTTCAGATACTGTTTTAAAATGTCTAATCGCATTCTCGTAATATCTAACGATTGTACGATCTACAGCATTCATCTCAGTCTTTGAACCAGACTTATAGTAAGAGAAATCTGTTTTATTTCTCTTTACATGAAAAGATGAGCCATCGATTTTCTCAGTAACAATACATTTGTTATTAAGTAAATCCATAAACTCATTTGAGTTAACGCCTTCGAAATATGTTTTTAAATTATTTAGTGCCATTATCTACCGTATTTAATGATACCCATTAGCTGGTTAATTGCAGCAAAGGTACCTGTTAGTTTAAATGTTTTACCATTATATTTAAAGACTAGGCCTTCGGTTGGAATAATTGACTCGATACCTCCGATACCCTCTAGTCTCTTTAATTCTTTTTCTACCTTCTCGATTTGTTTTAGGTCTCCGTTCTTTTTAACTTTGTCAGCCTCAGTTCTGATTTGCGTATGTAATCTAGCTTTCTCAGCTTCTGGATTAGCAGCAACAAAATTAGAAACGTTCTTTAAAACATCTGCACCTAATTCTAAAAATAGGTTTTCAAAAGGTAGTATGTTTTCTTTATACTTCTTATTTCTTTGACCGTCATATTCTTTAACGGCTTTTGCTTGATCTGGAGTAACTGCCTTCTTTAACTCTCTCATATTTAGAGTCTTCTTGTCTAGATATGCCCATCTTAATAAAAGACCTTCTTTTAATGCTGGGTCTAAATCTCCAAAATACTTTTCGATTTCATTTCTCCACCAAGCTTCGTGATACATTTTAACCTCATCTTGATCTGATAGACTATAAGCATCTCTTAGTTTATTTATCGCCTTTTCGTAATAGCCGACTCTATCATCAAAGTTAATATCTTTTCCTAACTTTAAAATTTGAGGGGGAATTATTGTAAAGGTCTTTTGTACATCCGCTTTTAATTCTTTAAGCGCTTTAACTATTTCACTTGCTACATTTTGCTCTCCAATGATATTACCTTCGCCATCAGTGTTTTTAATACCGTGGAATTGAATAACATCTCTATCATAATAGATTACATTAGGATTTTTAGAGTAAATGAGCTCCATATTAAGGAAATTCTTACCGTTATCAAATACGGATTGGTCCTTAAGCTTTGGGAGCGCTTCTGCTAGATCTTTAGCAGCAAAGATGAATGTTTCTTCAACCAGCTTTGAAGCGTGGCCAGTGAACATCTTAATAATACCATTTAGGTCGAGTGGATTTGCTAATTGCCCCTTGTTTCTGGCAAACATAGCCTTACCATCTTTTACAGTTGCAAATACATTCTGACCATCTGTCTTTTCAGTTGGTGCCTCTTCAAAATCAAGACCTCCTTGTAGTGCAGATCTTACAATAGTTTTGAAATCAGCAAATGTTAATGAATGGTCATCGAATGGGTGCATCATGTGGCCAGCGGCCCCACCCTCAAATACGAAACTCTCCAAGTTGTTTACCTGGAGCTTTTCGTTTATGAATTCTGTAAAATTTGTGTATATCTTCATAAGAAGTTTTAGATTGTTTTTATCCTAGTGATGATTGTAATGCGCCAACTGCTGCACCATAGTCATCGCCGTGTTTGTCTAATAAACCGTCTACTACTTCTTGAGCTTTTTCTTCGTCGAATTTATCACCGAATGCTTGTCCTAAAACTGAGAATGCATACTCTTTAAATTCTTCATCTGATTTTACTTCAGCTTCATTAGTAGGTTGTGCAGACTCATTAAATAAATATTGATAGTTGCTACCTTTTTGTGAATATATTGAAGTAATTTTAAAATCACCTTTAATTGATTTACCAGTATCTTCTTTATAGTATTTAGCATAATAAGCTTTAAAGAAAAGATTAGGCATTAACTCACCGAAAAAGTGTGATATTTTACCAATATAGAATTTTGCGTCAGGATAAACTTCTAGAATTTCTTCTTCAGTTTCAGCGTTTAAAACATCACCTTCGTAATCCTTTACAAATCTAGCTTCAGTAACTTCAGCTTCTTCCTCTTCTTTTACTTCAATACCTTCTTCGTCTGCAAACTCCTCTGCATTCTCTTTATCTTCAGCATCAACAGATTCAACATCAAATTCTTCATCGCCTACTTTGAATTTATCTTCACCTTTAGCGATAGCCTCTGCTCTTGCAGCACCAAATGCGTTACCTTCTTCAACTTCTTCAGCTGGAGCTTCTTCTTCAGACTCTTCTTCATCTTCTTTTTCAACTTCGATTTCATAATCTCCGTCTACTTTAATTTCGATTTCGTCTTCAGTTACTTCCTCTTCTTCTTTAATTACTGGAAATTTCTTACCGTTAAATTCAAATTCTTCAGCATCTTCTTCGATTGCTTTAGCTCTTGCAGCTAAGAAAGCGTTGCCTTCATTTACTACAGATTCGTTTTGGAAAATTAGATTAAATTCATCTACAATTTTCTGAGCTAAATCAGACTGACCGAAGCTATCTAAGAATAATGCCATACCTTCAACGATACCAATACCTGACCATCCAGCAGCTGATGCCATAAATGGACCAACTTCGTCTAATAGGTTAACAATTGATTTCTTACCGACTGGGATTTTCATATCACCTAATCCATCGACCTCTACAATAACTGTACTTAATTTGCCTTTAATTACTTTACTTACAGGCTCTCTATAAGAGTGGAAATTAGCATCTGTTAAAGATTCTGCTAATAAGTATTTACATACTCCTAAGAAAATAGACTGGTCCATTAACGTGTTGTGGTCCATAAAGAATTGCTCTAGGGCTTTCTTTACTTTCTTTGCGTCCTTCACATTACCTTTACTTGGTACGAATCTTTCGTTAATAACCATAGATTCAAAAGCTTTCTGTAAACCAGTCTCAGCATAAACATCTGCCATATACCACTTACCATCTCTTTCGTCAAATAAGTAAACGAATTCTGCGCCTGCATCGTTAGATGCATCTCTAATAAATTTGTTGATTTTATTAACGTCACCATCTAGTGTAGTTTTATCTCCATAGAAGTTGATATTTCTCCAGTCTGGCTCTAAGTATGAACCACCTCCTTTACCTAGTAAAGTCTTAACTGTTCCAGCATCGTATTTACCTTTTTTAATTGTAGGTAACATGTGGTCTGGATAACCATCGTAGTGCATATACACTGATTTGATTTTTCCTCTCTTGTTAATAAGACCGATTTGAGAACGTGTACCTTCTTCGATAATAGCAACTGATTCGCTAATCTCTGTAGCACCTAACTTTCTAAAGAACTTATTTCTGTCCTCTTCGTTAAGGTCTGTAATTCTTGTTACTCCAAATTTAGATAGTAGTGTTTTAAATTCGTATGCAGCTTCTTCTCTTGCTGCTGATTGTTCTTCTTCTAATTTTAGCTTTGCTGCTTTTACAGAAGCATTAGCAAAATCTTCAAAAGATTGTAGTTTTAATGAACCCATTATTTTAGATTTATTTTTTATTACTTTAGTATTGTATTATATATCCCCTTCAAATGTCACATTTTTTACCTCAAACGGGAACTTCTGTTCTCTATAGATCTTCTGCCTAGCTTTAGCATGTCTAATTAAGTAGTTATCCCAGTCAGGAGAGGATAAATCATCTACAAAGTCAATAATATTAACTGCTGTTTTTGACTTATGTTTCCTTAGTCCCCTACCTATTGATTGTCTAATAATCACTTCGGATTTAAAGGACTCTGTAAAGAATATATTGTGTATCTTATTAATCGATATACCAGTTGAAAATGTACCATAGGATGCCACAATAATAATCTCAGCACCTGCTTCCATTTTCTTTTTATACTCTTCTCTAATATCTTTATCTGTATTTCCGTCTACATAGTAAACATTCTTGTCAGATTCTTGACGCAATTTTTCATAAATTCTTTTACCATGTTCAATACGGTGGAAAAGTACAAGGCCATTTCCTTTAACTCTGGAAATAATGCTACAAATAAATGCAAGCCGACCTGGCGACTGTATAACATAATTGCTTTCAAATTTATAGACGTCTTTACTCTCATATCTATTTTGGGACATTTCTCTAAAAGCATTCTTTGTACTCTCAGCAGCATAGTCCATTTTTATTACTTTTACTTTACAGCCTGCAATATGTCCCTCTTCTTGTAGGAAATTTGCACTAACCTCTGTAATTACAGGACCAGTATAAGCCATAAGTGTTAATCTATCTAAACTACCAGCTTTTGGAATTGTACCCGAAAGTCCAAACCTATAATTAGCCGCTGTACATTTTTGTAGGATAGTTTTAATAGATTGAGATTTAGCCTTATGTGTTTCATCAATAAGTACTGCATCAAATTGTTGGAAATATTCTTTATCTTTCTTAACCAGAGATTGGTATGTTCCAATTACTACATTTCTACCAGGTCTAACTTTTTGACCTGAATAAATTTGTTGTACTTTTATATTGGCTTGGTTTCTCCAGTTATAGTCTTGAAAATCTTCTGAACCCTGAACAACAAGTGAGACATTAGGTACAATAAATAGAATTCTACCAGCCTTTTGTTTTTCTAATAGGTAAGATATTACCATAAATGAAATAAGAGTTTTACCAGCTGATGTAGCCAATTCACTTAGACAATTTCTAAATTTAAGGATATTATATGCAGCTTCAATTTGATAATCTCTAGGTTGTATCTCTGAACCATCAAAGAAATCCATTGCCCACTCTTCAAAGTCTGCAGCTTTTATATTAGTATCAAACAGTCTTGTAATGCCATTTAGTTTAAGCTCGTATTTATACTGCTTACACATATTCATTACTTCTCGCCATAGACCAGATGGAATCCACTTGTCATCTTTAATATATGAGATATAGCCATCCCATAAACCCTTTTTAACCAGGGGATGAAATCTCCAAGATTCAATACGTCTATTTAATGTGATGTTGAGTTGTTCAACTTCCATTTCAGACGCTTCGTCTACACGCAAAAACTGCTTGTTATCTGTTAACGTTAATTCCACTGATTTTATAGATCTTTTAGAGCCAGTCTATTTCTAATAGCAAAGCCCATATTATCTAGAGTTTTTACAGAGTCTCTTAGCCAATCCATTTGATTTTCTAAATGTGACAATATCATGTTGTCATCTGCTAAGTCGTTCTCTAAGAATTTCTCTTTCTGTTTTTCACCTAGCTTGTAGTCATAATTATAGTATCTAATATATGCTTCTCTATATCTAGCAGAAATAGTTTTCTTTTGTTGTTTAATTTTGACATTTATATATGCCATTTGGTCTACGAGTGTTTGCCTAGAAGATAACACATCTGCAATAGTAACCTCCATTGTATTTAGATTACGCAGACTTTGTGCTAGACTTCTAATAGTTGCTGACCACTCGTTTCTCTGTGCACTTAACTTTTGATCTAGTGATAATATCTTTTCGTTACTCATTTATCTTTATATTAAAATAGCGACTTTTTGTTCCTATCCGGCTTGATAAACTTTGCAGCCTTCTGGCCCTTCTTAAGTTTAGGTTTGCTGAATTTCATATCGGGATTATCAGTCTTAAATTCTGGCATCTCGAAATCAATCAACATACGCATCTTCTTGAAGCGGTCGCTGTCCTTAAAAAAATCCTCTAATGTATCTTCCATTTCTTCTATACGTACCATAAGTCTAAATCGCTTGATGTGAAATAATTTTCTATTTGTTTCCAAGCATCAGATTTCTGCTTGTAACATACTTTCATCAAATCGTTTAGATCTTTGATATTATATGTATCTAGCTTAAAATCATCTAGAAATTTAGACCACATAAATACTGGTCTGCCCTTCTTAAGCTTCTCAATCATTTTCTTTTTACCTGTTGCATCATTATCGAACATATACCTGACTGTCGCCATTTCGTCAAATTCTTCTGTCGATCTACCTGCTGTTGCTAGGGCAATAGAGTTATGCATAAACTTGGCATCAATTGGACCTTCGAACATAGTTACTGGTTGTTGAAAGTTTACTTGCATGATACCGAATAGAGTAGAAGCCTTTGCCAGTTTTGTCATTTCTTCTGGTGCTAACTCTAATGGCTTCTTCCATTCTTCATATAATTTAGGCAAGTCATAGGTGAGATACCTAGACCCATAGCCTTTCATTCGTCTGGATTGTGCGCCGATAATTTTACCTTCCATTCCCTTATTTAAAATCCAAAGCCTATTGCCTTTAGGGGAGAAAAGAAAGTCATCAGTTTTCTTATGTAACAACCTATCTTTAAGTTGAAACCAAATCCATTCGCCTGGTTCAATTTCTTTAGCGCCAAATATCTGTTTAAATTCATCTACGGTTAACGCTAAGTCTTGGACGCTTTTAAGACTTGCATTCTGTAATACTTGTTCTTGACTAACTTGTTGTTTGTTCTCTTTAATATAGTCAATAATCGTAAATGAGTCGCCTGAATTAGGCATTCTAACCTCATGGTCTTTTAAGAACGTATGAAGATTAGTGTGGTGAGAACAATTGTAACAATGATACTGAAGTGTGTCCCAATACATGTTACCTCTTTTCTTGGTATCATCTTCATGGGAGTCACCGCAATAAGGACATGCCAAGGTTATTCGCCCTGGCATGTCTTTAAGCAGCTGCTTGTTAGGAGTAGAATGATGTTCTACACAAACTTGTTTTAGTGCAACTTTTATTCTACTCTTAAGCTCTTCAGTTAATTGTATGTTATTAGATGTTGAGGTCATCTAGGAAAGAATCTAAATCATCATCTGTAGTTACCTTACCTTCAGCTGGTGCTTCAGCTTTTGTTGGCGCAGCAGATCCTGCAGTTGCAGTTTCAGTTACTTTTGCCTTTGGAGCTGGAGCAGATTTTGGAGCAGAAGTTACTGCTGCAATATCATCACCTGGATTAAGGTACATTCTCAATACGTTGTTTACGAAAGCTCTTGTGTCTTCGTCCCAAGCTTTGTAGTCGTATTGTGCTAAAGATGGTGCATTCTCTAATTCTTCTTTGATAGCGCCCATAGTCTCTTTCGTTCTTTCTGCTGGAGCATCGCCCATGATTACTGCAGATTTATTAGAAGAGAATTTAGATTTATCGTAGTTATTGTACTCACCTTGTCTTGTAATAACAAGCTCGAAGTTCTTACCTTCAAATAGGTCGAATACTTGTGTTGGCTCACCGAAGTCTGGCTTCAATTCAGAGTCAATCTTCTCTTTAATCTTATATCCAAATTTGAATACTTTGTAAGTACCCTCCAATTCTGGGTTCTGTGGGTCTTTTACGATTTTTACAAGAGAATAATACTGTTGACGTCTCTTTAATTTTTCAGAAGCTTTTCTATCTACTGCAGAATCTGATTTTCTTAGTTTCCAGAATACATCTGCAATTGGACAGT
>Ga0315330_10001434_pt1 | contig 16023 bp, 13 predicted proteins | sample M140m34915metaG_FD_203453 | JGI IMG/M metagenome (GOLD analysis project Ga0315330, IMG submission 203453) | Ammonia-oxidizing marine archaeal communities from Monterey Bay, California, United States - M1 40m 34915 | ecosystem: Environmental > Aquatic > Marine > Intertidal zone | place: USA...
AGTGCTGCCGCCGACCGTGCGCAAGCGCATTGCCGTGGAAGCGGCTGCGGCTGATTACTGGTACAAGTGGGTTGGCATAGATGGCGAAGTTATCGGTATGCGCAGCTTTGGTGCTTCAGCACCAGGTGGCGTGCTGATGGAACACTTCGGCTTTACCGTAGATGCTGTAGTTGAGACCGCCAAGGCACTGGCCTGATCGTAAGCGCATCTTCTATAACCGGATCCAGGGTCGAGCATGGCTTATCGTATCGCAATTAACGGGTTTGGCCGCATTGGGCGCTCGATTCTGCGGGCGCTGTACGAGTCTACTAATTATTCTGCTCTGCGCATCGTCGCGATTAACGACGTGGCAGATATCGAGACTCTGGCTCACCTTACCCGCTACGACAGCACCCACGGCAGGTTTATCGGCACCGTGGCGGTTGAGCGGGACAGCGGCGATCTGCTGGTGAACGAAGATAGAATCGCCACCAGTCAGACCAGCGAACCTGGCTCTTTGCCATGGGCTGACCTCGGTGTGGATCTCGTCATGGAGTGCAGCGGGGCATTTTCCGATCGGGCAAACGCCGATCAGCATTTAAAAAGCGGCGCGCATCGAGTCCTATTCTCCCAGCCTGCAGAGAGCGATGTCGACGCTACTCTGGTCTATGGCATTAACCACGAAACTTTGTCGGCATCTGCCAGCATCGTGTCTAATGCATCGTGCACTACTAACTGCATCGTACCGGTGCTAATGGCGCTGGATGATTCCTTTGGTTTGCAGTCCGGTGCGATTACTACCATCCACTCTGCCATGAACGATCAACCTGTCATCGACGGCTACCATAACTCTGATTTGCGCAGGACCCGCAGTGCCATGCAGTCTATTATTCCGGTTAATACCGAATTGGCGCGGGGTATCGAGCGGATATTGCCCAATCTCAGCGGCCTGCTTGAAGCACAGGCGATTCGCGTGCCCACAGTCAATGTGTCGGCCATGGACCTGACGGTGACGTTGGCGCAGAAAGTCACAGTCGAGCAGGTGAACAACGTGTTGCGTGAATACAGTGAACAGTTACCAGCTAATGTACTCGGTGTAAGTGACGAACTGTTGGCGTCCTGCGATTACAACCATGACCCTCGCTCCGCTGTTGTGGATTCCAATCAGACTCGAGTGGCACCAAACAATCTTGTGAAGCTGCTTGTGTGGTTCGACAATGAATGGGCCTATGCTAATCGTATGCTCGATGTTGCGCAGTTCATGAGTGAGCAGTAAATCGAATTTCTATTGCCGTAAGGTCCACGCTTTGGTGTTCGGTTTTCTGGGTAAAATCAGAAGCCCGACAATTCAATGATGTTTAGTTTTGAGGCCTAAATTCAAATGTCTTTCCAGCGTATGACTGAACTGGACCTTGCCAACAAGCGTGTCCTGATACGAGAAGATTTAAACGTGCCGTTGGCTGATGGAGAAGTGAGCAACGACACGCGCATCCGCGCGGCATTGCCCACGCTGGAATTGGCCCTGCAGTCAGCCGCCCAATTAATTGTGATGTCGCATCTGGGTCGACCTAAAGAAGGTATCGCGATAGAACAGCAGCAGGAGTTCTCCATGGCGCCTGTTGCCAGGCATCTTGGCCAGCTCTTGGGCCGGAACGTGCCGGTGGTGTCAGGCTATTTGGAAAACCCGAAGGCAATCGGCTCTGACAAGCTGGTGATTTTGGAGAATGTCCGTATTAATACCGGTGAGAAAGCGAATGATCTGGCATTGGCTGCAGCCTATGCCGAGCTTTGCGATGTATTTGTGATGGATGCCTTTGGAACCGCGCACAGGGCCCAGGCCAGCACCCATGGTGTTGCTGAGCAGGCGAACGAGGCCTGCGCGGGTCCGCTGTTGGCGGGAGAACTGGATGCGCTTGAGCGATCGTTGGCAAGTCCCAAGCGTCCTATGCTCGCCATCGTTGGTGGCGCCAAGGTCTCCACCAAGTTGGAAGTGCTCAATAACCTTGCCGGGATCGTTGACCAGCTTATTGTCGGTGGCGGTATCGCCAATACTTTCTTGCTGGCGGCTGGTGCAAACGTAGGGCAGTCTCTATGCGAGCCAGAACTGATCGAAACCGCCACGTCACTTATGGCGAAGACGTCAATTCCACTGCCCACAGATGTGGTTGTGGCCAAATCTTTTGGCGCCGAGGCAGAAGCGACCATAAAGCCTGTGGCAGATATTACTGACGACGACATGATTTTGGATATCGGGCCGGAGTCAGCGGAAAAGCTGGCTGCCATGATTGCAGGTATGAAAACGATTATCTGGAATGGCCCACTTGGGGTGTTCGAGTTTGATAGCTTCGCCGCAGGTACCCAGCGAATCGCACGGGCGATTGCGGAAAACACGGGTTTCTCACTGGCAGGTGGTGGTGAGACCGTTGCAGCCATAGACAAGTTCGGCATTACCGACTCGGTCTCCTATATTTCCACCGGTGGCGGCGCCTTTTTAGAATATGTGCAGGGCATTGAGCTGCCCGCGGTGGCGGTTTTGAATGCCAGAACCAAACAATGAACGAATTCTATTGCCAAGCTTCAATGGCTTGGAAATAATCCAGAGATGAAGAGAAAAATCAGTTTGCTTCATCTCTGTATCAACGAGCCTGAAAGTTTTCGGCTTCGATTAAGTTAAGCAGAAGAGCTAACAAAGAGGAATCACAATGGCACTAATTAGTTTACGTCAGCTCCTGGATCACGCGGCGGAACATGAATACGGGGTTCCTGCATTCAACGTAAACAACCTTGAGCAGGTGCGCGCCATCATGGAGGCTGCACACGAAGTGAATAGTCCTGTCATCCTGCAGGCATCGGCAGGCGCAAGAAAGTATGCTGGTTCGACTTTCCTTAAACACCTAATTGAAGCAGCCATTGAGGAGTTTCCGCACATTCCAATTGTGATGCATCAGGATCATGGTGTGTCACCCGCTGTTTGCCAGCGCTCAATTCAACTTGGATTCTCATCGGTGATGATGGACGGTTCTCTTGCTGAAGATGGTAAGACCCCGGCTGATTTCGATTACAACGTGCGCGTCACCAAACAGACTGTTGATATGGCCCATGCTTGTGGCGTGTCGGTAGAAGGCGAGATTGGCTGTCTCGGTTCTCTGGAGACTGGCATGGCTGGTGAAGAAGATGGCATTGGTGCCGAGGGCAAATTGTCCATGGACCAATTGCTTACTGACCCGCAGGAAGCCTCCGCCTTTGTTGCCGCGACCGGCGTTGATGCCCTGGCCATCGCCGTGGGTACCAGCCATGGTGCCTACAAGTTCAGCAGGCCACCCACGGGCGACATTCTTGCCATTGAGCGCATCAAGGCCATTCACGACAAGATTCCAAACACACACCTGGTGATGCACGGATCATCTTCTGTGCCCCAGGAATGGCTGGCGGTCATTAACGAATTCGGCGGGGAAATTCCTGAGACCTATGGTGTTCCTGTAGAGGAAATCCAGGAGGGTATTCGCCACGGCGTGCGTAAGGTTAATATCGACACCGACTTGCGCCTAGCGTCAACTGGCGCGGTTCGTCGATTTCTCGCAAACAATACTTCAGAATTTGACCCCCGTAAGTTCCTGATACCAACCATTGAAGCGATGAAGGACATTGTAAAGGCGCGACTGGAAGCTTTTGGTACTGCCGGGCAGATTGCCAACATCAAAAAGGTTTATAGCCTGGAGGAGATGTACCAGCGCTACGAGGATGCTGGCTAGGACAGCAGGCGGAATCAAGGGCAGGCAGGAACAAAGTGTTTACGCGGCAAGAGGCCGAACGCCTGCGGGAGCAGCTAACGCCGCTTGATTTCGAGCACGCCGCGCCGGAGAGCGAGTTACTCACGCGCTACCGGCGCCACTATGGTATTGATGGCGAAAGCCTCGGCTTGGAATTTACCCATCATATTGGCGTAATTCCAAGCAACGAGTACGTCGTGGTTTGCCAGTATTTTTGCCTCCCTCGGGTGGAGTCTGGCACTGCGTTTTTATTGCACGGCTACTATGATCACGTCGGCCTATTTGGTCACCTCATTCAATACTGTCTTGGTCGCGGAATATCCGTGGTGATTTTCGATTTTCCGGGCCATGGGCTGTCTTCGGGAAAACCGGCGAGCATCGGCTCATTTCAGGAATACTGCGTGGCGTTTACTGATTGTCTGGGTGCAGCGAAAAGCGCTGCGCTTCCCCGCCCCTGGGTAGCTGTCGGGCAGAGCACAGGCTCTGCGGTGGTAATGGATAGTCATCAGCACCACAAGCTACAAAGCATTGCCAACTTTGAGCAATCTATCCTGTTGTGCCCTTTGCTATATCCTGTTGGATGGTCACTGAGCCGCTTTGTATTCTACCTGACCCGTTGGTTTTTGCCGGGAATCAGACGGAGCTTTGCGCGCAACAGTCACGATGAAGACTTTCTGGCCTTCCTGAGAAATTCTGATGCGCTCCAGAGTAAGACCTTGCCCACCGCTTGGGTTGCTGCGATGGCGGAGTATCAGAAGCGCTTTTTAAAAGCAGACAGTCATGCATCAGCGCTGCATATTATTCAGGGGACTGACGATAATACGGTTGATTGGAAGAAAAACCTGCCGCTAATTGCCCGCAAGTTTCCCGCAAGCAAAACATACTTCATTAAAGGTGCAAGGCACCACATGGTCAATGAGTCAACGACTTATCGTGACAAGATATTCGCAAAGTTGGGTGAGCTTATTGGATAAAGTGGTGCTGTTGCTACAACAGACTAGAACAACACGCGGCAGCGAATGGTCCCGTTAACCTGATTGAGTCGCCGTAACGCGATTTCACTGTACTGCTCGTGAATATCCATAACCACGTAACCCACTTTTTCATTGGTTTGCAGATACTGAGAAGTAATATTGATATCTGTCTCAGAAAACACATTGTTTATCTGGGATAAAACTCCAGGCACATTTTCATGTATGTGCAAAAGCCGGTGATGGCCAGGGTGGGCGGGTAGTGCAACTTCAGGAAAGTTCACTGAAGTGAAGCTGGAACCATTATCGCTATATTTCACCAGCTTCTCACTCACTTCAATGCCGATGTTTTCCTGCGCCTCCATGGTGCTGCCGCCGACGTGTGGCGTGATAATGCAATTATCGAATTCACGCAGCGGTGACAGAAATTCCTCATCATTGGATTTCGGTTCGGATGGGAATACATCGATTGCAGCACCGGCGATGGTTTTGCTCGCCAAGGCCTGAGCCAGAGCGTCGATGTCCACGACGGTCCCTCGTGATGCGTTTATCAGGATGGCGGAGTCTTTCATCTCAGCCAGTTCGGCTGCACCGATCAATTTGCGCGTCTTGGGCGTTTCGGGTACATGCAGACTAACGACATCGCATTTATTCAGTATCTCCTGCAGTGAGCCTAGCTGCTTGGCATTACCCAGTGGCAGTTTGGTCACCACGTCGTACAGATAGACTTCCATGCCCATAGATTCAGCCAGTACGCTGAGCTGAGAACCTATATTGCCGTAACCAACAATTCCCAGCTTCTTACCGCGGGTTTCAAAAGAACCTTTGGCGGCTTTTTGCCAAATGCCCCGGTGTAGCAGCGCGTTCTTTTCCGGAATACCTCGAAGTAGCAGGATGGTCTGGCCAATGACAAGTTCGGCGACGCTGCGCGTATTTGAAAAGGGTGCATTGAACACAGGAATGCCGCGACGCAGGGCAGCATCCAGGTTGACCTGGTTGGTGCCAATGCAGAAACAGCCCACGGCTAGCAGCTTTTTAGCTGCTGCAAACACTGACTGGGTCAGCTGCGAGCGGGAACGAACACCGACGAAATGGACATTGGCGATACGCTCTATTAGCTCGCCTTCGCTAAGGGAGGTTTTCAGATACTCGATATTCTCATAACCCGCGCGGTGCAGGGTATCCAGCGCACTCTGATGCACTGCTTCAAGCAGCAAGAATTTGATTTTGCTTTTTTCAAGGGAAGTGGATTGTGAATCTGGCATCGCGAGTTTTTTGGGTAGAGAATATTTGCTTGAGGGTCGGCTGCTTTGGACGCGCATGTTAACATAAAGCGTTTTTTGAGTGGCTTAATTTTAACCAATGCGATCCAATGCAAAGGGAGAGAGCCTTCGCTGCAACCTGAATCTAAGCGCTTTGAGATTCCCAGACCACCATTTAGAAACAGACCCAGAAAAGCCCCTGACAATGAGTACTGAAATAAAAGCCTTGATCCCGACGCTTAGCGATATTGTAGGTGCCGATTGGGTCAAGACTGAAGCAACTGATTTAGAGACCTACGGCAGAGACTGGACTAAACAGTTTCCCGTCCACCCTGCCCTAGTGGTGATGCCGAAGACCGTGGCGCAAGTGCAGGCGGTGGTGCGGCTGGCGAACGAGATGGATTTCAAACTGGTGCCTTCAGGCGGTAGAACCGGCTTGAGCGGAGGTGCAGTAGCGTCTCACGGCGAAGTCGTGTTGGTTCTGGATCGGATGAACCAGATTCTGGAATTCAACGCAGCCGATCGACAAGTTAGCTGCGAGGCAGGCGTAGTGACTGAGCAGCTGCAACAGCTCGCTGTCGAACAGGGTCTGTTTTACCCGGTAGATTTTTCGTCATCAGGCTCCAGCCAGCTGGGGGGTAATGTTGCCACCAATGCCGGCGGCATCAAGGTTATTCGCTATGGGCTGACCCGTAACTGGGTAACCGGCATGAAGGTTGTTACTGGCAAGGGCGATTTGCTCGACCTGAATCGCGGCCTCAGCAAGAACGCCACTGGCTATGACTTGCGCCACCTGTTTATTGGCTCAGAAGGCACGTTGGGAGTGATCGTTGAACTCACCATGGCGTTGACTGCACCGCCTTGCGATCCGACTGTGCTGGTGCTCGGCGTGGAAGACATGACCGCTACCATGCCGGTCCTGGAAGCATTTCAAAATCGTTTACCCATCACGGCATTCGAATTTTTTTCCGAGCAGGCCCTGCAGCATGTGATTGCAGAGAAGGGTCTGGCAAGGCCATTTCAGAGCCGGTCTAAGTTCTATGCGCTGATCGAATTTGAGCAGCGTGCAGATCAGGATCTTGAGACGGCGATGGAGCTGTTCGAACACTGTTTGGAGCAGGGCTGGATTGTCGATGGCACGATTAGCCAAAGTCTGACTCAAGCTGAAAATCTATGGCGTCTGCGGGAGGACATCTCCGAGACCATTGCACAGTTTACGCCTTATAAGAACGATATCGCTGTCCGCGTATCTGCAGTACCGCAGTTTCTCAACGATGTGGATAAATTGGTGCGAGCGGAATATCCGGAATTTGAAATCATCTGGTTCGGACATATTGGTGACGGCAATGTTCACCTGAATATATTGAAACCAGCTGGGCTGGAATCACAGGAATTCTTTGACAAATGCGGTGTGGTGTCCAGTCAGGTTTTTTCCATCGTGCAACAACATGGTGGCAGCATCTCAGCGGAACATGGTGTGGGTCTGCTCAAGAAACCTTACCTGAAATATTCCAGAGACGAACATGAAATCGAATATATGAGAGTAATAAAGCGAGCTTTCGACCCCAACAACATCCTTAACCCTGGCAAAGTTTTCGATTTGTAGCTACTGCATATGCATTGACACAAAAGCTCTGCGTGGCTGAATTGATGAAAAACAAGAAATAGAGAGAGCCGAAGTGGAATTACTCTGATTGAGCATAAAATTTTCATAAATTCGTTCTAAATAACCATTCCATATACCAAGCATACGGCGTAAACTCGCGATACCAGTGAGTAAGCTGGTGCAAATTGGTGCGCTCGCACAATTTGTTTTTTTTGATTTTTTAGCAAGAGATAAGTATGTCAGATACAGTTGAGGGTACCGTTAAGTGGTTTAACGACGAGAAAGGATTTGGTTTCATTGAACAGGAAGGTGGTAAAGATGTCTTTGTACATTTTAGTGCCATCAATGGTTCAGGAAGAAGAACATTGCACGAAGGGCAAAAAGTAACCATGGAGGTTACCCAAGGCCAGAAAGGTCCCCAGGCGGAAAACGTAAATCCGCTGTAATCGATAAGATTCTTCGCAAGAGTCCGCAGGCTGCCAGAGGTTCATAAGAGGTTAATAACAAGCAGTAATCACAGACCCGTACAGGCTGTGGCTGCTACCTCTCTATAATCTTTCTGCTTGAGATACCTAGTCGCGCTTCTGGAACAGTAGTTCAGAGGCGTTAACGGGGTTTTATTGTCTCCACTCCGCTGTTGGTACCCAGCAGCAACAGGTCGGCGCCGCGCTCGGCAAAAAGCCCATTGGTCACAACACCAGTTATCTGGTTCAGGTCGTGCTCAAGTTTACGTGGATCCATGATTTTCATGTGGAAGACGTCGAGAATGTGATTGCCGTTATCGGTCATGCAGCCCTCGCGGTAGACCGGATCACCGCCAAGCGTAACAATTTTCCTGGCGACGTAACTTCTGGCCATGGGAATGACCTCCACCGGTAGTGGAAACTCACCGAGAATTTTCACCTTCTTTGATTCATCTGCAATGCAGACAAACTCTTTTGATGCTGCGGCAATGATTTTTTCGCGGGTCAATGCTGCGCCTCCACCTTTCATAAGCTGCAGGTAGGGATTGCACTCATCCGCGCCGTCTACGTAGATTTCAATCGGCCCGGCGCTATTGAGATCGTAAACTGGAATGTTATGGGACTTCAGGCGCTGGGCTGTTTCTTCGGAACTAGCGACTGCGCCATATAGCTCGTGCCCAATGCTTGCCAGCTCCTCAATAAAAAAATTCGCGGTGGAACCAGTGCCCACTCCAATTACCATTTTGTCTTCCAGTTTACTTTCGACATAGTCGAAAGCCGCTTTGGCGACGGCTTGCTTTAGTTCATCTTGTGTCATGACGGTCTCTGCTTGAGTAATACCTAAGTGGATTGCGCGAGGTGTTCTCCCATGCGCACAGGAGAATCGGCCTGCAGTGCTGAGTCCAGAACAACGGCGTTTGGCTCAAACAGCACAATGGCAGTTGATCCCAATTTAAATCTGCCCATCTCTGCACCTTTAGCCAGTTCAATCGAGGGAGAATGCTGACTGAAGTCGGTGAGTTTGCGCGCCTTGTTAGGGCCTGGGCATATCTGTCCAGACCAAACGGTTTCGATGCCGGCAACTATCATCGCCCCAACCAGCACCAGGGCCATGAGGCCATTTGCTGTTTCAAAAAGACAGACCAGGCGCTCATTACGTGCGAATAAATCTGGCACTGAATTCGCGGTGGTGCGATTCACTGAGAATAGCTTGCCAGGCACATAAATTGTACGAAGCAGTTTTCCCGCTGCAGGCATATGAACACGGTGGTAATCTCTCGGTGATAAATAAACGGTAGCAAACGAGCCGCCTATAAAACTGTCAGCAAGCTCGGGGTCGCTGAGTAATTGGCCTACCGTATAGTCTCGACCCTTGGCCTGCAGAATTCGATCTTCCTCAATCGTGCCGAGTTCGCTAATGGCGCCATCAGCGGGGCAGACTATTGCGCCTGGCAGGTCGGCAATGGGCCTCGCGTTCGGCTTCAATGCACGGGTGAAGAAAGCATTGAAACTCTCGAAGGCCTCGGCGTCTTCATTCTCAGCATCGCTCAAATCAACCTGATAGCGGCTAATGAACAAGCTAATCAGTAAATTCTTGGCAAAGCGCCGTTCGGCAAATTTACCCGTCAAGCGCGACAGGGCATGATGAGGAAGCAAGTGCTGTAGAAGTATAAACAGTCGCGACACGTTCGTTCCTACACCGCCAACGCGGCAATTTGGTAGTTTCCAAAATGGGATCGATCAGTGATAGTGAGCACTCGCCGATAAAAGCAAAAGGATCCGATTAGTTCGATATTCTACTCTGTCACGGCAGCCTACCGATAGCCGATTCCCGTGCTGAAAATCAACAGGCAGAGTTAACCCACTGCGCATGGCAATGGTATGATGATCTAGCGCTCTCCTACTGAAGAGGATTGTTCATGATTGCCATCAACCCAGACCGGGCCGACCATTGCTAGCTGCGTTTCCGCCGCTGCCTCGGCACTTTAATATTGCCCGGGTTTCGCCGGGGCCTTCTGCCCGCTGTTAAACCATTTGCAACTGTAGTTTCACCTGGCTGACGCAGGGGACAATCATGACAACTCAAACAACTAACCCCGTTACCCTCACCGGCCTCGGCTGGCAGCCGCTTTTTCAGCAACAGCTCACGCTTGAAGAAATTGGCGTACTATCGCCGCTGCGTGTGGTGGAGCAATATCGCAGCGAAGTGGAGCTGGCAGGTGCATTCGGCAAGCAACAGCTCGCGCTGCTTTCTTCTATGCCGCAAATGGTTGTCGGGGACTGGATCCTGCTGAACGAGTCGGGGGGCTTCGAGCGCCTGCTTGAACGCAGTACCTGCTTCCGGCGCATTGCTGCTGGGCATCAAAAGCAGGAGCAACTGATCGCGGCCAATGTCGATACCGCTTTTATTGTTTGCTCACTCAATGACGATTTTAATCTCAATCGTATCGAGAGATACCTCGCCATGGTTCACGATGCTGGGGCCGAACCAGTGATTGTGTTGAGCAAGAAGGACCTCGCTGATAATACTGACGAACTGGCGGCCCAGGTGCAGTCTCTCTCCGCCTTGCTGGCAGTGGTTGCGGTCAATACACTTGAGGAATCTACGAAGCAGCTCCTTTTACCCTGGTGCCAGCCTGGTCAGACGGTTGTGATGCTGGGTTCTTCAGGTGCTGGCAAATCAACACTCACCAACACACTCTTGGGAGAACAGCGGCAGGCCACTGCACAGATCCGCTGCGACGACAGCAAGGGCAGGCACACGACGACCGCTCGCTCCCTCTTTCGCATGGCTGGTGGAGCCATGCTGTTGGATACGCCGGGCATGCGTGAGCTGCAGCTGGTGGACATGCAAGCCGGAGTGGCAACGACTTTTGCCGACATCGAAGAGCTGGCCACCCAGTGTCGCTTTAATGATTGCCAGCATCATTTTGAACCGGGTTGTGCGGTTCAGGCTGCCATAGCCGCCGATGAGCTGGACGAGAGGCGCTTGCTTAATTACGAGAAACTGATGCAAGAGCAGGCCTTGAATGCTGCTGCCATTGCCCGAAAAAGTGCCAGCGCCAAGAATTTCGGTAAATTTTATAAGAAGACGCTGGATCAAGCTGTGCGTAAAAAGCGCGGTGAGTGAAACGGCGGTTGACTAACAAAGAGCGAGCAGGGGGTAAGTGCAGCGATCGTTTCGTGGTCGCTGCGTGGACTTGCTAGACTGAGATAAGAAAGAGATTGTTTAGGAATTAGACATGGATAAATCCCAAAATCTGATCTGGCTGGATCTGGAGATGACTGGACTGGTCCCCGAAAAGGATCGAATCATAGAAATCGCCACACTGATAACTGACTCAAATCTTAATATCCTGGCTGAGGGCCCGGTGTTAGCAGTGAAGCAGAGTGACGCGATGCTTGAAGGCATGGATGAGTGGAACCAAAAACACCACGGGGCATCAGGACTAATTGATCGCGTAAAGGTAAGCACGCTTGATGAGGCTGAAGTGCAGCGGCAAACGCTTGAATTTCTGGTTCAGCATTCAGAAAAGAATGCTTCTCCCATGTGCGGTAATAGCATCTGTCAGGATCGACGCTTTCTTGCTAACTACATGCCGGAGCTTGCGGCTTTCTTTCATTACCGTAACCTCGATGTCAGCACGCTGAAGGAGCTGGTAAAACGCTGGAAGCCAGGAATCCAAAGCGGATTGACTAAGCAGGGAACCCACCAGGCTATGGAAGATATCAAGGATTCGGTCAACGAGTTGATTTACTACCGCGAGCACTTTATTGCGCGCTAGATATTCCATGCTGTTCTAGCGCCCACTCAATGTGCTCCCTGACCATCGGCGGGGCGGAGCTGCGGCCGGCTTCCAGCGCGGCGATAAGCTCCGTAGACGATTCCGCGTTCCCCAATCCCACCGCCAGATTTCGCAGCCAGCAGGCATAGCCAATTCGGCGTATGGGAGATCCTGCTGTGCGTTCTAAAAATTCCTGCTCTGTCCATTTGAACAGATCCACGAGCGCGGCGTTATCCAGGCCGTGACGCGGTGAGAAGTCAGATTCATCACTGGGTCGGGTGAACTTGTTCCATGGGCACACTAACTGGCAGTCATCGCAGCCGAACACACGGTTACCCATAGCCTTGCGAAACTCAAGTGGGATGCTATTGCGCAACTCGATAGTAAGATAGGAAATACAGCGTTTCGCATCCATCTTGTTTGGTCCTAGGAATGCGTTGGTTGGGCAAACATCAAGGCAGGCTCTACAGCTACCGCAATGATCGGAAACTGGTTTGTCTATTGGTAAAGGCAGGTCAGTAAATAGCTCACCAAGAAAAAACCAGGAGCCGGCTTGCTTGTTTATCAGCATGGTGTTCTTGCCAATCCAGCCCAGCCCTGACTTTTCCGCAAGCGCTCTCTCTAATACCGGTGCGCTATCAACGAAAGCCCGATAAGCAAACTCACCGATTTCCGATTGTATTTTCTCTGCCAGTCGCTGCAGACGCTTTCGCATCAATTTGTGGTAGTCCCGACCCCTTGCATAGCGTGCAATATACGCTGTGTTGCGATCTTCTATTGGCACAAGAGAGTTACTCTTGTCTTTCGCATAGTCCATGCGCACTGAAATAACTCGGGCTGTGCCCTCGAAGAGTTTTTCCGGGAAAAATCTTTTATCCTGATTTTCCGCCATGTAGTGCATTTCGCCATGACAGCCTTCCTCTATCCACCGCTGGTAACTTGACCGGTAGTGAGATAAATCTATGTCGGTTATCGCCACCTGCTGAAAACCCAGTTCAGTGCCCCAGCCCTTTATGGCGCTGGCGAGACTGTGTAGGTCGATATCTGTCATAGGGCTTACAGGGCGCAGAGAATTTCAGCGGCGCGCTCCAGCGTGCTGTCATCTTTGCAAAAACAGAAGCGGATAATCCGGGAATCCGGCGCCTGTTTACAGAAGGGGGCAAGGGGAATGGCTGCAACCCCTTTGTCACTAGTAAGTTCTGCAACGAAGTCCATGTCGGGCTGATCACTGATCTCTTTATAGTCTACCAATTGAAAATAGGTACCCTTTGATGGGGTAAACCTGAAGCGGGAGTCCTGAATCAGACGGCAGAAATAATCCCTCTTGGCCTGATAGAAATCAGAGAGCTCGGTGGCATGTTGTGGACACTCCGCCATGAAATCCGCAATTGCGTATTGTAGAAAGCTGGTGGTTGTGAAGGTGACAAACTGGTGAATCTTCCTGAACTCCGCTGTCAGCTCCGGTCTCGCCACACAGTACGCCAACTTCCAGCCGGTGGCGTGATAGGTTTTCCCGAAAGAGAATACGGCAAAGCTTCTCTCCTTGAGCGAAGGGTGGCTCAGAACGCTGACGTGTTTCTCACCATCAAACACCATGTGCTCATATACTTCATCGGAGAGGATCAGGATATTAGTCTCGGCCACAAGGTCTGCCAGGGCATCTAGGTCACTTCTGTTGAGTGTCACGCCGCAGGGGTTATGGGGTGTGTTGATGATGATGAGCCGGGTTCTGGAGGTAATCGCGTCGGCCGCGCGACTCCAATCGATACCGTAGTCAGAGAGCCTGAGCGGCAGACGCACAGGAATGCCACCAGCCATGAGTATTGCAGGTTCGTATGAATCATAAGCAGGATCGAAAATAATGACCTCATCGCCTTGATGCACCGAGGCCTGTACCGCGTCGAATAGTGCTTCGGTCGCCCCCGAGGTCACTGTGACTTCGGTTTCGGGGTTGGCATCAAAGCCGTACAGCGAATTGATCTTGTTGCTGATCTCCTGACGTAGTAAGGGAATACCAGCCATGGGTGGATATTGGTTCCTCTTATCGTTGATATGGTAGGCGACGAGCTCTTTCAAGCGATCTGGACAGTCGAAATCCGGGAAACCCTGGGATAGGTTGATAGCCCCATAGTCCTGGGCCATTTTTGACATGACTGTAAAAATAGTTGTCCCAACATCTGGCAATTTACTTTGCAAATTGACTCCCCTATGGTGATGGTTATTCTGGTGAGATGAGAACAAAAGGACTGAGCTAAAGTAATATTCTACCTGAATATTGCTGAGAAGCAGCATCACGAAGTTCGCTGTAGTTTTTTGCGGAAAGAATCCAATTAGTAGCGAACAAATCAAATAACTTTAGAACCAAACTATGGGTGCACGATGTTAATTGAAAAGGACCTGCATGATTTTGCGCAGGTCGGCGAGAATGCCTCTATGTCTAATTCGACAGCAGGGTCCTTGCCGCTGCTAAATTTGTACGCTGGCCGCGCGGCGGTGCTGGCATACTTTGAAAACACCTGGGCACTGACTGAGCAACTGTTCTCGAGTCTGGCCACTGATGAGGCCTACTATGCGCGCCCTTATCATAAGACCCGCCATCCTCTGATTTTTTACTATGCCCACCCAGTGTGCTTTTACGTCAACAAGCTATTGGTTAGTGGGCTCATAGACAAACCGGTTAACCAGGAATTTGAGCTTTTGTTTGAGACCGGTGTCGATGAAATGAACTGGGATGATCTCCATGACGGCGAGCAGGATATATGGCCAGAGTTGGACGCTGTGCGAGAATATCGCGCAAAGGTATATGGGCTGGTCAAGGAAGTCATCCAAACCCACCCAGCACTGGACAAACCAATCACCATGGCATCATCCGCCTGGTCTCTGGCCATGTGTTTCGAACACGAGCGCATTCACTTGGAGACCTCCTCCGTCCTGATTCGGGAGCTGCCGCTGGAATACGTTACACAACCCGACAGCTGGCCAGACTGGCTCACTGCACCTGCCGGGCAGAATTACGATCCGAAACAGGGTGAGCACTACCCCAGCAATGAAATGTTGGAAGTCGATTCAACGCGCGTTGCTCTCGGCAAGCCCAATGCGTGGCCGACTTTCGGTTGGGATAATGAGTATGGCAAGGATCAGCGCGAGGTCAGCGGCTTCAAGGCCAGTAAATACCTGATTAGCAACGGCGAATTTTTTCAGTTCGTTCAGGCCGGTGGCTATGAACAGCGCTGTTATTGGTCGGAATCTGGCTGGAGCTGGAGACAGTTTCGCAATGTGAAGTGGCCTACGTTCTGGGTTCAGGCCGGCCCCGCTGGCTCTCATCGCTACAAGCTGCGCACCACATTCAGTGAAATCCCCATGCAGTGGAGCTGGCCTGCGGTTGTAAATTACTACGAGGCGAAAGCTTATTGTGCTTGGCTTAGTGAACGGACCGATAGCAGCGTGCCTTATCGACTACTAGCGGAAAGTGAGCACCTTGCAATGCGCGACCCGGGGTTGAGTGCAGCAGTCGACTGGGAGCCGGGTTCTCAGGAAAAGCTAGAATTGGATGGCGTGATGTACAGCAGCGCCGATAGACCAGCTAACCACAATCTTCGTTTTGGCAGTGAGGGTGCCGTGAATGCACTAATGCCGAATGCCTTGGGGTTCCACGACAGTTTTGGCAACGTCTGGCAGTGGTGTGAGGATCCATTCCACCCCTTCCCCGATTTCATGATCCATCCTTATTACACGGACTTCAGCACGCCTTGTTTCGATGGTGAACATCAGATGATTCTTGGCGGCTCCTTCATTAGCACGGGCGACGAAGCGAGTATCTGGTCGCGTTTTCATTTTCGACCTCACTTCTTTCAACACGCAGGTTTCCGGGTTGTAACGGATTCCGATACAGTTGAAAAGAAAGGCGACAAGTACGATACAGACGAAGTGGTTAACCAGTATTTGCTGTTCCACTGGGGTGAAGAGTCTGATCAATTCGATCAAACTCTGACGTCACGAATTGAAGCACCCAAGGTAACGAACCTGATTACCCGCACAGTGGAATTGATGAACCAATTCAGCACTGGCAAAAACAGTGCGCTTGATCTTGGTTGTGCAGTGGGCCGCTCTACATTTGAGCTGGCCAGGGAATTCGGCTCAGTGATGGGTCTGGATTACAGTGACGCTTTCATAGATGCGGCTGAGC
>Ga0315330_10001435_pt1 | contig 16020 bp, 16 predicted proteins | sample M140m34915metaG_FD_203453 | JGI IMG/M metagenome (GOLD analysis project Ga0315330, IMG submission 203453) | Ammonia-oxidizing marine archaeal communities from Monterey Bay, California, United States - M1 40m 34915 | ecosystem: Environmental > Aquatic > Marine > Intertidal zone | place: USA...
GACGACCAAAGGTTTGGTAACGTATGGAAGTCTCAGACTCCCCAAAGAGATGTGCTGGGTCAATACTTAGATTGGGCAGAAGACACCTATCTTCCAGATAACTGGATCGGTTCCTTCCGACTTCGGATGAAATCTATACCTTTGTTTTTCTATGATCAATGGTATGTGTTTAAGGAATATGGTAATCCATATCGACGAGTCTATGATTTTGTGAAAAACTTGTTTAGGGATGCTCGCCGTTTTTACAACCAAAATCAAAAAATCCACAGATTAAAACAATATGACGAACAGATTATAGATCGTATCAATGCCGAGTTGAGCGAATACTATGATGCTATCAATTTACTGAGAACGTTACGCAAACTTTATGATGAGCCTTATACCAATCATGATAAACCCACGGCTCAGGAGATCGATGAAATGTTGTTCGAGATGGGAATGGATGATGCCTTACCACATTGGGACCCTGAGATTTGTCAGCGATGTGAGGGAGAAGGGCAACTCAAAGGACGTCGTTGTTCTACTTGTAGCGGGTATGGTTATCACAATCCTTTACGCCTCTACCCTGTCTTATATCCCGGCAGTTATGGATCGGGTAAACTCCACGAGATGAATCTCGAATCTAAGAACCCATTCCTGATCTTTGGACGTAACCGCTGGAGCGATGCCCTACGGGAACTACCATTCCCTGATGATATCGATCAATTATTAGACAAAGCGGAAAGTATAAATAGTCGGGACGATTAGTTTATCACCATGATGAAATCTTCCATGGCTTACTTTGCTGGTGCTATCGCCGTTGTTGGCGGACTCGGTTGGGCTATTCGAAACGGAAAGTTCTCCTTGGGACCACTTGATAAGATTTTCAATGCTGATGAAATAACACCAGCAGGATACGAAGAAATGCACATCGAGCGATCCGGAGCAACTTTAGATTATGTGCCTCAAGCCCTATCGGAATCTTTTATGGGATACCAATACCTTGATTTAGAGCACACCAATATGGTTGCTAACGACCTTCCATTCGGACCGGGTATTATTGATCACCAATACCTTTACGAAAATGCTTATGATATTGGATACAATGATGATACTCTTATTGCTGACATGAATCGTGAAACCCATCCACTACAAGAATACGTTCCATTAGAGATGGCAGCAGAAGCCCCGGGCCAAGGTGCTGTTTATGGACGCCTCAAGGAAACTAACTCTATTACACCTACTACTCGTCAACCCGGTGTTGGCAGTTTCGGCTATGGCCCTGCGGTCAGCGGATATGGTAAACTTCCTCCAGAAGTCAACCGTGATTTCCCATACATGGTATCCTATGTTAATGCCCCCTTCGTAGAAGTTGATGGAGCCCAAGATGGAGATAATCGTTTTGGATCTCTAAGTCGTAACTCTGTGGATTCTAATATCAATGGACGCTATGGCGAACTTTCACTTGATCCAACGGTTAACGCTGGTTATACTGATGGATATGGTAAAACTGCCTCATTAGGAGAATGGCGTCAAGGATTTAATCTACTTCGTATTTCTGACACTATGGTTCGAGGCATACCCTTCTCTGGCGGAGAAGAAGTTATGTTGAGACGAGTGTGATTTAATGACTGGTAAAAAGATAGTCGGATGGAACATCTTTTTCGAACTTGAAGATGAAGAAGGTAATTTATCTTTAGAAGCATGGGATATTAGTAATTATATTGCTAACCTGATTGATGAAGATTTTGAAGAAGTCTGGAAGGAACAATACCAATCTTTTGAAGCCCCTACTGGTTATACTGAACAAGGACCACGTCCGTTCTATGGCAATCCTCGCAAACTGGCTTTGGATCGCTGGGGCAACCGTCGTTATATCCGTCGTCGTAAAGATGGAACTTACATGAAGAATGTTGATGTGGCTCGTAGCCTGCGTCAAGATCGACTTCGTGATTCTAATACATGGGCTCCTAAAGGATATCGTGATCAAGGAGATGGGTCACCATCTTTACTTACTCGCCTATTAGATATGTTCTCTGGAGTAGAAGAAGAAGTTTTAATGGCTGAGGTCAATCTAATGTCTGCTGAAACTAATGATTATTATCCATGGGTTGCTGACTCAGAATCTGAGGCTTATATCTATGCTTATAACGATGGCCATGCTGATGGACGTGCTACTACTGTTATTTATAGCCCTTTGGCTTCTGATCGTGAAGTAAATGATTTCAGGAAAATCTTCAAACAAAAGGCTGAAGAAGAAGTCAATTGGGAAGATGAGTTTGGAGAAGATACAGAATTAGAACTTCCTACTAATCCCACTCCAGAACAAAATGAACTCTTAGATGCTTTTGTCGGATATGAGTATTACGATCCACACCATCATGATGATGTTGTTATGCGAGGCTTGAGTATTGTAGAGGATGATAACTTCTTAAAACTCTACGACGCCTGCCTTTCTCACGATGGTATCATTGATGGATCTCATCCTGCCGAAGCCTATATTATTGCCATAGATTGTTATAGAGCCCTCTATGATCAAACCGAATAGACAAGGCGAAAATATATATAGTCGGCCCGACTAAGTTGAAAGCATGGCAGATGCACACGATATGGTCTACATCCTTTCCGAGGATTACTGGGGATTCGATCCAGCAACCCGAGACGACTCACTTAATTTCTATACTAACGTCTGGACGCTCCCTAAAACACAATACGATTCCATGTCTGATGAAGACGATCGTCGTAAACTATATCGTTGCGCCCTATTCTATGTTGTCGACAAAACTGACAACCACGGGTTCACACCTATTGCTATTCAATCCCAAGGCAACACAGTGATTGTCGCTGCTACTGCTGCTGGCGGTGGTATTAACAAGCGTATGTATAATGGTGGAACTGATGCAGGCTACGAAACAGGTAGCATTGTTATGCGCCAAGCAGATTCCAAGGCTAACACCTTCGAAGAACTTCAAGACATGCAAACCAATGTTCCGGGCAAGTTCCAAATCGATGAGTTTATCTTTGATGACGAGGCTGCTATTAAATCCAAGGTCGAAGAACTTCAAGAAGAACTTGGACAAATCAACGCTGCTGAGACAGGTGTTCACGCTGCTGAAGTTTCAGGTGCGCCACAAGATGCAGCATTAGATGTTTCACTACCTCTCGCTGCTAACCCAACCACTGCTCCTATCGAGGGTGCAGATCTTATAACCGATGTTCAAGACACTTCCTTGAACCTTTTCGCAGAATATGAAACTGCTAACCTTCCATACAGTAGCCTACCGGGTGTTCCAGTAGTTGCTAACAGTTTCGGAGAAGACTCATCCCTTGCGGGTAAGGGTGTTCCTGAATGGTATGGAGCGGACAGTGATGATATGACCCCTGCTGATAAATTAGCCCTAAAACGAAAGCGAGTATTGGAATCCAAGATGCGTGGAATTAACAGACGCAACGCTCGAAAAGACAAAGCAGAATCTATGATGGCTGCAGAACAAACTGCTAACCTCACTTATTCCAACCTTCCTGCTCTTCCAGTAGTTCCAAATACCTATGGTGAAGATTCTTCCCTTTCAGGTAGTGGAGTTCCAGAATGGTATGGTAGTGCAGAGCACGAACAAGGCTATAACGATCGTGATGATGAGCACATTGGTGAACTACACCGTGGACCACATTCCCAAGATCTTAAGGCTCGCCGTGATGAATCCAAGGGCATGACTAATGCACTTAACCGTCACCACCCATACTCTGATGTTGACACAATGAGTGCTGAAGGTGGTATGGCTGACCAAGAAACAGACATGACTCAACTTATGACTACTCAAGCCTTCGGTCAAGCAGGTGTTAGATACGATCATGAGATCCATTACCGTGCTGATGAGTTGGCTGCAGAGGATTTCCCCGGACTTGCCGCTGCTAACGAGCAGACTGCTAACCTAACTTACTCGAGTCTACCCGGAATCCCAGTGGTTCCTAACGACTATGGTGAAGATTCCTCTCTATCTGGACACGGTGTTCCTGAATACTACGGTGCAGAAGGCGGTCGCAAATACGGAAAGCGTCAACGCTTCGATCACATCAAGGGTAACTCTCGTTACTTGGCTCGTGATGCTAAAGGCCGTTGGATCAGCAACGTCGGTGTTAGCGGTTCTATCAAGCAGGATCTTCGATCCAATGCTAAGAGCCAGCAACCAGTTGGTTTCCGTGGCCTCGGAGATGCAGAAGTTCGCCGTGCTGAAGCAGCACCTTCAGTAGTTGACGCTGCTGAGCCTATGGATTACATTCCATACGAGTTCACTGATGAAATGGATGTTGGAGAATACATCTCCTCTGATGATTTCATGACTCTACTCGCAGAAACCGTTGATGGCATGGCTATCCGCTACAAGCCTCCAATGTATCGTAGCCCACTTGCTATGGCTGGAGCAGGAGCGATCCTTGCTGTTGTCGGTATGAAGTTGCTTAAGAAGTGATTTCTATGAAATGGCTCTTTAGTCCACATAAGGATAATAGAAAGTTAGTTTCAATAGGGGTCTTTTTAGGAGGATTCCTCCTAACCGAGTGGTTAGTTCCAAATCAAACCACTGATTTAGCAAAACGGCTTTTGCCCGGAGCAGTTGCTGGCGTAATATGTTGGATAGCATATCCATATCTTGCCAAGTAACCCATAGATACAAATAGGTGGTGTGTCTTATGACACCCATGGACATTAACGATAAGTTTCGCAAACACTATGCCGAACAGGGTGTGGCAGAAACCGATCTAACCGAGTTTAATCTTGATGATCTTGATTATATTCATTGGGGAAATAATTCCGTAGCCTTTCCACCCTTTTTTGAAACCCATGAAGTTGAAGAAGTGACAGGATATGCCTACACAGGGTATCATGGCTCGGAAGGAATCAGAGTATCACCCCTGACTTTTATTGTTGGATCTCCCGATCCACGGAATGAGGCTTATACAATCACTCGATTATTGTCTGCTACTGATCTTAATGGTGTCGAAACCACCTTAATCGAACTCCAACCTATTGATACCGATCCTATTGAGGCCAAAGTATCACCCTATGTTCACTTATTTCAACATTACGAACCCTTAGGCAATCTCTTGGCCGCTTCCTTCGGCCCTTTGCCCGTTCATGTCATGGATTTCGAAGGTGCAGATGAGAATCCTGTTTGGACAATTCATCAGTAATCTATAAATAGTCGGGACGACCATGCTCTGCTATGGAAGATCTATCGCCAGAACTTTCCGAACTCAAGGAAGAGATCGAAGAATCTGCTAACGTGACTGAAGAAGTCAAAGATGCTGTGCCTACTACCGAGGCTGATTCGGGAACCTCTGCTGCTGATATAACAGGTGGTGTTGTCGGAGCCATGAATAAGGCTAAACAATCCATGGAAAAACTTGATGAAAGAGAAGACGGTATCACTGATGAAGTTGAAATCGGTCTCGATGAGATGCACCAACCCCCGTCCGATGAAGTTCCTGCTCCTGAACCAGTTGGGGAAAGTATTGACTATGGTGCTATCACCCCGCCTGAATCCGAAGAGATGTCTGCACCAATTTCTACTTATTCTGCGGAAGAAGTAATGGCTGCTCAACAGAATTATGAATTATCTAATAGAGTGGCTCAAATGGTTCCTGCTGAATACGAAGAATGGATGTTCCCACCCTTGGGTCACCCCGGTTACCACTTGGGTCAACTATGCTTGGCTCGTGTCACCGCCAACCTTGCCTCCGCTGGTTATAATTCTATTACTTTAGATGAGGATCCTGTGGTCTATCCTCGTAAAGTTCAGATCGCTGCGAGCACTTGGTCGCAGACCCATTACACAGGTGATGATCTGGATACCACTCGCCGTGACCTCACTATGGCACCCGCCTCCGAAATCGTGGCTTTGATTCCTTCCACATCTACAATGATTGATGATTTAGTATCTTCACGCTATCCTCCAATGGATGTAGAAGTAGATACCGTCGTTATCGAGGAGAAAAAGGCTATGTCTCCGCTCGCAAGCGTGGGTATAGTCGGAGTAGGCACATTGACAGCGATCATTCTACCGATGTATCTAATGCGTCGTTGGACAAAACTATAAATAGCAGGACCACCGAGGAATAAATATGAATCTTGATCTTGCTATCCAGAATACTCTGAAGAGAAGTCCTATGGATTCGGCTATGCACGGTGTTCTATCTAACTTCGGTGGACAATACGAACTAAAAAGTTATACTGAGAACGGTAGCCTACAAGAAAGGCTCTTCGGTGACTCTGTCGGAGTGACCTCACCAGTCGGAGAAGAAAACTTGTCTAAGCCAGTTTTTGCTGAAGAGCGATCCGTAGTAACCCTCCAACCTGCTATCAGCGAAGAGATGGTTTACGCAGATACAACTTACAAACTCACTTTCGAACCTGATAACCAACGCTGGACTTTAGTTCAGTTCGTTCCTGAAACTGGATTCAGTGGATGGGTCAACAAACTTATGGGTCGTCCAGACAATGGTCGTGAAGAAGTGCTTATAGTTAAGATGGGTGAGGCTGCTACTCACCGTTTCCTGACAGTAGTAGAAACTTCTAACCTACCTGAAGAACTCAAGCGACAGATCTCATCTGTTGGAGTTATGGCTATGAGACCAATCGTTAACGCTCCTTCAGGCGGTGCTCTTAATACTAATACTTTTGATGATGCTCCTGACTTAGCAGGCACAGCACCAGTTTCCGCTCAATCATTTAATCAAAGTAACGTTATGGAAATGGATCTGGCTGCAGAATACACTGGAGTTAAGAAACTTCGATCCAATCACTTTATGGGTGACACTGTTATCCCGACCCCAATGTCTCATATTCACGCAGGTGGATTCAGAAATGCAGAAGGATTTAACCAAAATGCGGTTGGGTCCTATGTTGCACCACCTACAAAGGTAGCCGGTGGAAGTCGAAAGAATAGTAGGTCACTATGAGAAAGTATAAATAGTCGGAAGGGGAGGAATATAGTATGGACTACGCACCAGTAACATCGGATCTTGAATCATCATTTGATGTTCTCACAGAAGAATCAACTTACGCAGGGGCGTTTGGCCTTGTAGCAGGAGCCTTCATTGGAGGACTCTTAACTTACCTACCGTTCCAGAAACTCGGCCCTGTGGCTGATATCGGCGCAACGGCCTTCACTGCTTTAAGCGGTGGATACCTAATCGTTAACTCACGATCTCGTCCTGATTCCACAGGCAAGGCTATGAATTACGCAGGAACTGTTTTGATTCTTTCCTCAGTTGTTCAAGTTGCTGGTATGATTTCACCTAAACTTGGTGGAATGCTCGGACGCTACTCTGCTGAAGATCTTCCTCAATCTGGAAGTGGATCAGTAATTGGCCAAGAAACAGCCCTTCATTCCTATTCAGATATTAAGAACGCTGAAGAATCTGGTTTAGCCACAGACGCTGACTGGACTTTTGAGCCATCTACTCTTCGAATGCAAGAGCGTGGTATGGATAACCAACCTGTTTCCTCTGTTGTAGAACTTTCACCATTAGGTCACGGAGTTAACCAATGGTATGGTTCCGAAGACATCGCAGTCACCCCAACTGGTGGCGTTGATCAAGATTATGGCGGACCTATGATCGAGTCCTCCACAGTTGCTAACCCAACTGAAATGGCAATCGCTGACTATGTTACCTCTACTGATACAATGGGTAAAGGTGCTATGGCAGGATTCACTGGAGTTAATCCTCTAACTATGACTACTTACTCTATGGACACACCACCCGTTATGGGCAGAAATGATGAACCTACTATTGGTGTAGGCACACCTAATCCAAGTGTCCAAGAAGTTTCACCTTACTTCAAACCCCCGACAACTGCTGATGGTATGGCTGAGTCAGTCATCCTCGGATCACACACTGTTGTGAACGGAGGACAACCTATGCAGTTCTACGGAGCAGAAGGTAATTATTCCACCACTATTGGTAACCACGTTCGTGGTGCTGAAGGAAATGGGTCCATTTTCGGAATGTAAAACTATAAGTAGTGGAAAAACAAAACAAAATACAACCCAATAACTGGAGATGAAAAAAATGCTAAACACAATAATGAATACGCTTGTAAACCCTTTGACGATCGGAGCCAGCCTGACAGTAGTCGGTGCTGCTGGACTTGTTGGCGGAATGTTCTCTGACGTTCTGTCCTACCAAATCCCATTCGTCGGAATCGAACTCGGCACACTAATGTATGTTGTGCCACTATCAGTTGGTCTTGTCACCTTGGCACGACGCTACGCTGGTATGGATGTGCCATTCCTCGGCGCAATCGCTGACGAAGCGGCTGCTGAGACTGGATACAACTGGGGAGAGAACTCCTCTGGTTCCACAAACGGACAAGGCGTTCCTATCTACTACGGATCGTGAGATTCTTTAGATGGAACACAATTACACAGGTGATACTATGAATATACGCTCGACGCTCGTAAACGAATACACAGTGGGAGGATCGCTTCTACTTGTTGGATTTGGATTCTTTAGCACTCGATTCGCAGATATTCTTTCCTATCAAGTTACGACCATGCCTTCAATGATTCCAGTTATTGGTGGTGCATCAGTCACCGTTGGACGTATACTTGGTATAGTTCCTGCTACTCTTGGATTAGCAGTTCTGTTCCGCAAGGCCAAAGATGTGCCTGTTGTCGGAGAAGCCACTGATCTACCTGTTGTCAAGACTGTTGTTTCATACATAGAAGATCTAAGCGACGAGATGGGTGGAAGCATTGAGGCTTCTCCTGCTATCGTCATGGATCTATCTGCCGAAGAACTTGCTGCGGAAGAACTTATGTTTTGTTCCGAGCATGATGATTACTTTTCTGCCTGTGGCTGTGGAAGCCAAGTTACACCAGCAGAAGTTCAACCCAAAGCCGCTGAAGAATTAGCAGCAGAAGAAGAAGTCTTGGCTGCTGAAATGGAAGCCCCTAAGAAAACCACAGGAAGTCCTAAGCAACAAGCATGGCGATCCTGCGTCGCTCAAGCAAAGGGAGATATGGCTGAGGCCAAGAGACTCTACTCTGCTATGTCCTTTTAGGTGATTCCGTGAGTGGTATTGTAAAAGTAGATAACTTCGTAGGCGAAATTGTTGTCGGCGTTGGATTCTTTACTTTCTATGCTGGTATGCTTAGCGGTATGTATCTTACTATTACATCTCTCAGATCCAAAGATTGGAAAAACGTTACTCTTTACGCTCTCATGACTGGCGGAATTATGTTCGGTCTGAGCAAATTAAATCAAAATCGCCCATGGTTGCCAGCAGGGCCATTAAATCAAATGGAGTTAGTGGGCCAAGAGTGGGAAGATGAGGAGGAATCAGAATGATCACTGGACCCGTTGCTTACTATAAAGAGATGGGATTTACTTCTCTTGATTCTATTGTTTACTCTACTGCCCTGATCGGTTCGATCGGCGGCCTACTTGGAATTGCTCAAGGAATACGATTTGGTAAGTTTAATCAGATCGTGGCTTTTGGTATCATGACAGTTGGATCTCTTTACGGAGCCAAAAAAGGTCTTGATATTGCTAACTTGAACTATTGACCCTTACAAATAGGGCAAAAGTTTATATAGTCATAAATACAACTTAACATTGTCCTTTGGGACGGAGTTGAAAAAATATGTCAATGAGAAGCCAAGTATACGAATGGAGTAACCTTCAGGCCAACGCTAACCAGTTGCGCCGAACCACCTCAGACGCTGCAGTTGCAGTTGTCGCAAACCGTGAATATGATATTTTCACAGGTGGAATTGGAAACAACATCACCAAGCCCGCAGAAACGACCGCCACACAGTTTATCGTCATCGAAGACGTTGCTTCCAGCCCAATTCTTGGTGCTGCAGTGCAGATTCGAATCAACACGACAGACTACTTCCAGAACCCTGACGTTACTGACATGGTCGGTATCCCGGGATTGGCAAGTCCTTACCCTCGTGGTGCTAACTCTACTCTAAACGTCGCTCTTGCAACCGCTGGAGCAGTTGGATCAGAGAACATCTTGAAGTCTTTCGACCTTTACCCAGACGTTTACGTCCTACCGGGTCAAACCTTCCAGATCCTTTACTCACAACGTGTTGCTTCTGATGCAACATCAACACAGATTGTATCTGCTTTCTTGAAGTATACTCTTTACGATGGACCAGACGCTCTTATCGCAAACAAGTTGTTGGAACTTGGTGTCACAATCAACCCAAACAACGTTGACTGGTATAAGCGATCCTTGATCGAACAACAACAACGCTCCCGTGCTGTCGCAGGAGGCCAAGCATAATCCGAAGGGATTTCAAACACTAAATAATGGAGTTGAAAAATATGTCAATGAGATCACAAGTATATGAATGGGACGCAAGCCGTGGAACCGCTATGACCGTAGCAACATACATCGGACAGAGGATCAGTATCTTCGTCGGTGGCGTCGGTAACAACATCACCAAGCCTGCTGAAACAACCGCAACAGAGTTCGTCGTTATTGAAGACATCGCTTGCACCCCTATGTTGGGAACACACAGCGAAGTCACAAACGACACGAACATCCGTGGACTACTAACAGACAAGGGAATCGCAGGACCTCGTGCCTACGTTCAAGTCAGAATCAACACAACTGACTACTTCCTTGACCCAGATAACATCCCTAACGATGGTATCCCGGGAGCAGGTTCACCTTACCCACGAAGTATTAACTTCCAGCCTTCCTTCAACCTTTACCCAGACGTTTACGTCCTACCGGGTCAAGTTTGGGACGCTTTGGTTACCTTCTACAACAACTCGTTCGCTGGCACAGACGCTGCTGCTAACGAATTGATGGCATTCGTGAAATACACACTTTACGACGGGCCAGATGCACTTATCGCCAACAAACTTTTGGAGATGGGAATCAGTATCAACCCGGGTAACGTAGACTGGTATAAGCGATCCCTCCTTCAGGCTCAGGCTTGAAGTCGGAATCCGACCACGAACACCGATCGAACCACGTCAGTGAAGCATGGGTAGCCGAAGGGCTACACAGATGCCGAGATAGGTAAGATCATTGGGTGATACTATGAGGATTACGTCTGCTAAACTGGGAACGGCTTTGATCGTTATCGGTGCAAGTATGACCGGATATCACACTCACAGTATGCTAAAACTGAAACAATACGATTCTACGTCCCTACTTTGGGCACTAACTGGAGTCATTTCTTTCGGTATTGGCCAGAATCTGGTTGCTGACGCACTTCACGATAGATTTAAGTAGGTAGTGTGAGTATCGAACTATATGTTTGATGTCATCATTCCCACCTATAAGATCCGTCCTGAGTTGATCCGTCGGTGTCTCGATTCTATCAGCAATCAAGATTTTGTGGACTATACGGTTTACCTTGTCGACGGAACCCCCGTCGATTGGGAACAATATGATGAGTTCCGATCCATCGTTGATGATCACGATCTAATCTACCTTCGTCAAACAGGTAAAGGTGTCTCACAGGCTCGCAATCAAGCGATTACTGCGGGAAGTAACCCTTATATCGCCTTCCTTGACGGCGATGATTATTGGTATCCTGAGCATTTGGCTGAACTGGCTAATAGCATTGAATCCACTGATGATCAGTATGTTATCTGGTGGAATCCTATGGATACTCATGTCCTAATTGAAACACCTAAGAATCGTTTTGAATCTGACAAACTGTGTAATTATTTTGCCAATCATGCTGAATGGCATCCTCGTTATCATGGATTGTTTATTGCCACTCATGCTGTTTTCCCAAGTTCTGCTGCCGTTAGCAGAGCCAGATTTACTGCTGTTGGCGGATTCGCTGAAGATTTATTCGCTGGAGAAGACGTCACTTGTTGGATTATGATGCTGGGTGATGCCCGAGAAACCGATGAGGTTTACCTATCCTATCAGAATGATTTCGTAGGTGGTTTCCACGATCTTCAGAATGAATTGGGCGGAGACAATGGCTTCTTTGCTAAAGGACAACACCCATTACATGATTTATACGGTGATGATGCTGGAGAAATCTTTGATGATAACTTAGCCTCTCGAGCCAAGTATTTTACTATTAACCCCCATAACAAACCTGAGGATCTGGATCAGAAAACGTGGGACCAAATCTGTTCTGCTAAGATGTATGAAGGTTGGTCACCATTAGTTGAGTAATGTGATAACTATATATTTGTGGTATCACTAACCTTCTTTATGCCCGTAACTCCTCCGCCTACATTTGTAATAACTACTCCTGTGGGAGATATCGAACTCGACCCTACTGAAATAAAAGATGTTTGGGCTTATGTAGCACAATCTATGGGTGTAGACATCCAAGATGAACAAGTTAAGGAGTTTTTAGGAGAATCTATTGAAACCAAAAGAGATTTCTATGATAGTAGAGCCTATATTGGTTGGGGTCATTCTATGATGGAAGTTATCAACCGTGATTACGATATTGAGCGTATCTGTAATTATAACAACCGTATGTCTGGAGAAGCATCTCCGATCTGGTTAGATGAAAGAATTAAAAGAAATGGCGATGAACTTCGCATTAAGATCCCACACAAGATGACTATGTATCTTCGATCCAAAAAGGATGGACATGGTTTAGTTATTGCTTTCTATCCCTATGATACCTATGAATTGGATATTATGTATCACTTTTGCTCTGATTCTACCTTTGACTATACTATTTGGAAGAACAATTTGAAAGATCATTTCATCACTCAAGGGATTTATAAAAACCAAGCCATTACTGCCGATTTCAAGTTCTTAGACCATAATAAAATTACTTGGAAAGATATTGTTTTGGACGATGGTGCTACTGCCAATCTAAATCGACACGTTATTGGGTTTATAGAAAACCTACCAAAATACAAAGAAGTAGGCATGAGGGCTTCTCGTGGAGTGCTCTTAACAGGACCACCGGGGACAGGTAAAACTCTCTGTTGTAGTATTCTTATCAACCAGACAGAAGCCACAGTAATTTACATTACTCGTAATGCCGTCACGGATCGAGGACAGATTGATGAGATTTACAAGATGGCTCGATTCCTCGCACCCACTCTAATGGTCTTTGAAGATATAGATACTTTAGGTGGTATCGATCGAGAAGAATCTGATCATCCTCTTTTGGGTGAGTTCTTAAATTGCTTAGCAGGTGTAGAAGAAAACGATGGTGTTATCACCTTGGCAACTACTAACTACCCACAGAATCTGGATTGGGCTTTAGCGGATCGACCGGGTCGATTCGACCTGAGGATTAACTTTGGACTTCCTGATATCAAGGGACGTCGCCTCATCTTTGAGAAGTATTTGCGTAATATCGATCAGGAAACTATTAACTATAAATCATGGGCTAAGAAGACTGAGGGCTACTCAGGAGCCTACCTCCGAGAGTTAGCAGCATTATCATTTATGATTGCCACGGAACGATCAGGAAAATTGACTGATGATATCATTCAAGAAGCATTTTCGGAGTTAGAAGCGCAACGTGCTCTGGTGGCTAAAGAGAAGAATCTGATCCGACACGCTGAAGAATCACATGATTTCATGTGAGCGAAAGTATAAATAGTCGCACGGTTCAATACAGCCTATGGCTAAGACACGTCCTGAAGTTACTGAACTTCCAGCACAAAATGTTGGATTCCTTTTTGGAACCATGATGGATCTAAGAATGCTCCCTTCTGAACTAAAACACACTGGTAAAGTGGCAGAAGGAGAGTTCAAAATTGTGGCACACTTCCCCGCCAAACATGAAAATGATGGCACTGAAGCAGCATATATCGCTCGACATCGCACCTTCCGTGGAGGATTATACTCTACTTATCACGATGGACCTTACAAGATCGATGAGATCAAGTGGGATGCTACCAACCATGCTGGTGTCCACGTTGTTACTATGACTAAATACGGACAAGTTGTAGAGTTCCCTTCCCAACCTTCTAAATCAATGCCCGGAAGCATGAAGTTAATGGTTCAAGAATATGTTGAATCTCTTAAAGTTCCCGGATTTATTATCCGTTGTAGTGGTCTTGGTGGAGCCTTAGAACCCATCAAGGGCAAGGCAAATGAATACGAAGTCGTTCTTTTGAGCGGTGATGTTAAGTGCCCTAAGAAACTGGCTAATCACGTCCCTGCTAAGTATCACGCCGAAGATGAATCTATATTCATGGCCCAAAGTGGTCCTTGGTGTGGCAACTTTAATGCTCCTTATGCTGGATCTGGTGCTCTCTCTGAAATCAATGTTTCTCAAGAACAACTTACTAACACCGTTGGATCGGGAGACTTCGATCATGCCAGCCTAAACTCATCAGGTCACATGGATGTCTTTGCTAATGCAGAGGAGTTCGCTGCTGCCAGCACCGCCCCTCCAGACCTAAAGCGTGAAAAGAGAAATGTTTTGGCTGAAGTTCAAGATCGTGAACCTAATTTTACTTGGGCTCAATGCACTTGGGGTCCTTACTGGTATCGATATCACGCTGAGGGTTCTAACAAGTTCTATGCCGTTTGGGCATGGGAACGATCACCCGGAATCACTACGGCTATGGGAGCATACGGTGGATTGGGTCAAAAGCCCCGTCTTATCAATGTTACTCAATCTCGTAACAAACAGCAAGCCATCAGCGAGGCAATTAAGAAAGCAGGTGCTAAACAGAAGAAAGGATATCAAACCTATACTGCTGAGGATACCTACGCTAAGCCTCCATGGATCAAGGGCCCCGGTCGTCGAACAAGGGCTATGAGAGATGCCAAGAAGGCCAAGAACATGGCACTCCGTGAGAAAAGGGCTGAGTATGCTATCTTAGGAGATTCTGCTTTCCCAGTTGTTCCAAACGCTTATGGAGAAGACTCTGATCTAAGTGGTGGACGTGGTGTCCCACAATGGTATGGTGCTGAACAATATCCAATAGTTAACCCTATGGTTTACGAACAAGTTGGAGGTCGTGATGCTCTTGGTGTCGGACTTCCTGTAATTGGTAACGATTTCGGTCAAGATTCCGCTGGCGGGATCGGCCACGGTGTTCCAGAATGGTATGGTGCTGAATCTGCTTTCGATAAATTGGCCAATAAAGTTGCTCAAGGTTATATCAAGAAAGGAAAGTCCCGTAAAGAGGCTATGGAAATAGGACGCAGAACTGCCTATAAGATCGGCGTTCGCAAGTATGGTAAAAAAGGTATGGCCACTAAGGCCCGAGAAGGTCGACGTGTTGCTGCCAAGAGAGCAGAAGAGTTTGCTGCCATGTCTCGCCATAAGCCAAGTAAGGCTGATGTAGATGCCGTAGTAAATGCTATTAAATCTCGTTATAAGGGTGTGAAAATCAATGGACGTCCTAACTATATTACTGATCAGCGTGGATCGTCCAATAAGTATCATGTTTTCGTGATGACGAACAGAGGTGGTTTCAATGGCTATGGCCGTATCGGATCTACAATGACTCTTTATGGCCCTATGGGAATCAGTGAATACAACCGCAAGGAATCGCTAAAGATGAGAAAAGGCTATAAGGAGACTCGATACTGATGGAATACATTTCAAGCCTTAGCAACGGCATCGTTCAATTCGAAGATGGAACTGGGTTTTCATCAGCATCTGCACCACCCGATGGTGTTTTTCTGTCTGAAGATGGAACTATGATTATTTCTGCCGCAGAGGCCCAAGATCCACAAGCCTTATGGGAGTCACTTTGGGAACAATGGGAAGAATCTTGGATGCACGGCGAGGCTAACGAGGATACCGTAAATGCTATTTACGCAGCCGTTAGGCAATCGACAATACCGGGCGACCGCAATATGACTGTATACTCCGATTCCTATGGCTACATCAACGGATGCAACCCTGTGAGTTGGTATATGATGTTAAACCCCGATCAACTGAAAAATCTTCTTACCAAGCCCTATGTCCAAGAAATAGCAGATCGAGATATTCAAACCATGACTGAGTCATGGGATGAGCAATTCATGAGCGAAGAAGGATCAACCCCAATTCAAGATCCAATGGAGTTTGGAGAAATGGCTAACTGGACACCTCTTGATGGCAGTGAAGG
>Ga0315330_10001438_pt1 | contig 16007 bp, 16 predicted proteins | sample M140m34915metaG_FD_203453 | JGI IMG/M metagenome (GOLD analysis project Ga0315330, IMG submission 203453) | Ammonia-oxidizing marine archaeal communities from Monterey Bay, California, United States - M1 40m 34915 | ecosystem: Environmental > Aquatic > Marine > Intertidal zone | place: USA...
CGTCTTGATCTCTATCATATTCCTCATAGGATGGAATACCATCCCCGTCATGATCAGTGCGTTTTATGAGATACAAATTGATTTTAAAGATTAAAGGAGAATAAGCTGGTATTAAACCTGTAGGTGCATTGTAATAACCAAGTCCTGAGGGGAAGAAAATAGCGCCTTGTCCGTAATTGGAAAAAGTCGGAATGTTGTTATCATCTACCGTAAATTCTCCAGATTTTAAAACAGGCATCCCTTCTCTGAAACCCCTAACTACAGAAGTTAGATCAAACCAAATAGGAGCAACAGAACGATCAAAAGTGTTTTTATTGAGTAAAATCCCCTCATAAGACAAATATGTAGAATCTACTTTGGTGGGTATTTCTCCTATCCCTTCTCGAGCTACCAAAGTATACAAGGGATGGTCTACAAAATCACCCTCATTGTTTTTAATGCGTATGTTTGTTTTTTTTACTTGGTTGATTAAAGGGATTTTTCCTGAATTTTCTCCTGCAATACTATCAAAAACTAATTCTGGCTGAAGTGTGTCGTTTTGAAAATCTTCATAGTTGTAAAAATGTGTAGATAAAAAATCTTTTAAGCTTTGTTCATCAGTGATGACTTGAACGCTCAGCTCTCTTGGTGGCTCTACCTCCTCTTCTTTATTACAAGAAATAAATGCTATGAATAAGGATGCTATAAGTAAGAAGTCTTTTTTCAAGAATACTTTTTTAAAGGGCTGCAAGATACAATTTTACTTTATTTTTGTACATGATATTAACGAAGATTTAAGTATGCGTATCGATCAATATCTCTGGTGCATTCGGGTTTATAAATCTCGGAATATGGCAAGTAATGCGTGCAAAAAAGGACAGATCCAAGTCAATGGTCAGAACGTGAAACCCTCAATGGAAATATTACCTTTGGATGAAATTCGTGTTCGCAAGGATCAACATTGGCGGGAGTTTCAAGTCTTGGATATTCCAAAAAGTCGTATGGGTGCAAAGCTAGTTGGACTCTATCGCGTAGAAATTACTCCTTCTGAAACTTTGGAAAAAGAAGACCTTAAAAGAATGACTGCATTAGTAACTCGAGGTCAAGGAAGTGGACGTCCTACAAAAAAAGAGCGTCGAGAAATCGATGAAATAGAATTAGACGAAAACTTCGAAGATTAATCAGTATCTTAAAATTATGACTAAACAAAAAAATAAAATACGGAGCTTAAATGATATTACGTCTAGTATCAAACGGATTGCTTACCAAGTTTACGAAATGAATCTAGAAGAGAACACCCTCGTTATAGCTGGTATTGGTGAAAGAGGAGGGCGTTTGAGTGCATTATTAGGAGCAGTCCTAGAATCAATAAGTGACTTAAAAATCATTCATGTGAACTTACTGATGGATAAGAAAAAACCATTAAACACTGTAAAAAGTGATATCTCCTTAGAAGAGCTCAAAGAGCAATCTATCGTAATCGTTGACGATGTATTAAATACAGGTAGTACTTTAATCTATGCAGTATCCTATTTTTTACAAATTCCCGTAAAAAGAATCAATACTGCTGTAATGGTCAATAGAAATCACAAAAAATTTCCAATAAAAGCTGATTTTAAAGGAATTTCTTTATCCACTTCAGTCAATGAGCATGTAAGTGTTATCTTTGATGGGGATGCCGCAGGGATTTATTTAAGCTAACAGCGCTGCAAGCTCTGCAGTAACTATTTCAACTGTTTTTTTATCGGTCTCCACTAAATAGTCTGCTTGGCTATAAAAAACATTGCGTTCAAAAAGATGTTTTCCAACAAACTCCTGAATTTGATCGATTTCCTTAAGATGAGCAATTAAAGGGCGGCTTTGTTGTGTATTAAACAATCTTTGACTTAAGGTAAGCACTTGCGTTTTTAAATAAACCGTAACAACATGGTCTAAAGTACCTAAATAAGACATTGTATCGTAATAACAAGGAGTTCCTCCACCTAAAGAGATGACCATAGGAGTTTCATCTTTTAAAAGATGCTCTAAAGCATTGCGTTCTTGTTCTCTAAAATAAAGTTCTCCTTTTGATTTAAAAATATCTGAAACAGACGTTTCCCATTGAGCCTCTAAATAGTGATCGAGATCCCAAAATTTATATTTAAGGGAATTATTCAACAAGGAGCCAACAGCTGTCTTCCCTGAGCCCATATAACCTAACAAGACAATTTTTGTCGTTTTCATTTAAAATTTTAAGTGCTGATAAATTTATAGCAAATCAGGGGTAAAAATACATATTTCATAATTATATTTGCAGCCTCAAAAGATTCGGTAGCTCAGTTGGTAGAGCATCTCCCTGTTAAGGAGAGGGTCCTGGGTTCGAGACCCAGCCGAATCACAAAATGACTTGGTAGCTCAGTTGGTAGAGCATCTCCCTTTTAAGGAGAGGGTCCTGGGTTCGAGACCCAGCCAAGTCACTTTCCTACTTTTTTTTTGCGCACGTGGCGGAATTGGTAGACGCGCTAGCTTGAGGGGCTAGTGGGATTTTTCCCGTGGAAGTTCGAGTCTTCTCGTGCGCACTTTTTTATTTTATTAAACAAACTCTACTTTTTTAAATAAATTTTTATAAATTTGTTTAAGCTTTTATAATGAGAATTGAACGTATGAATAGGGTAAAGAGCACATTTAATATAAAAAATCTTGAGAATCTTTCTGGTATTAAAGCCCACACATTACGTATTTGGGAAAAACGATACAACCTCTTAGAACCTGAAAGAACAGATACCAACATTAGACGATACAGTTTAGAAAGCCTAAAGAAACTTTTAAACATAACATTACTTTACAACCATGGTTTTAAAATTTCAAAAATCGCAAGTCTGAATGTTGATGAAATTCCAAAATTAGTTCGCAGCATTGCTTTAAAATCTAATTCCGAACAAGTTTCAATCAACGCCTTTAAGTTGGCGATGATAAACTTTGATTATGAACTATTCGACATAAACTTTGACGAGATTTTACAGAATCATGATTTTGAATATTGTTTCATGCAAATATTCATGCCCTTGATGCGAGAACTAGGTATTCTTTGGCAAACAGGGGCCATCTCTCCCTCACATGAACATTTCATCACAAATCTGGTAAAACAGAAAATTCACTTGCAAACAGAAAGCCTGCAACGCAACAAATTTAGCAACGATGATCTCCCCATATTCGTTTTATTCCTCCCGGAAAATGAAATCCATGAACTTGGAATCTTATACCTCAATTATTTGATTCTATCTAAAGGGTTTCGCACCATCTTCCTAGGGCAATCGCTACAAATATCAAGCTTAGAAACACTCTACAGTTACGACACGAAGTTTAACTTTGTAAGTTATTTTACCGTAGAACCCAACAAAGAGGAGATCATGCCCTATTTAAAAAAGTTTTATGCTCAAATACTGGCTAACCAAGAATCGAAACTAATTTTATTTGGTCCTCAACAAGCTGAAATTGATATGAATCAGCTTCCTTCTCAGATTGAAATGTACCGATCTTTAGAATCTTTTGTTTTTAAATATTTTTCGGAAAACGTTTATGCTTAACTTTTAGAAGTATTTTTTTACCTTTATGTATTTCTAGAATACTATATTTATAAACATGAAGGCTATGAAAGACTTGTTTGACTCTGTTTCTGAAGATTGTAGCAAAATTGTAACACAATCCTACAGCACCTCCTTCTCAATGGCAACAAAAATGCTAAATTCTAGCATAAGAAACCATATCTATAACATCTATGGTTTTGTCCGATTTGCTGATGAGATTGTAGATAGCTTTCATGAATACCCAAAAGAGGAATTACTCAATCGCTTTGAGGAAGATTTGTACCACAGTTTAAACAACAAAATCAGTTTGAATCCCATACTCAATTCTTTTCAAAAAACCGTATGCGCCTTTGATATCGATAGAGAATTAATAAATGCGTTCTTACAAAGCATGCGTTGGGACCTGGAGAAGAAGGTCTATGCCACCCAACAAGAGTACAAAGATTATATCTATGGCTCTGCTGACGTTGTTGGTCTTATGTGTTTAAAAGTTTTTGTGAAAGGCAACCAAGCGCAATACGATGAACTAAAACCAGCAGCGATGTCTTTAGGTTCGGCTTTCCAAAAAGTAAACTTTTTAAGAGATTTGAAAAATGATTTTCAAGAACTTGATCGAACCTACTTTCCAAACGTTAATTTTAAGAAATTTGGGGAAGCAGAGAAAAAAGCTATCATTAAGGAAATAGAAGATGACTTTGATTTTGCATTGCAGGGAATTTTTAAACTCCCTAATGAAGCACGTTTTGGAGTATACACTGCATACAAATACTATACAAAACTGCTTGCAAAACTAAAGCGAACCCCCTCATTAAACATTCAGAACGCTAGAATACGGGTTCCTAACTATCAAAAAATGACTGTTTTTGCTCGTAGTTATGTCAAATATCGATTAAATCTACTTTAACTCATGACACTACTTTGGATCGTCACAGTCTTATTGACATTTATATTTATGGAATTTATGGCTTGGTTTTCTCATAAATACATTATGCATGGCTTTCTATGGTCACTTCACAAAGACCACCATATCAAGGATCACAAATCTTGGTTTGAACGCAACGATCTGTTTTTTATTTTTTACGCCCTTGTTAGTTCTGGTTTTGTCATTTTATGGGGTGAAGTTAATTTTTGGTTTGGCCTTCCAATTGCTCTTGGGATCTTTCTGTATGGATTGACTTATTTTATTGTCCATGATATTTTTATTCATCAAAGATTCAAGATTTTTAAAAACGCAAACAGCCGTTATGCGAAGGGTATCCGGCGTGCTCATAAAATACATCACAAGAATATACACAAAGAGGAAGGTGAGTGTTTTGGAATGCTATGGGTGCCTCCTAAGTACTTTAAATAACCTTTATAATTTAAGCCAGTTGTTTACAAAATTACAAGCACGGCTGTCTCGGTTTACGTTGACATAGGTGCTTTCAATTTTTTCAGACATCCATTCTCCGATTATCTTAAGTTGCTTTTCTTTTAAAGCTAATGCCTTAATCCGACTATAATCTTGTGAATAATTGGCAACGTGTTCGTCAAAACGGTTACTTACTTTAAGGATTTTATATTTTTTTAAACCTGAACGATCTTCCTCCATTAGTGGCAAAGAGATTTCTTCATCTTTTAAGTTTCGTATTTGACTATACAACAGAGGGTCTAAATTGGTTAGTTCAAAACGTGTATCTCCAGTTTGGGGATTGATGAGCACACCTCCATTGAATTTTGTTTCTTTTTCATCTGAAAAAGACAATGCCGCGTTCTTAAAACTGATTTCATCATTCATCAATCGAAGTCTAAGGGTATCTAATTTTTCTTTAGCCTCTTGGAGCTGGGCTGGTTCTATTTTTGGAGTGAGCAGGATATGTCGAACATCCACCTCTTGACCTCTGATTTTATCAACCATTAAAATATGCCATCCGAAATCGGTTTTAAAAGGCTGAGAGATTTCTCCTTCTTCCATACTAAATGCTTCATCTCTAAATTCTTTTACCATCCTAGGACGCTTTCTATGAAGGGTATATTTCCCTCCTGTAGCCCTAGAACCAGGGTCTTGGGAATATAAAATCGCTTTGGAAGCAAAACTGGATCCTCGCTCAAGAACATCTTCACGGAAGGATTTTAATTGACTGGTAATGCGTTCTCTCTCGATTTCGCTTACTTCTGGTTCAATAACAATTTGCGAGATTTCTAATTCTGTACCAAATACAGGTAAATCCTCTTTGGGAATAGATTCAAAAAAGATGCGAACTTCCTCTGGAGTCACCTCAACATTTTCAACAATTTGTGCTTGCATCATTGAGGATAGCTTTTGCACCTTGTTTATTTCAAATATTTCTTGTCTAAAAGAAGCTTCATCCTCTTTTGTATAAAATTCCAAAACCTTCTCTATTGAGCCTAATTGTTGCGTAAAATTCTCTATAATCTGATCTACCGTTCCATATAACTCTTCCACACTAAATTCTAAACTGTCTTGAACTGCATGATGTGCATAGAGTTTATCTTCCATCAATTTTCCTAATAATTGACAGCGGCTAACTCCTTTTGTGGAGATCCCTTGAGATTCCATTTCGATTAGGGTTTTATCAATATCTGAATCCAATATCACATAATCTCCAATTACAGCAGATACACCATCTACCTTAATTCTGCTAACAAGTGCTTCTTCTTGACCCCAAAGTGGACTTATTAATAATCCCAGTAGGAAAAGAAGATTAATACATTTCATAGGTTTTTGATTTAATAGCATCTTGTAAAATATCTTTTTCAAATTGTTTAGTAAACTTTAATTTTCTTTGATTTATTATAACATTTTTTATTGTCGGGCTGATCACTTCTCTAGGTGGAATGGACCCTCTTTGTAAATAATTTTTCACAAAAAACAAATATACCCCCAATGTATCTTCAATTTTAAAGAATTGTGATTTTTTTATGTATTTGTTGTAATTACTTTGATTCAAAAATCCCACCTGAGATAATAAAGCATTTCGGTTAATCCACAAGCTATCACTCAACTTATAACTGTAAAACTGAAAAGAAAGTGAATCTAAAAAGAATTGGTCCTCACGATTAAAACGCTGAAAACTCCGTTCTATTTCTCGTTGATCTACATTATCCAATGGTAAATGAATGTAACGCACCTGATATAATGGGGCATTAAGTTTAAACACATTTTTATTTTCATATAAAAAAGAATCTATTTCAGAACTTCTCACCAAAGTGTCGATGTTATTTATGACAACTGACTTGCGGTAGGTATTTGCGTATAAATCCAAACGATATTGATCAATTAAATGATCCAGTTGTTCAATTTTAGCTTTTTTTAAATTGAGTTGCGCCTTTTGTAGTAGAATTTTATCTCGCGCCCAAGAGTCGATAAAAGTCCTAGTTTTTAAAAGACTATCTGTTTCATTTTCAAAGTATTCAAATTGATTTGTCAAATCATCACGGTAAAGGTATTCAGATCCGACACGTGCGATTACTTCATCATTTTCAGAAACCCAATTATTACAAGAAGTTGTCATACCAAGTGTTATGCTAACAAGACATAATTGCTTTAAACAAAGCGGAACGTGAAATATGGATTTTATTGTGTACTTATTAACAATTTGAGCTTTATTTCTTAATAAAAAATATATGTTGTTGATTTTGTGCATTTTAAATTGTTGAAAAAACTTTAATAACTCGTTAATTTTTCATAATTTGCGTAAAAATTGAAACTGTTGATTAAAAAATTACTTCTTTTTATTCTACTTTTCACTATTAACATTGCATTAGCAAGAACCCTTGCGACCCCCAAAATTACGACAAACACAACTGCAACGCAAACACAAAAAACAGTATTTTACAGCAATGGCAGTATTTACTTAAAAGGTTTTACTGGTCCCGGAAACATTGAAATATATTCTATTATTGGAAATAAAATTAATGAGATTGAAGCTCAAGAATTAGAGGATTTTCAATTCAATTATGTTTTAGATACTGGTAATATGTTTATTATACGCGTAAGCACCAATAACAAAATAACCACATTTAAAGTGGTTGCACCCTAAATTAACTCGGACTGTAATTTGGAGCTTCTTTAGTAACACTGATATTGTGTGGGTGACTTTCTCGCATCCCTGCTGAAGTAATTGTTATAAATTTTCCATCTTTCTTTAAGGCATTAATATCTTTTGCTCCGCAATATCCCATTCCTGCTCTTAATCCTCCAACAAATTGATGAATGCTTTCATTTAAATCTCCTTTAAATGGAACTCTTCCTACAATTCCTTCTGGAACTAATTTTTTTAGATCATCTTCTACATCTTGAAAATAACGGTCTTTACTTCCCATTTTCATCGCTTCAACAGAACCCATACCTCGATAGGTTTTATATTTTCTGCCTTCATAAATAATTGTCTCTCCTGGAGATTCTCTAGTACCTGCGAGTAAAGATCCCAGCATCACTGCATCTGCTCCAGCTGCAATGGCTTTGGGTATGTCTCCTGTATAACGAATTCCTCCATCGGCAATGATCGGTATATCACTCCCTTCAAGTGCTTTGCTTACTTCTATAATTGCAGATAACTGGGGATAGCCCACACCAGCAATAACACGAGTAGTACATATCGAGCCTGGCCCAATACCTACTTTAACGGCGTCAGCACCAATATCCACTAAATATTTTGCCGCATCTCCGGTTGCAATATTTCCTACAACTACATCTAGTTCTTTAAATTGGTTTTTTACTTTTTTGACCACTACTCCAACTCCTTTACTATGTCCGTGGGCAGTGTCGATTACAATTGCATCTACACCTGCATTGTTTAAGGTCTCAACCCTCTCTAAAACATCTGAGGTCACCCCAACAGCAGCAGCAACACGCAATCTTCCATATTTATCTTTGTTTGCATTGGGTTTAGTAGAATGTTTCGTAATATCTCTAAAAGTTATTAAGCCAACTAAAGTATTGTTTTTAGATACAACTGGGAGCTTTTCAATTTTATGTTTTTGTAATATTTGTTCTGCATCTTGGAGAGAAGTGCCTTCGTTAACCGTGATCAAATTTTTACTTGTCATGACTTCTCTTATGGGGCGGTTCTTGTTTTTTTCAAATCTTAAGTCACGGTTAGTAACGATTCCTATTAATTTTTTATTGGAGTCTACTATGGGAATACCACCTATCTTATACTGTTGCATATTAAGATTTGCATCAGAGACCAAAGCAGTTTCTGGAAGGGTTACAGGATCTATAATCATTCCAGATTCTGAGCGTTTTACAGCACGAACTTTAATCGCTTGTTCTTCTATAGTCATGTTTTTATGAAGCACCCCTATTCCTCCTTCGCGTGCCATAGCAATGGCCATCTTGCTTTCCGTAACAGTATCCATAGCTGCGGAAATTATAGGTATGTTAAGTGGTATGTTTTTGCTAAAATGCGATTTCAATGAAACTTCTCTTGGCAGAGTTTCGGAATAAGCGGGTACAAGCAGAACATCGTCGTAAGTTAATCCTTGTCCTAAAAATTTATTGAAAGTCATAAGCAATTAATTTATAATTAATTGCATGCAAATATACGTAATTTAAAAGCCTTAATGGCAGCTTTTTTGTAAAATCATGCATTGCTAGCCTTTCATATAACAGCTCGTTAATCGCTTAAAAGGCAAGAATCAAAAAGGCAAGTGTCATTAAACTCTTTCAAGAATCACTTTAAACAAAGATTTTATGAGAGTGATTAAAGGCACTCTCAAAGGCTAAAACGTCAATTGAATCTGGAAGGGCTTTATAGGTTGTAAAATAGGAAATGAGTTTTTCTGTGGGCATATTACCCACCAAATGATCTTGGGCCATAGGGCAACCTCCTCTACCCTTTACTGTTCCATCAAAACGGTGACAGCCAGCAATAAATGCGGCGTTCACTTTGTCAAACCATTGATCGGGATGAGTATGAAAATGAGCTCCAAATTCTAACTGCGGGTAATTAGAAATAAGGGTTGTAAATAAATGATTGATATCTTCAATTCGGGCAGTTCCTACCGTATCGGATAGCGAGAAAATTTTGACTCCAAAATCGGCAAGTTTGTCAACCCACTGAATAATCACTGCAGGACTCCAAGGGTCACCATAAGGATTTCCAAATCCCATTGAGAGATACACTACCACCTCCTTGTGACTTTCATGAGCAAGCTTAACAATTTTTTTAAGTAAAGAAACCGATTCTTCAATTGTTTTTCCAGTATTACGTACCTGAAAGTTTTCAGAAACAGAAAAGGGAAAACCCAAAAAATCTATTTTTTCATATTCAACAGCCATTTTTGCACCTCGCTGATTGGCAATTATGGTTAGAAGTTTAGTTTTGGTATTCGAACAATCCAAACCTTTAATTACCTCAGTGGTATCCGCCATCTGCGGAATAGCTTTGGGAGAGACAAAACTACCGCAATCTAAAGTGTCAAAACCCACATTTAACAAAGCCTGATAATAGTCAATTTTTTTAGCAGTAGGCACCATGGGGAAATACGCTTGTAAAGCGTCCCTAGGGCATTCGATAAGTTTTACATTTTTCATGAATTAGGGATAAATTAAAACAAAGGCAATGCCTACTAAAACAAGAACTTGAATCTTTTTCCAAAAATCACCCTCACCGTATATTTTAAAACCTTTTTTTAAGCGATCTATCAAAAATGCGATCGTTGTAAAAACTAAAAGTGCTTGAACAAGGAAGATTCCCCCTAAAATTAAAAATTGTTGATTATACGGCAAAACTTCTGAAAAGAGAAAGCCCGGAAAGAAGCTAATAAAAAAAAGGCTTACTTTAGGATTGCTCAAATTCATTAAAAATCCTGTTGCATAGAGGCTATCGGTTATCTTTTTTTTATTCTTATGCTCTAGGGTTTTTGCATTATCTTGCCAAATCCTAAAGGCAATAAAAAGAAGGTATGCAGCTCCAACTAACTCAATGGTTCTAATCGCCTGAGGTAGGGCTTGAAGGATACTGCCAAGGCCAAACACAACCACCAAAGTGTGAAGTACTAAACCACTGCAGAGACCTAAGGCTAAAAGAAATCCTTTTTTCCATCCTTGAGCTAAACTCGTGCTGACAACAAACAAAATATCAGGTCCTGGAAATAGTGTTAAAGCAATAGAAGAGAGAAAGAATAGGAAAAGAATATTTTGCTCCATAAAACAGCAAATTAATCAATATATTTGCACCACAATATAACGCTTTTGGAGATGATCGAACGACTAGAAAAAGAACTGTCCCCCTTCAGAGAACAACTCAAAAACCACCCTGTATACAAGTCTGTAAATAATACCACTGATATTCAAACCTTTATGGAACAGCACGTTTTTGCCGTATGGGATTTTATGTCATTATTAAAGCAATTACAAAACCTGTTGAGTTGTAATGAAATTCCTTGGCAGCCATCGGGATACCCTAAGGCCTCTAGACTTATTAACGAAATTGTTTGGGGTGAAGAATCAGACGTAAATCGCAAAGGTGAAGCTATGAGTCATTTCGAAATGTACCTTGAAGCGATGAATTCTCTTGGAGCTAACCCCACTGAAATAAATCAACTCCTTCAGCATCTAAGAGCAGGTAAGTCAATTGAAGATCTTTTAAATAGCGCCCAGTATCTTTCACATATAACCAACTTCCTCAAATTCACTTTTGAGGTTGTAGCTACCAAACAAGCGCATATCATTGCAGCAGTTTTTACTTTTGGAAGAGAAGATCTAATCCCTGACATGTTTATCGAAATCATTAAAAATATAAAAGATGCTAAGGATGATAATCTGCTAGATTTAGTTTACTACTTTGAACGTCATATTGAAGTTGATTCAGGAGAACATGGCCCCATGGCTCTTGAAATGGTAAATCAACTTTGTGGAAATGATCCGACTAGATGGGAAGAGGCGATGAGTTATTCTAAACAAGCCTTACAATTAAGAATTAAATTATGGGATGGAATCCTTGGGGAACTAGAAAATAAAAACACTATTGTTTCCGTAGAATAACCTTTTTAATTAATTTACCACAAAAACCAAATGATGCGCTCAATAATTTGCCTCTTACTTTTTTTTTCAATAAACGTCAAAGCACAGGTTAAGAAGAGTGTAACTGATTATGCCCTAGGTATTACTTCTAAAGAATTGATGGAACAACTATATGTTTACTCCTCGGATTACTTCCAAGGCAGAGAAACTGGGACCGTAGGTCAAAAGCGTGCGGTTGATTTTCTAAGAAATTTTTACAATATCGCCTCCATTCCCCCTGCAATAGGAACTGATAATTATTTTCAACCTATGGAGCTTGAAATCAAGGGACGTAAAGTAGCTACGGAAAATGTAGCGGCCGTAATAAAAGGTACTGACCATCCTAATGAATATATTGTAATATCCTCCCACTTAGATCATATTGGAGTCAATAGCAAGGGAGAAATTAATAATGGAGCTGATGATGACGGTTCTGGGACCGTATCCATGTTACAAATTGCACAAGCGTTTAAAATGGCTGCAGATAATGGCCAAGGCCCAAAAAGATCCATTATCTTTTTACATGTAACTGGGGAAGAAAAGGGACTTTTAGGCTCTAAGTATTACACAGAAAATCCGCTTTATCCTTTGGAGGATACAATAGCTAATCTCAATGTTGACATGATAGGTAGGGTTAATCCAAAACGCGAAACCAATGATCCAAATTATATCTATCTAATTGGTTCTGATAAGTTAAGTCAAGAACTCCACAATATTTCAGAAGCAATGAACGACAAGTATACCCAACTAGAATTAGACTATACCTATAATGATGATAATGATCCTAATCGATTTTATTACCGAAGTGATCATTATAATTTTGCTAAAAAGAACATTCCAGTAATCTTTTACTTTAGTGGTACTCACGAAGACTATCACAGACCTGGAGACACCCCTGATAAAATTTTATATCCCACATTAGCTAAGAGATCAAGACTGATTTTTTATACCGCTTGGGAACTAGCAAATAGAAAAGAAAGAATCAAACTGAATTAATGAATTCTAAGTTCACGCCTGTACTTGCCTTTGCAATTGCACTACTGTTTTCCTTTAATACGAGCTATTCTCAAGACCAAGAAGTGTCTGTTAAAACCGCTGACAGTATAAAAATCAAACGTTTCAACCTTGGATTAAAAGTCGGAATACCCAATTTAATAGGAGGCTCAGCTGAAATTCTTCTTCCCCTTTTAAATAATGGTCTTGCCCCCTTTGTTGACTTCAGCGGATTAGATGTAAATACCGACGATATTGCCACAAACCTTTCTTATTTAGAATACGGAGTCAATTACTATCCCAACAAAAAAGGAAATGGTTTTTTTCTCGCTTTAGGACGCGCGCAATTTAAAACTGACTTAACTTTTTATGATTTAGTGTTTAGCGAAGCAGGGCAATCAGTAGAAGGAGATGCATCAACCATATTTGATTTTAACACTACTAACATTAAATTAGGCATAAAAGCTGGATCAAGAATTTACTTTCGTTTTGAACTAGGTTATGGTTTTGGCGCAATCCCTAAGGAAGTTGAATTTACTGCACAATTTAGAGAAATAGAAGAATTCTTTTCAGAACCACTCCCCCCTTTGCCAGGAGTAATTTCTGGCGGTATTCTTATAGGTAATGTAGGGTTTGGATTGGCATTTTAATGTCCGATTATAAACCGTCTAGCTAATAACCATTACTACTTGATGCTTTTGTAGTCCGATGTATGTATATTTGCAAAAAAAATCAAGAGTAATCTTAAGTATATCAGAAAAAGAAAATTGCATTCCTCTCCAATTAAGTTTTTATTAGTTTACATTCTAGGTGTACACTTACTTTTTTCTCAAGAAAAAGCAACACTTAGCGGGTATATTTATGATGAAGAAAGTGATGAAACTCTTATAGGAGTGAGTGTCATTTTTCCAGAATTACGGACGGGAACGATTACAAACGAGTATGGCTTTTACTCAATTACCCTACCCCTAGGTACTTATGAAACCCAAATTCGTTATTTAGGTTTTGAAACTGTATTTACTAGCCTCCAACTTCAACAAGATCTGACGCAAAATTTCAAACTCAAAACCGAAACAGAACTTTTAGAAGAAGTCATCCTGGAAGAAAACGTGGAACTGCTCAATATTCGAAGTCCTCAAATGAGTGTTAATAAGCTTGCCATCAATACTATAAAAAAAATTCCTGCAGCACTAGGAGAGGTTGACATCATAAAATCAATAACCCTATTGCCTGGAGTTACAAATGCAGGAGAGGGAGCTTCTGGATTTAATGTACGAGGGGGAGCTGCAGATCAAAATTTAATCCTTCTCGATGAAGCTATAATTTTTAATTCTTCTCATCTTTTTGGATTCTTTTCTGTTTTTAATCCGGATGCGATCAAAGACATAAGTCTTTACAAGGGAGGTATCCCGTCCAGTTATGGAGGTCGCGCCTCTTCAGTTCTTAATATTTACCAAAAAGAAGGAAATCGAAATAGATTTAAAAGTGAAGGTGGAATCGGGTTGATTTCTAGTCGTCTCCTTTTAGAGGGACCTATCAAGAAAGAAAAAAGTTCTTTTCTTATTGGAGGTAGAAGTAGTTATGCACATCTTTTTCTTCCACTAATAGAATCAATAGACAACAACAAAGCCTATTTCTATGATTTAAATACTAAATTGAGTTATACCTTAGATGAGAAAAACAACTTTTATCTCTCTGGTTATTTTGGGAGAGATGTTTTTGATATTGATGGTTTATTTGATTTGGCCTACGGAAATTCGGTGGCAAACTTTAGATGGAACCACTTGTTTTCAAATAAATTGTTTTCTAACCTTTCTTTGATTTATTCTGATTACGACTATAGGCTAGACTTTGGATTAGCTGAATTTGATTGGACTTTAGGGATTACCAATTTTAATTTGAAATATGATTTCAAATACTATTTAAATGAAAAAGTGAAATTGGAATACGGATTAAACAGTATCTACTACAAATTTGATCCAGGACTTATTCAGCCCACTTCAGAGAACTCACCTGTTCAACAAAGGAAACTCGAAGATAAATTTGCATTTGAAAATGCCTTATATGGGGGGATGAATTATCAATTGAGTTCAAAAGTTTCGGTGCAAATAGGTGCGCGACTAAGTCGCTTTTTGCGTCTGGGTCAAAAGCTAAACACCTACGCCAACAACAATCCCTTATTGTATATCTCATCTACTCAAGCGTATGAAGAGGCAAGACCAACAGGAGCCATTAACTACCCTAGAAGTGAAGTCATCAAAACCTTTACAAATTTAGAACCGCGATTTTCATTAGCTTATCAAATGACTCCTAATAGCGCTCTTAAACTGAGTTACAATCGAATGGCTCAATATTTACATTTAATTTCAAATACAAATTCTCCTACTCCCATTGATGTGTGGGCTCCTAGTGGTGAGTTTATCAAACCTCAATTGTTAGATCAAGTCGCATTTGGCTATTTTAAAAACCTTCAAAACAATCGCTATAATCTTGAGATAGAGGCCTTCCATAAAAACATCCAAAACCGTTTAGATTATATAGATGGTGCTGAACTCATTGCCAATGATGCTATTGAACAGATTCTCTTAGTTGGAGAAGCAAGAGCTTCAGGTCTAGAACTTTTATTTCGTAAAAATGAAGGAAAACTTAACGGTTGGATCTCTTACACCCTTTCCCGTTCAGAACAAAGAACACAAGGCAGAACTCCTGATGAAATTGGGATTAATTTTGGCAATTGGTATTATACCCCTTATGATAAAACCCATGATTTATCATTAACTGCTAATTATGATTTAAATAAAAAATGGGATCTAAGTTTAAATTTTATCTATCAAACAGGACAACCCATTACCTACCCAAATGCGCAATATGAGTTTCTAAATTTTTCAATTCCCAATTTCGAAACCAGAAATAGCAGTAGACTTCCAGCCTATCACCGTTTAGATTTTTCTGCAGTTTACACTCCAGAAAGAAAATCAGGAGAATGGGTTTTTGGAATCTATAATTTGTATAATAGAAAAAATGCAGCATCCATCCGCTTCCAGCAAAATTTAGAAATGGGCTCTAACCAGGCTTTAAGGTTAACTATTTTTGGGGTTATTCCCTCAGTAACCTATAATTTTAAATTCTGAAAATGAAAAAACAACTTTCTTTTTTGTTTGCATTGTTCCTGCTTATTAATTGTGAAGACCCAATTGATATTGAATTAAATGACGCTGATGAGAAACTTGTTGTAGAAGCATACATTAATTGGATAAAAGAACGGAAGCAAACAGAACAAGTTGTCAATTTAAGTCTAAGTAGTCCTTATTTTGATGTTCAGTCTAAACCAGCAAATGGGGCTGTAGTGACTATAGAAGATGATAAAGGACAAGTATATCGCTTTGCTGAACAGCAAAATACGGGAAGATACTTAGCCCAAGATACCATCCCTTACACTTTTGATCAATCCTTTACAT
>Ga0315330_10001439_pt1 | contig 16004 bp, 11 predicted proteins | sample M140m34915metaG_FD_203453 | JGI IMG/M metagenome (GOLD analysis project Ga0315330, IMG submission 203453) | Ammonia-oxidizing marine archaeal communities from Monterey Bay, California, United States - M1 40m 34915 | ecosystem: Environmental > Aquatic > Marine > Intertidal zone | place: USA...
CTACTTCTCTTGCAGTCTCCAACCAGGCATTCGCTCTCGATGCTTGGGTCCCAACAGAAAACTCCGAAAATGCTCGCTCGAAACTCAAGAACTTGGTTTCACATCTTGAAATCGAAGAGCACGTGGACGATCACCATCATCACGATGGTCATGATAATCATCATGCGGAACCGGAGCCTCCAATCGCTTACCAAAACGGCGGCACTGCTGAACCTTTCGAACTTGTCGTCGACCTCGTTGGCCGACCGAAGTATGGTACGTTTGAACCAACAGCGTTGATCATGATTACCCTTCCACTGCTTTACGGTTTGATTCTTGGTGACTTCGGATATGGTTTCGTCATTGTTCTTCTCGCACTTTGGCTACGTTCTCTACCGTTTGCAAAGGAGCCCATGGGTAAGAATGCAACAACTGTCCTTCTATGGATGGGTATTTGGTGCATGATTTGGGGGTTACTTTTCGCAGAAGGTTTTGGATTCATCTGGGATGGCACTGGCAAAATCATGGGTGATGCATCTCCGCTCATTCCTTTCTACGATTGGACCTATGACCTAACTTCTGGTTTCAAAAAGAGTGACATCGCTGATGCACTCGGACTTGGGCACACCTATGTACCATTCCACCGTGCAGATAGTGCCCTAACAGACTACGTTCTGGTTTCTATTTACGTTGGTGCGCTCCACCTCCTCGTAGGATATATCATCGGATTCGTCAACGTTGCAAAAGGACACGGTTTGCTCGCAGCATTCTTCGAGAAGGGCAGTTGGATGTTTATCCTCATTGGAGGTTTCCTCCACATCTACGGTTTCATGACCGGCAGCAACGAGCTCATCGAAGGGACAATTCCTGGATTTGCAGTTCTTGCAGGTATTGTGTTGTTAATCATCGCACTCGCAACCTTCGAAGGTTTTGGATGGGCCGGTGGCATCATCATGGGGCCAATCGAAACATTCGGCCTTCTTGCAAACACGCTCTCTTACTTGCGAATTATGGCAGTTGGAGTTGCCGGGGTCAAGATTGCCGAAATCAGCAACGACATGGGCTTTGCATCCATGAGAGATGCGATTTCAGCAGGTGATTTTGCCCTTGTACCGATCTTCTTCCTTCTTTGGATTGGCATCCAAGTGTTTGCGATTGCACTTGGACTCCTTTCACCTACAATTCACGCAGCCCGTCTCCACTTTGTGGAATGGATGGGTAAGTTTTACGATGGCTCCGGCAGGGTCTTTTCCCCGCTCGGCGGCCAACCCCTCCACGTGGAGGGGGAAGCATAGTCCACTGGACATAAAACGGAGGTAGAAAAAATGAACAAGAATACCCTAAAAACAAGCCTACGAATGATGATTGTGCTCGGCGCCCTCGTCCTGATTGCTCAGGGCGTATCCGCTGAAGCAAATGTTGATGCTGATGGCGTCTACGATGACTGGGGCAAGTACATGGGAGCAGGAATTGCTCTCGGACTTGCTGCTGTTGGTGCTGGAATTTCCCAGGCCGCTATCGGTAGCGCTGCTGTCGGAATGATTGCAGAAGATGGATCCAAGTTTGGTCCTGCACTCATCTTCACGGCTCTTCCTGAGTCGATTGTTATTCTCGGTGCATTGCCACTCTTCCTCTGAAGATTGGTTTCGAAACAGACCCGTTCTGTTTGACCGAAGGAGATGATACTATGACACTTGAAACACTTGCGAAGGACATTGCTGCATCTGCGGAAGCGCAGGCGAAAGCAATGATCAAAGAAGCGAAAGCAGAAGCAAAGACAATTGTCGGAGAAGCTGAAGCCAAGGCAACATCCATTCGTGATGAAGCCCAAAGCCGTGCCGAGCGTGAAGCCCAACAAATCTCGCAAGAGATGGTTGCCAGCGCTCGGCAAGGAAACCAGAAAGAACTGCTCATCGCACGACGTGGCGTCCTTGACGCTACTTACGATGCAGCCAAGTCTCAACTTGCTGACCCAGGTATGAAGGGGCGTGCAACGCTCCTCAAAACCTTGCTCAAGCGTGCTGATGGCGTTTCTGGTAAGGATTTCGTAATTCGACCGGTCTCAGTTGATGCTGCTGCGCTGAAGAAAGAAGCAGGTTCTCGGACCATCGGTGACGAAATCGATGGCTTGGGCGGATTTATGATGGAAGCAGCTGACGGATCGGTCTCATTCGATTTCCGACTCGACTCGCTTCTTGACCGCACTTGGACCGAAGAACGTGCTGCGATTAACGAAACACTGTTTGGATGAGGGATGAGATATGTTTTCGGGTAACGTACCATATGTAGCGTCACGAGCCAAGGCTCGACGACAGGCATTGATGGACAAAGCCCGATTGCGACAACTCATCAACCAATCACCAGAACAACTGACGAACACGGTTGCTGAGAGCGGATATCAAAACGAAATCAACCTCTATGCTTCTCGATACACAGGAGGAGATCTCGTTGAGGCTGCACTCACGCACAATCTTGAGAATGAACTTGACAACATGCTTTCGCATTGTCGGGGCAAGGTTCGAAAGGTTGTCGAAATTTACTCCAGTCGATATGAATACCAAAACGCAAAGGCCGTTCTACGTGCTGTTGCCAATGGAATCGAGGCAGAAAAACTCAGTAAAGACATTCTTCCGGATTTGAACGATATCAATACACCATGGATCAAGATTCTTGAAAGTTCAGATGACCTACGCTCTGCGGCACAACAAATGCGCCGCAAGTCGTTTGGTACAGCACTAACGAACCTTCCAGAAGATGCTCGACTCGCTCATTACGAAGACGCACTCGATCGCCATTACTTCGCTGCCTCACTGAAAGCACTCGGATACAGTGGAAATGATTCACGCTATCTGCGTAACGTACTGGCAACAGAAATCGATCATCGGAACATCTTGAACGTCCTTGAGGCTTCAGCCTTCGGAATCGAAGGCAATGCGCTCTACGAGGAACTCATTCCAGGTGGTCGATTGATGCCACAGCGCTCCCTTTCATCCATTGCCAATGGTGGACGAACCGCCATGATTGATGTGTTGAGAAGCAATGCTAAGTTCGATATCGCTGGATTTGAAGATGCACTTCAAACGTCAGAAAAAGAACGTTCGCTCGATGCGGTCGTTACTTGGCTTAACGCAAGAGAATACGCACAGATGCAAAAGATGAGCTACCTCCATCCTGTATCTGCACTACCTATCGTATACTACATCGCCATGAAGGTCAAGGAGGTCACAGACCTTCGAATGATCGTTCGTGGTCGATTTGCAGGTTTGCCGCCTGAAATCCTAGAGGCTCACATTCTATGAGGGGATAACATGGAAATTGCAGTCGTAGGAACACCAGAATTTACACTCGGATTCCAGCTTGCTGGTATCTCGACATTATACAATCCAGAAGGTGAAGAGGAACGCATCAAAGTGTTCCGTGACCTTCTCAACTCAAAGGATGTTGGAATTGTTGTGGTTGACTCCGCAGTTCTTGCATCCTTGCCAGATCGATTGCGCTCGCAATTGTCTGGTTCTGTCTCGCCGACGGTTCTTGGAATCGGAACGGATGAAGACAACACGCTCAGAGAAACTATTCGAAGAGCAATCGGAGTCGACCTATGGAAATGACGTTCCAAAATGGAGGAAAACAACATGAGCAAAGAAGGAGTAATTTACCGAATTTCGGGACCTGTGGTCACCGCAACTGGAATGAGCGCAGGAATGTATGACGTTGTCCGTGTGGGCAATGAAGGATTGATGGGAGAAGTTATCGAATTGCACGGTGATAAAGCTGTCATCCAAGTATACGAAGACACATCGGGTATTCGACCTGGTGAGCCAGTCATCAACACGGGCGAAACACTATCGGTTTCTCTTGGACCTGGTTTGCTAACTCAAATCTACGACGGTATTCAGCGTCCTCTACCAACATTGGAAGAGGTCATGGGTGTTTTCATCACTCGTGGTGTCGATGCAGACGCGTTTGATTTGGAAAAGAAGTGGACATTCGAACCAGTTCTTGAAAAGGGTGCCTCCGTTGAAGGTGGACAAGTTATTGGTCACGTCCAAGAAACCGAAACCATCGTTCACAAAATCATGGTTCCTCCAACCATGAACGGTGTCATTAAAGATATCAAGGGTGGCGATTTCAACGTTACAGAAACAGTTTGCACACTTGATGACGGCACTGAAATTCAAATGATGCAAAAGTGGCCAGTACGAACACCTCGTCCATACCGACAAAAGTACGCACCTGACACACCACTAATTACCGGTATGCGTATTCTTGACTTCCTCTTCCCACTCGCAAAGGGTGGTGCAGCGGGTATTCCTGGTCCATTTGGATCCGGCAAGACTGTCACACAACAATCCCTTGCAAAGTACTCTGACGCACAAATCGTTGTTTACATCGGTTGCGGAGAACGTGGAAACGAAATGACAGAAGTATTGGACGAGTTCCCTCACTTGATTGATCCAAACACCGGAAAACCGTTGATGAATCGAACTGTCATGATTGCGAACACATCCAACATGCCGGTCGCAGCTCGTGAAGCATCTGTATACACTGGAATTACCATTGCAGAATACTTCCGTGACATGGGCTATGACGTTGCTCTCATGGCAGACTCAACCTCTCGATGGGCTGAAGCAATGCGTGAGATTTCCTCCCGTCTTGAAGAGATGCCCGGTGAAGAAGGATATCCAGCGTACCTTTCATCTCGAATTGCAGAGTTCTACGAACGTGCTGGACGTGTCGAAACCAAGAACGGTGACGACGGATCCGTTACTGTTATCGGTGCTGTAAGCCCACCGGGCGGTGACATCTCTGAGCCTGTATCACAAGGTACACTCCGAATTGTCAAAGTTTTCTGGGGATTGGACGCAGGTCTTGCACGACAACGTCACTTTCCTGCAATTAACTGGCTCAACTCGTACTCATTGTACCCGCAAAGTCTGAATCAATGGTTCCGAGACAACATTGCACAAGATTTCCCAGAAATCCGAACCCAGATCAGTGGTTTGTTGCAGATTGAAGCAGAATTGCAAGAGATTGTCCAACTTGTTGGTTCCGATGCACTACCTGTCGACCAACAACTCACCCTCGAAGTTGCGCGTATGATTCGTGAATTCTTCTTGCAACAAAATGGATTCCACGATGTAGACGCATACTGTGACATCCATTTGCAATACTCCATGTCTAAGGCGATTCTCAGTTTCCAAGAAGCTGCGAAGAATGCAATGGCTGCTGGTGCACAACTCAACGATGTTGTCAACGTACCTGCACGAACTGCACTCATGCGTGGACGATTCGAGAAAGGATACATCGATACCATCGAATCCATGGTCAAAGACATGGTCGATGAAATCGCTGGAACTGTGGAGGACAATTAGGACGTGATATCATGACTGGAAAAGAATACCGAACCATTACCGACGTTAAGGGACCACTTGTTTTCTTAAACAAGACCGAACCAGTTGCCTTTGGTGAAATTGTCACCATCCGTCTTGCAGATGGATCCATCAAGAACGGACAAGTTCTCGATACATCGGATGACTTGGTTATTGTCCAAGTTTTCGAAGGAACTGCAAAGATTGATCGAACCGCTGGTGTTACATTCATGGGCGACGTTTTCAAACTCCCTGTGAGCAAAGATCTCGTTGGTCGAATTCTCGATGGTGCAGGCCGACCTCGTGACGGTGGACCTGACATCGTCGCTGAAGAAAACGCTGACATTATCGGTGCTGCAATCAACCCATACAGCCGACAGAGTCCTCACGATTTCATTCAGACAGGAATCTCGGCTATTGACTGCTGTACGACACTCGTTCGTGGACAAAAGTTGCCAATTTTCTCGGCTTCCGGTCTACCTCACAATGACATTGCGCTACAGATTGCACGACAAGCAAAACTCAAGGGAAGTGACGAGCAATTTATCGTAGTTTTCTGTGCAATGGGTATTACTGCTGAAGAATACAACTTCTTCCGTTCCGATTTGGAACGAACCGGTGCACTCGAAAACGCTGCATTGTTCGTCAACCTTGCTGACGACCCAGCTGTCGAGCGTATCATTACGCCTCGTCTTGCATTGACTGCAGCAGAATATCTAGCATTCGAGCACGACTACCACGTTCTCGTTATCTACACTGACATGACCAACTACTGTGACGCTCTTCGACAAATCGGTGCTGCTCGTGAAGAAGTTCCCGGACGACGAGGATATCCTGGTTACATGTACACTGACCTTGCTATGCTCTACGAGCGTGCTGGAATTGTAAAGGGGAAGAAGGGATCAATTACTCAATTCCCAATTCTAACCATGCCTGGTGATGATATTACCCACCCAATTCCTGACTTGTCTGGATACATCACTGAAGGACAGATTGTTATCTCTCGTGAACTTCACCAACAAGGTATCTATCCACCGATCAATGTTCTACCATCACTTTCACGATTGATGGGATCATGTATTGGTGCTGAAACAACCCGTGAAGATCACAAGTCTGTTTCTGACCAAATGTATGCTGCATATGCGCAAGGACGTGAACTTCGTGGTCTTGTCGCAATTGTCGGTGAAGATGCATTGAATGAGCGTGACAAGCAGTTGCTTGACTTCTCCGGTGTCTTTGAGAACCGTTTCCTACGTCAATCTCGGGATGAAGACCGTTCCATTGACGAGACACTCGATCTGTGCTGGGAACTCATGTCTTCCATCGATACCAAATATCTCGTCCGTCTTGACCAAAAGTGGATTGAGAAGTACCATCCTGAAAACAAGGCTTGAATCTGAGGTGAAATCATGGCGCTTGACATCAAACCAACCCGAAGCGAGTTGATCAAACTCAAGGGTCGTATCAAGCAAACGAAGAACGGTTACAAGCTTCTGAAAATGAAGCGAGACGGTCTTTTTCATGAATTCCGTCAACTTCTTGCTGAAATGATTGAAGCAAAGCGAGAGATCACTGAAGCATTCCGTCTTGCAAAGCAACGTATTGATCTTGCGAACGCAATTGAAGGCGGACTTGCGGTCCGTGCAGCAGCAATTGCGAACAGTGCACATCCCGAAGTTGAAGTCGAGCGACGCAACATCATGGGCGTTGTTGTACCAAGTGTAAGTGGTACGAACCTGAAATCAACCTTTGCAGAGCGTGGTGTTGGTTTCATCGGTTCTTCACCTTACATTGACGAAGCAAGCGACAGTTTTAGCGAATTAATTGAAAAAATTGTCACGGCTGCTGAAATGGAAGCAACACTTAAGCGTCTTCTTGAAGAAATTGAAGCAACAAAACGCCGTGTTAACGCACTTGAGTTCAAGGTTATTCCAGAACTCGAAGAGGCCAAAGTCTTCATTCAACTTCGGCTTGAAGAAATGGAACGTGAAGAGACTTTCCGTCTTAAGCGATTTAAGAACAAGTGAGTTTCCACATCCCCCTGTGAAAAGGGCATGATTGATGTGGGAGTGCTGTCTAGTTCCTAAATACGGGAGGCCTGATTTTATGACCAAAGAGGACGGAATTCAATCAACTCCTCTTCGTATTCAGAAAAAGGCATGGGATCAAAAAGACCTCCTCGAAGGGATTGTTCAGCGCTATCTCACAGTTCGCTCACACGTTGGGGGCTTATGGCCGACTTGGGAAGTTGAATCCGACCAACTCGAGGAACAATTCCAAGAATTGAATGAATATCTTGAACGCCTTGGATGGATGGTTCGGCTCCGTCGAGGTGATACCAATCAAGTGACTGCTCTTCCTCTTCCTCATCGACAATTCCCTGGTTCTCGTATCCACTTCTACATGTGGACTGCATCCCTCATTACCTTGCTCTTCTCGGCAGTACGATGGATGGATACAGGCCGTCCAGAAGGCGGGTGGTTCGCATCATCGATTTATGTCGATGCACTGCTTGGGTTTGCTTTCCCCATTTTGTTTACTCTCTTCATCGCCTCGATGATTCAAACTAGGATATCTGCAAGATATGGTGTACGTAGTGGGCATATTCTCCCCATTCCCGACCCCTCAGTCTTGTTGTGGCTCTTTTCAGGACTATCGACATCATACTTCATTTGGCCTTTCGGGATTTTCTTCATTCCTACCTTACCACGGATGGATGCTCGGCCGTGGCCTGATCGTACATCGCTTGCATGGGCATCAATTTCAGTACCAGTCGTTATGCTCGTTTCAGGATTTATGTTCTGGTTCCTAGGGCTAGCACTGACCAGCGATTCATATGCTCTAACAGATGAGCCATATCGTGCAAATGCACCGTTCCTGATTGAACTCTTGGCGTCTCTTTCGCCTCTATCGATCGAAAGCCTTGACTGGAGTCATCCATTCTTCTTCGCAGCAGGTTTCCTAACCCTTGTTGGATGGTTGTTGATGCTTCCAGTTCCAACCTTCCCAGGGGGTCGTTTACTCGTTGCTCGCATGGGCATTTACGAAGCTCGTAGTTCAGGAACACAGATTCTCATGTTCATGCTTCTTATTACTGCGGCTTATTTCATCTTCGACGCATTCAATGGCTTCACAATTTGGATACCTGTACTCTCAGTCCTGATTCCTCTTCTCCTGTTCATGGGAAGCGATGCTCGAATTCCAGTAATGCTTGACGGTGATCGTCCACTCAATGAGGAAACGCACCGCAGACTTGGCATTATTCTCTTCATTGCTATTCTCTTCGCTATTCCTCCAGAGTTCCCTGTTGAACCGATTGAACGTTGGGATGCTGACGCAACATTTTCTGTTGGCGGAGACGACTTTGCAGAATTGGGAGATACTTGGAGTGCTTCCGTTCTTGTAAATCTAGCAAACCCTTCGATGGAAGATAGGGCATACTTTGTATCTGGGCAAATCCTTGGAGATTCTCAATGGTCGATTGAGTTCTCATGTGGTGGGCAGGTTTGCGAGGGTATTCTAGGACCTGATGAATCGATTTCTCTTGACCTCAACTTTGTCCATGAAAACACTACATATCAACCAACATTCGTTGATTTTCAGGTAGATGTCGTCTTTGACCAGTCCGATTCACACAAAGAGTTTGGTCGAATTGTCCCCGAATTGGAAGCATCCGTTGGCACAGAATGGTATCATGTTCGAAACGCTGAAGAAGTCCTGAGTTGCCTTGACATCCATGTTGAAGAATCTACAATATCGAATATTTCGTTTCCGAATCTAAGCGAGGCATGGTTGCCTTTCCTGTGGCTGGATGGTCAGGCAGGCCTGACTCAATCGTTAAGTTCAGAGGACACGAATGTGTGCTTGAACGGAGTTGATCAAGCGCTTCCAGCGAATTCTCGTACATTATTGCGACATGTTGTGTTGGGTAATCACTCGTTTGAGGTTGGATTTGACCTGACGTGGCCACACATTGTCTCCTCGTCCGATGATGGTTGGCTCATTGATGAAACCCATCCATGGGGCGTTCCATTTGACCAAGGTGGTACGCTGTATCAAGAAAATTCATCTTCATGCACAGGTAATGAGTTCTTGAGCACACCTCGTCGCTCAAACTCATCAAACTGGACATGGGACATGAGCATCTGGCCTAGCCAAGCACTTCCATCGGTAGAGGAAGGCGAACGCCTTCACCTCAAGTTGGCGGAAGATACCTATGTTCATTGTGACCAAGAGCAGGTCGCTGCGACCGAATTTACAGTGCAAGATGGGCCGAACTTGATCCTTCATAGCAACAATCAAACGATCAGACTTTGGGACGCTCCAATGACAGCCACAACTTCCTTGCTCGAATTTGCCATCTACAACAGCGAGGAAGATGAGATTGTTTTACGACACGCCTCATTTGGAGATGTCGCATGGGATTTGAGTTCCCTTCCTTTGACACTTTCATCAGGATGGAACAACTTTACTCTCGATGTACCTTCTTCGCAAATCAATACCTATCAACTCAATCACCAAGATGGAGCAATTCTTCTCACGTTTGGCGCATACTTGGAGGCTGAATCTTGAGAATTGGCATTGTGGGTGCAGGTTCGATTGGTTCTCTCATCGCTGGATGCCTCTCATCAACAACATGTGACCTTCTCCTCTACGGACGAGGTTTACATGGGGCGCATCTCACAGTTGACGGGCTGAGTGTTGAAGGCGTTGAAGCCAGAGTCATCTCTTCACAGAGATGGGAGGTTCTCCTAGCTGAACAGCCTTTACCGGAATCCGTCACATCGATCTGTGATGTCGTTTTGTTAACTGGTAAATCCACGGCGTTTGAGGAACATCTCAAAGTTGCAAAACATCTGCTTCATCAAGATGGTCTTGTCTGTACATTTGCCAATGGTTTGGGCCATGAAGAACGTCTGGTACATGCTTTTGGAGCACATCGTGTTCTAGCGGCAACAACAACACATGGTGGATATCGCTCTCAACCGGGAAGTGTTGTTTGGGCTGGCAAAGGAAATGTTTCGATCGGCCCATTTCTTCATCATCATTCAGAAGATGATGTATCAAAACTCATGAATTGTTTCTCAGATGCTGGACTTGACCCTGTATGGAATCTGAATGGTCGTGAACTGCTTTGGAACAAGATGTTACTCAACATTGCAATCAACCCTATTGCAGGCTTATTGGGCAAAGAGAATGGAGCATTGCTTGAACCTTCATTGTTTGAATCCTCAGTATCTGTTATGCTTGAGGGAGCAAGAATTGCTCGGGCTGAAGGCGTTTCTCTTGAAGATGATGAACAACTGGTGAATCGTTTGCGCCACGTTCTTGTTCAAACAAGCGATAACTATTGCTCAATGCTCCAAGATATACGTGCTGGCCGAGGGACAGAAATCAACTCACTAAATGTGGAAATATGTCGTCGTGGAGAAATGTTAGGGATTCCAACGCCCTTGAATCAACAGCTTTCATCCCTCATTCAGAATCTTCAATAAGGTCCTTATTGTAATGCAAGCCTCTGTTTTCTTGTCGAAGATTTGCATTCTCTGCAACGAGAATTCCTACTAGAATCATGTTTCTCAATTCAACAATTTCACGCGATGGTAGGCTTGATTTCCAAATAACATTAATCTCTTTCTCAAGTAGTTGAAGTCTGCGAATGGCTCTTTGCAATCTGGAGAAGCGTCTTGATACGCCTACTTCAAACCGCATTGTTTGGTTGAGTGTTGCTCGATCATGGGCGATTGGCCCGTGTTCTTTGAGTTCATCAAGACCGTCTGAGCGCCACGATGGAGGGAATGCATCAACCCCAGAAACACCATGTTCAATGAGATGAGATGAACAGCGATGAGCAAATACAACTGCCTCCAGCAAACTGTTTGAAGCCAGTCTGTTCGCACCGTGCATTCCAGTGCAAGCAACCTCCCCGATAGCGAACAATCCAGGTATTGGTTCTTGAGACGCTCCGAGAAGAGCACAACCAACTTCATCGACGCTAATGCCACCCACAATATAATGTGCTGCAGGTGCAACTGGGAGAGGGTCGATTCCGAGTTCAAGACCAAACTTCCTTAGACGGTTTGAAATCATTGGAAAGCGCTCATTCAGATGTTGCTTGTCGAGGTGCTCAGTCACTAGGAACACGTGTGGAGCACCGGATTCAGCACAACGTTGGTCAATCGCTCGAGCAACAACGTCTCGTGTTGCCATCGAACCCAATGAGGATGCTTTGAGTGTGAATGAAAATGGGGCAGGATTGCTTTCTTCACTTGATTTCCATTGCTGATAACCTTCCTGATCGAGGAGAACAGCACCTTCCCCACGTAATGCTTCAGTTATCAAAAACGGACGTTCACCTTCGACTACAAGTGCCGTAGGATGGAACTGGACAAATGCCATGTTGACGATTGAGGCTCCTGTTCTATAGGCCATGGCAATGCCATCGCCAGTCGAAACGGAAGGGTTTGTTGTTTTCTCCCACAACTGTCCAGCACCACCGGTTGCTAGGATGACTGCATCACCTTGGATTGTCATGACCTGGTTGGTTGTCTGATCCAATGCCCAAACGCCACATACGCCCCTTTCTGGTGACTTGTGTACCCGTTGTATGAGGTCGATTGCGAGCGTATTTGGTCTCATCTTGATGTTCTCGTGCTCACGGGCTGCACTGGTTAATGCCCGTTCAATCTCTCTACCTGTTGCATCTTTGGCGTGAAGGATTCTTCGCGAGGAATGTCCTCCTTCTTGTGCAAGTTCAAAATTACCCTCTTGATTTCGTTCGAACTCAACACCGATGGAGAGCAAATCCATGATTCGTTCACCAGCTTCTTCAACGACCATTCGGACAACTGACTCATCGCATAATCCATCTCCAGCGTTGAGCGTATCGTTGATGTGCCCTTCAATCTCTGCTAGGTTTGTCTTGTCGAGAATGGCTGCAATACCTCCTTGTGCCCAGTTGGTTGAGGAGTCCTTTGGCCTCTGCTTGGTGATTATTTCAACTTCGAACCCTTCGTTTGCAAGACGTAGGGCTGCAAAGAGACCAGCAATACCTGTCCCTATGATGAGAACACGAGGCATGGTCGACGCTGGGGTTGATTGTTCTTGATGACATCGGTTTGTCCAGCGATAGGCCTATTTGTGGGGGATTCCAGCAAGCATCATGTTGCGGAACCTCATCGGTCTACTGGGTTTAGCAACAATCGTCTTTGTCATTGCTAATGTCCATTTTGGATTGGTTGCCGAAAATGTTGTTGAAGGGGCAGGAACCGCTCGCCTCGATGTCCTACGTTTGGCAGATCCTGGTTGCACAATACCTGAAATGGAAAAAGAAATTAAGGAAACTGGAACAGCTTTCTGTCTTGGTGAAAAGGGTACATGGGGTACTGCAGATATCCTTCTCTTGTTTTGGGGCATCCTCATTATCACTGCCGGACGATTCCGCATGCCTTCAGATCCAAGACTTGCAAAGCGAATTCGTCGAGTAATGTTCACATCTGGAGCGGTTCTCTTCGGTCTTGCAATACTTGACCGTTTTGAGTTCCTACCAACCTCTACAAATTCAGCAAGCATTGCCGATATCATTCCTCTACCTCTTGATCCATGGGCGGTACAGATTATCTTTGCAGTTATTGGAGCGTTGCTGATGAGGGGGCCAAAATATGAAGTTTCTGAGTTTGAGCAAAATTATCGAACCCTTGAGAACCATAGGGAAAAAGAGCGAAGAGTACAGGAAGTGTTCAACGAAAAAGCCCGTTCAATGTCTGCTTCCAGGGAAGGCCTTGCTCGACGTAGCCGCCTCATCGACCGTGACGCACATCTGGTTCCTTTCCGTACTCGTAATTCACCAAAAGTTCGAGCCACATGCCCTTACTGCAAAGGCGGTGGTTGCAAAGAGTGCGGTTTGACAGGTGTCGTTTGAACAAAACGGCACAATTATTCAACCCCAAAAACGATATGCGCCGACGCATAATCAACCGATTGTTTAAATCCTCTCGATATACGGTGTTCGACCTAAGGTCAATCTTGACCGTCAGGGGATTGGGATGTTTCTAAAAGCGTTGGAGATGGAGAATTTCAAATCATTCCGCGGGGAAGTCGTCATTCCTCTTGACCGAGGTTTCTCGGCTATCACTGGTCCAAACGGCTCAGGGAAATCCAATTGTGGTGATGCGATACAGTTCGTTTTAGGCCCCAAATCGACTCGAACAATCCGTGCTCAAAACACAAAGCAACTCATGTTTAACGGGGCCGAAGGCTACAAACCTGCTCGAAATTGCACAGTAACTCTTGTTTTTGGAAATCCAGTGTTGTCGAACGGTCGCCGCCGACTGCCCATTGAAAGCGATGAGGTTCGAATGACTCGATCCATTCGTCTAACAGCTTCGGACAATGTAGTATCTTCCTACTTGCTTGATGGTGAAGATTCTTCTCAAAAGTCATTCCATCGTCTGTTGAATGCAGCCAATGCTCGACCTGACGGATACAATATCGTTCTTCAAGGTGACGTTACAGGACTAGCCAGAATGACACCTATTGAACGAAGAAAGGTTCTGGACGGTGTTGCAGGTGTCACTTCATATGACGATGAAATCCGAAAAGCAAAGAAGCAAAAGGACAGCGTTGATTCCTATATCGAACGGATTGGCATGTTGCAAGAAGAGCAACAAGTCCGCCTTAAGGAACTTGAACAGGAACGCAAGGTGGCAATGAAGGCGCAGTCCATCACCGATGAACTTACAACCTCACGTTCACAACGTTACCAAGCAATGTTTGCAAGCCTTGGGATGGAATTGGAACACCAAATTGCAGAACAATTACGCTATGCTGAGGAAGCCTCGCTTCTTGAGGAAGAGGTCAAAGCAGGAAGCAGGAAGTTGGTTGAACTGGACGACCGCATAGGTGAGATTCAGAAGCAAATTGATGCCCTTCTTGGAGAGGAAGGTGACGGCCTGTCCCAAGCAATACATGATTTACGGGTTCAAATCGACCGAGATAAGGATCGCATTGAGGACTCATTGCAATCCAACATTGACGATGCTGAAGAGCGTGAACAGGTCTTAGAACGCTATCAAGAAGCAGAATCAGCCTTGAACGCACTCCTCGAAGAAGCCAAAACGAGTCATGCTCAGATGGAAGAGGCTCAGCGTATGCTGGATGAAGCACAATCCGAGGAAGACAAGGTTCGTTCACTTCTCGAAGGGTCTGGAAAGAACCATGCTGAACTCAATCGGGCACTCAGTGAAGCGATCAGCACACTTGAACTTGCGAAGAAAGGTGTCGCATCAGCCCAATCTGAAGTTGACCGCACGGCAGCCCAAGCGGAATTGGTTGAATCGAACTTATCCAAAGCCCAAGAACGAGCAGAAGAATCGCGTCTTGAACTTGAAGAAAAAGAAGCTGAATTCAAAGAAGCATCTGGTGGGAAGAAAATCGATCGCTCATCATTGACCAAGAACATTCTCGAGGCAGAACGAGCAGAATCTCGTCTTCTCGAGGAAGCAGGTGCTGTAGAACGAAAGATGACTGAAACAGAACGTCAACTTCGTTCTGCTCGTGCTGAATTGGAGAACAAATCGAATTCCAAGGGTATGGCTGGAGGGGCCGCTGCAGTCTTGGGCGCTCGAGATCGTGGTGAAATCAGGGGCATCATCGGAACAATTGCAGAATTGTGTGCTCCGATTGATTCTGAACATGAAACAGCACTCGCAACTGCATTTGGTGGCGCAATGACCTCGGTTGTCGTTGATTCGGATGAGGTTGCGGCTGAAGCAATTCGTTGGTTGGCCCAACGAAAGGCGGGAAGGGCAACCTTCCTTCCACTCAACAAACTCGCAACAAGCCGTGCAGGTGGAAAGGCCATGATGGTCGCTCGGAAGCCTGGTGTCATTGGTTTTGCATACGAATTACTAGAGTACGACCCTCGAATTGATACTGCGATTAAGTTTGCACTTCGTAACACGCTAATTGTACAAAACATGGATATTGCCCGGCAGAATATGGGTGGTGTACGCCTTGTTACAATGCGTGGTGATGTCACTGAAGCAGGTGGTGCAATGGTTGGAGGTTCGCGTCAACGAATGTCGGTAAGCTTTGGCGGAGGAATCGCTGGAGCGAAGGAAGTTGAGAGATTAAGTTCCGAAATTGAGCGTCTTCGTCTGATGTCCGATACGGTTGCAGCTGCACTCGCAGATGTGCGTACGGAACAGAAAAACCTCCGGCAGCAGATCAATGAACTGGCCAATGAAGAAGGTGCAATACGAAGGGAAACCTTGCGAGCAGAGGTTGCAACGTTTAAGAAAACACATTCAACAAATATTGGAACAGTCCAATCCTTGAAGCTAGATCTTCAACGTCTCGAAGGCATGGCAAGCGAACAACTGGAATCACTCGATGAGGCAGAGTCAAAGGTTGCTGATGCAGAAATTCTTCGAAGCACCGCCCAAACTGCACTGGAAGATGCCAGCCCTCAACATCTCAAGGATCGCTTACATGAATGCACGGTTAAGCGAACTCAAGCAGAAGGAATCCGTTCGAATGCAGAGGTGTCAATCCACTCAATCGACGAACGTAAGTCACTGCTTACTTCTTCTGTAGCCAGCGAAAAACAACGTCTCAAGCAAATCGATGCCGATATGGCTGAACGTACTGAGAATG
>Ga0315330_10001443_pt1 | contig 15999 bp, 17 predicted proteins | sample M140m34915metaG_FD_203453 | JGI IMG/M metagenome (GOLD analysis project Ga0315330, IMG submission 203453) | Ammonia-oxidizing marine archaeal communities from Monterey Bay, California, United States - M1 40m 34915 | ecosystem: Environmental > Aquatic > Marine > Intertidal zone | place: USA...
AATTAGTGTTGGAGTACTAAATCGTCCAAAAAGTTTTGGTGGAACGATTGTTAGTGAGCTTAGCGAGGTAGGCAATTGGTTGGAAGGATTGGGATATGAATGAGCGAATAATTACTTCAAATGAATGTGTGGCGGAAGGTGTTGCATTCTTATCCAGTGCAGATAAGCGACTAAAGACTATGTTTAAGAAAGTGAATTCTATACCTTTACGGTTGAGAAATCCTGGTTTTGCAAACCTGGTATCTGCTATTATTTCTCAACAAATTTCTGTTGCTGCAGCCGACGCAATTTTAAAAAGAATGGGTCCTGAGATGGTAGGCTCGGAAGATAAAATAATTAATTGTACTGATGAAGAGTTAAAACAAATGGGTTTATCACGACAAAAAATTTCATATGTTAGATCTCTTGCTGAGGCTAGAATTGACTATAAAGCTTTTGAGCAGATGGGTTCTGCTGAAGTTATTGAAAAACTGACAAAGATTAAAGGGATTGGTCGATGGACGGCTGAGATATATTTGATGTTTTCTTTGGGCAGAGCTGATGTTTTTGCTGCAGGTGATTTGGCATTACAAGAAGGATGTCGAATTTTGTATGATTTGCCTGATCGTCCAAATGAAAAAGGAATGAGAGAGATTGCAAGTCACTGGAGACCTTGGAGGGCGGTAGCGGCACGAGGTTTATGGGCATATTACAGCTACCATAAGAATAGAGAAGGAATAAGATGAGTGTTTTAGAGTTTGGACGGAAAGCGTCAATATCGGGAAAGAATAGTTCTTTAGTGATTTTAATTCATGGGTACGGAGCAGATGGTAAAGATCTTTTAGGGTTGGCAGATTCTTTAGGAGCGCATATGCCAGATACGGTATTTATTGCACCTGATGCACCACATAAATGTCAAATGAACCCCATGGGCTTTGAATGGTTTCCTATTCCTTGGATCGATGGCTCGAGTGAAGTAGATGCGCAAGTTGTTATAGAGCAAGTGTTAAAAACTACAAATATATTTATTGATGATATGATGGTTGCAGAAGGGGTTGGTCCTAAAAATACTATCTTGTTAGGATTTAGTCAGGGAACAATGCTTAGTTTGCATATCGCTCCTCGTAGAAATGAACCTCTCGCGGGTGTGGTTGGCTTTTCGGGGCGACTGTTAGAACCTGAGAGTCTTATCGATGAGGTAAAAAGTAGGTTGCCTATTCTCTTGATCCATGGTGACAAAGATGATGTTGTTCCCTTTGGATCATTGGCAGATGCAGCTAATAACTTAACTGCAAATGGCTTTACAGTTTACACACATGTTGCTGAGGGGGTAGGTCACGGTATTTCCCCTGACGGTCTTGGAACGGCCCTACAATTCATGGAAAACATGTTGACTTCGAAACGGTAATCCTTCTGCTTTGTTCTATATATCACTTGAAGCATTCAATTTGAGTTATATACTGATTTTATTATTTGTAGTGATTTGATGGTATTTTGTTAGCTTCAATCGATTGATTTAAAGGTTATGTATAGATGCAAGAAGTATTTAATGCTGATGAGGCTGGTTTTTGTCAGTTTAAGAGAAATTCAGCATTGGTTTTAAATGCTGATTTTAGACCATTGTCGTATTACCCTCTTTCTTTATGGAATTGGCAAGATGCAATAAGGGCGAGTATCTCGAATAGGGTAAATATTATTGCAGAATATGATGAGGTTGTCAGATCACCTTCTGTTGAAATAAAAATCCCCTCAGTTGTCGTTTTAAAGCAATATATTCGTCCAACAAGTGCTAGTGCTTTTACCAGGTTCAATTTGTTTTTACGTGATGAATTTAAGTGCCAATATTGTGGTTCAAAAGGTGATATGACCTTTGATCATATTGTTCCGCGGTCTAAAGGTGGAAGAACCACATGGGAGAATGTCGTAGCTTCTTGCCAAAAATGTAATCTTAGAAAAGGGTCAAAGTCTATCAAGAATGCAGGATTAAGTTTACGGCAAAAGCCTATAAAGCCTGATCCAGAGTATCTGCGAAATCAGGGCCGCAAGTTTCCTCCAAACTATCTTCATGACAGTTGGTTAGATTATCTTTATTGGGATGCTGAATTGGAAGCATAGATTGTTTCAGTATTAACAACATTAATAATAGGAATTCGAATTGAGAGAAATAGACAAAATTGTTGGTTTTGAGTTAACTGAGAATTTTGAGCGATTCAATCAGATGAATGATATTTTTACCCGAGCGTTTTGGGATGATGAAATTAAATCAAGTGATACAGAAGCATTTTTTAATAGCTACCGTTCTGGTTTTGTCGCAAAACGTGCAGAAGGATTTAATCAAAAAGATTTTGCCTTAAGAAATGCATCATGGTTAATTTCTGATTTGATATCAAATAGAAGTGCTGCTTCTGGCATTAGAGAGGGTTTTCAGGCTTATATTCAGAATGATACTCCAGTTGCAGAAAACAAAATACCAATTGAAGATGAACGACAACAATCTAAGGAGGTAAAACGGGTTGCAAAGTTATTTGGGGCCGACTTGGTTGGTATAACATCTGTTGACGAGCGCTGGCATTATAGTCATCGAGTTGACACTACAAATTTTGAACCTGTGCAAAATGAACTTCCAAAAGACTGTAATAAGGTGATCGTTATGGCGCATGCTATGGACTATGATTTGGTAGAAACTTACCCTTCGGCCTTAGCAGGAGCTTCATCTGGTCGAGAATATAGTCATGAAGCAGCAATCTGTATGCAATTGGCAGCCTATATTAGGGGGTTGGGTTACGAAGCAATAGCTTCAATGAACGATACTGCCTTGGTTATTCCCTATGCCATAAAGGCAGGGCTAGGAGAATATGGAAGAAACCAGATGGTTATTACCCCTGAATATGGACCAAGAGTAAGATTTTCTAAAATTTTCACATCATTACCGTTAGAAATGGATTATCCAAAATCTTTGGGAATTAAGGAATATTGTAATAGTTGCACTAAATGTGCATCAGCTTGCCCACCAAAGGCTTTGCCTTTTGGTGAGCCGGGTGAGAAAACTGACAGCGTATCTACTATGAAAGGTGTCAAAAAATGGTCAGCAAATTGTGAAAAGTGCTTTGGTTACTGGGCAAAAATTCGTACTGACTGCGCTATTTGCATGAGAGTTTGTCCATTTAATCGGAAGTATAATAGTTTTACTGATAAGTTATGGCGATGGTTGGCAACTTCTTCATTTAGAAAAGTTGCAATTTTTTGGGAAGAGCTTGGTAATTCTCGAAAAAGATTAAAGCCAAGTCAATGGTGGAGTTAGGAGACATTTTTTGTCTCATTTCTAATGTTTACAAAATTAGCTGCAAAAATTACCACAGCACCTATTAATACAAATATACTTAAGGGCTCATTATAAAATAACATCCCAATAACTGCAATTATCGGTAATCTAGCAAAATCCATCGGAGTTACAACGGTAGCTGGCGCGTAAGATAGAGCTTTTGTTAAAGAAAAATGTGCAAGCAGTCCGCAGCAACCAATTAAAATTAACCATGGAATTGTTCTAGTTGTTGGGAGTTCAATATCACCATCGTATGTGGAGCATATGATACCAAAAATCAACTGCATTAAAGTTAACCAAAATAGTATGTCTATAATATTTTCTGTTCGTGTTAAAAGTTTTGTTGTAATCGATGTAAATGCAAACATTATTGCACAACCAGCGGCCGCTAAAATTCCAATACTTAAAGGTTCGAATCCCGGGCGGGCAACGAGTAAAATGCCAAGAAATCCAATTACTGCCGAACTAATACGCACTTTGGTTAATTTCTCTGATAAAAATAATGGAGCAAATATAGCTACCCAAATTGGAACTGAAAATTCAAATGCGAATAATTGAGCAAATGGAATTAGCATTAATGCATAAAACCAAAGGTTTTGCCCTGCAAAATGCCCCAAATTTCTAAAAAAATGCAATTTCATACGTTTGAAACGGAGGTTTTGAAGTGTCTTTGTGTATAAACCAATTACAATAACAATCATTACTCCAATAAATGATCTGTATGTCATGATTTCAAATGTATCTAATTGAAAGTTAATTTGTCTCCCCGATATAGCCATAATGGTAAAGGCAAAAATTACACCACACATATATAGTGCAGCTAATAATGGACGTGATTTTTCCAAAGCTATTCCTCGATTATTCTAAGCTAAATCCATCTTTTCACTGTTGAACAGTAACTGATGTAATCATCTTTAAATTTTTCTGCTAATATTTTTTCTTCTGGAGCAATCTGATATTTATTAATATACAATATGAATATTGGTATTGCGATAAACCCAAGCCAAGCTTGTAAAAATAATGTTACGCCAGTTAGAATACCAGCTAGTCCTAAATACATTGGATTTCTTGACAGAGCAAAGATGCCTGTTGCAACCAACTTGATGGTTTTAGTGGGGTCCAAGGGATTAATAGTAGTGTTCTCTTTTTTAAATTTATTCATCGAAAGTATAATTATTAAAAAAGAGCCAGCTATAATCATTATTGCAACAAATTCAATTCCATAAATATTAAATGGTTTAATGATTGCGGATGAAGCGCTAATAACTATCCCTGTAATAAGAGCAATAATGGGCGGGGGTATTTTATTCTCTAAATTCATTTTTTGCCTTAAATCATAAACCTGGTTTCTAATTAATAGTATCTTGCAATCATTGTCTATTTGAACATTATATAATTTAAAAGGTTATTAATTTCGAATATTTGGAGGTGAAATGTCAAGCACGTTATCTGAGTTAAAGAGTGTAAGTAATAAATTTTATCATGATGGTAGTTTTCACTTGAGTAAGAGTACAAGTGGTTTTGATGTTATTGATCCAGCGACTGAATTAGTGGTCGGCAGTGTACTCGAGACAACTAATGCTGAAATCGATATGATGATCGACAAATGTAATGAAGTGCAAAAAATATGGTGGAAAGATAAATCGGCCGTGGATCGCTCTCACGCTATGCACGAAGTAGCAAGTAAAATAGAAAAAATGAAGCCATTATTAGCCGAGTCACTTACACGAGAAATGGGGAAACCTTATAAGGAGTCTTTGGATGAGGTGGATTGGTGTGTTCATTCTCTAAGATATTCTGCGGAAATAGGCAGGTCGGAGATGGGCCGCGTAATGGGTCCAGCAGTTGCTGGACAGTTTCATTATACGATAAAGCAACCTGTAGGAACGGTAGCTTTTATTATGCCTTTTAATTTTCCACTTGTATTGCTCGCATGGGAGGCTGGAGCTGCTCTAGCTGGTGGAAATGCTTGTATTGTAAAACCTTCTGAATACACAACTTTAACTACGTTTTTATTTGCCAAAGCATTTGATCATCTTCCTAGTGGCTTGTTCCAAGTTGTCTCGGGTGGTGGCAAGGTTGGGGAATATCTCGTAAAACATTCCAATACCCATGGTGTGGCTTTTACTGGTTCAATACCGGTTGGTAGATCAGTTTCTAGTACATGTGGTGATCTGATGAAGCCCGCACTAATTGAAACTTCAGGCAATGACCCTTTCCTCGTCATGCCGTCTGCATCCTTAGATATTGCTGCACGTGCTGCTGCATTCTCAGCATACATGAATTGTGGTCAGATTTGTGTATCTGCAGAAAGATTTTTTGTTCATGAACAAATTCATGATGAATTTGTTGAGCGTTTAGTGAATGAAACCAAAAAAATTAGAATTGGTAATGGTTTAGAAAAAGTGGATATGGGGCCGCTAGTTTCAGAAAAGGAACGTAAACGGTATGAGGATTTGTTGTCTAATGCTTCAAAACAAGGTGCGAATGCCATAGTGGGGGGTGGGCGTCCATCAGAGTTCAATCGTGGTTGGTTTGTTGATGCTACTGTTTTGATAGACTGCTCATCAGATATGGATATCTTTAACAATGAAAGTTTTGGACCTGTTGCGCCTATCTGTAAAGTTACCAGCTTTGATGAAGCTGTAAGTCTGGCTAATGACTCTAAATATGCCTTGGGAGCAAACATTTACACTACAGATTTAAAAGAGAGCATCAGAGCCACTGAAGAGTTAGACGGTGGTATGGTATGGGTTAATGCTCCTTTATTAGATAATGATGCTGGTCCATTTGGAGGGTCCAAAATGAGTGGCATTGGTCGGCAATTGGGCCCTGAAGGCATTGATACTTTTAGGGAAACAAAAATGATTATGATTGACCCAGATAGCAATTCTCAGGACTTCTGGTGGTTCCCTTACGCGGATGGGGAGATGTACCAAAATGGGAAATAAAATTTTAGAATTTATTGGGTGGCTTTTATTTACCGTCTCAGCAATTGGATTTTGTATTGCAAGTATTGGAAGTTTTTGGGGAATGTTTGGAAGTGTTTTTTTCTTAATTGCTTGTATTCTTTTTTTAATATTGTTTTTCTTAAAATCTGAGTAGAATTTTCAAAACAAGTAAAGGAGTTGGTGATGGGTGCAAGAATTGTGGGATGGGGACACACAAAGTTTGGTCGATTAGAAGATAATCTTGAGCAACTTATTGTCAAAGCAGCTAAAGAAGCGATCGATCATGCTGATGTTGATCCTGCTGAGATTGACGGAATTTGGATAGGTCATTATAACGGCGGTTTAGTAAGTGATGGTTTCCCTTCATCTTTAGCTTTGCAAATTGATCCTCAACTTCGTTTTACTCCATCTACACGATTAGAAAACGCTTGTGCGTCAGGGTCTGCAGCGATCCATGGTGCTCGCAATGCAATCAATTCTGGAAATGCTAAAATAGCATTAATTATCGGCGTAGAGAAAATGACTGAAAAGGATACAAAAGGGGTTACAGAGTCTTTAATGACCGCGTCTTACCAGGCCGAAGAAAGTGAAGTTTCCTTTCCACAGGTTTTTGCAAGGTTTGCAGACTCATATTTTCAAAAGTATGGAAATAAATCAGATATTTTGGCTAAAATCGCTGCCAAAAATCACAGTAATTCAGTCAAAAATCCTTTGGCTCAGATGCAAAAAGATGTAGGGTTTGATTTTTGTAATTCTGTCAGTGAAAAAAATCCAATGGTGGCACCCCCGTTAAGGCTTACAGATTGTTCTTTAGTTTCAGATGGCGCTGCTGCGATTGTAATGGTTTCTGAAGAGTTGGAGGGTAACTTCGAAAGGGGCGTGAAATTTCGATCTGCAGTTCAAGTGAATGATTTTTTACCAATGTCTAAAAGGGAAATTTTAAAATTTGAAGGTCCAAGGAAGGCTTTTCATGATGCTTATGATTGGGCTGGTATAAAAGTTGATGATATAGATTTTGCTGAAGTGCATGACTGCTTCACCATTGCTGAACTACTAGTGTATGAGGCTATGGGCATTACAAAATTAGGGCAGGGTGAACGGGCAATATTGGATGGAACCGTGTGTAGCGATGGAAGCCTTCCTGTTAATCTATCTGGTGGTCTTAAAGCAAAAGGGCATCCTGTTGGTGCCACGGGAGTTTCGATGCATGCTTTAGTTTCCGCTCAACTAACGGGTTCTGCTGGGTTAATGCAAAAAGAAAATGCTAACATTGGTTGTATCTTTAATATGGGTGGATCTGGTGTTGCAAATTATTGCTCAATTTTAGAGACATCTAAATAACTTAAATTAGTATTCAGTGGATAGATAAATTATTTAATTACTTCAACAATAGGTCATCAGTTATAGGAAAATATCTGCTTGCCTCTCTTATCAACGAGATTGAGGTGAGGCTTTTAACACTATAGAGTTCAAATTTGGTGTCATGTTTTTGCTTAACGTGGCTCAGTAACATATCAAAGTCGCCGTCTCCTGACGCCAAGACAATAACATCTGAATTTTTAGCATATTCCATCACATCTATGGTTATACCTACATCCCAATCAGCTTTTGCTGTTCCGTCCGAGCGTTGGATATATGGCTTTAATTTTACATCAAATCCTATCCCTCTTAGTATATTTTGAAATTCTTTTTGTTTTTTGTCATCTCTATCTGTTGCGTAAGCAATTGCATTTTTAACTGTTCTATTTTCAGTAATTACTCGCCAAAATTTATTATAATCAAAATTTCTTTTATATTGTTGACGAGTTGTATAATAGATATTTTGGACATCAACAAAGATTGAAACAGTTTGTGGATCAACCATTTATTAGATTCTTCATATATTTATTGTTCCTTCTAAATACATTTTGGCGCCCCCTCCAATCAAAACCCTTTCATTCAACAGTTGACAAGTTAACGAACCACCTCTTGAAGAACATTGAAACGCATTAAGTTTTTTCTTGTTTAATCGTTCCGACCAGTAGGGTGCTAATAGAGTATGTGCAGAGCCAGTTACAGGATCTTCACTTATCCCTGTTTGGGGTGCAAAAAATCTTGAAACAAAATCGTATTTGTCGCCAGGCGCGCTTACGATCAACCCTCTGCAATCTAGTACTTCAAGTTTTAAGAAATCTGGAAGAAGCTTTTTTACTGCGGTTTCGCTTTTCAATATAGCAAGGTAATCGTCTTTACCTTTATAGACTGCTGCTGGTCTAATATTGATCGCATCAGTTACAAAATCAAAATTCTGTATAGGACTGGGTTGGTCTCGTGGGAAATCTAAGAATATTTTTTCATCTTGTTTGTTGGCCTTGAGAATGCCACTTTTTGAATTGAAACTAATTTCAGTTATTTCTTTTTTAAGATATCGATCAAATAGAACCTTCGCTGTAGCAAGAGTTGCATGTCCGCACAAATCTACTTCTGTCATAGGTGTAAACCAACGTAGTTCATAAGGATCACTATCTAAATTTACAAAAGCTGTTTCTGCAAGGTTATTTTCCATTGCGATGGCTTGCATTATTTCATCTGGTAGCCATTTTTCAAGAGGGCAAACTGCTGCAGGATTACCGGAGAACAATTGATTTGAAAATGCATCAACTTGATATAATTTTATTTTCACCATTTTATGTTATTATGATGCTAAAGCATCTCCACCCTCAAGAAGCATAAAAGAACCGGAAGAAGTGTCAGAATTTTTTCTACGGTGTTCATTTAGTTCTTTCCATTCAGAACTTTCCATCATTCGTTTTGCATCCTCTATATCATTGAATTCCGAAACAACATGTAAGTCAAAACTTTGGCCTTCTGAATAATGAGTTTTTGGTTGTCTTAAAATAAAAGCTCCGCCATATTTTTTGATTACCATTGGCACCTTTGAGGCAAAGTCATTAATAAATGCAGATTTATCGGTAAACTTGATTAATCCAATAATTATGCCCTTTGTCATATTTTACCTCCTATTTAATAAAATGAAATTACTTTTACAGATAGCGAAAAACTTATTGAAAAACACATGAATGTGCAAACTGATTATTTTTACTTATCTGAGGGATGATTGTCTTTACCGTCAAGGTAACTAATATGCGCAAATTCTTCTATCTTTACACCCTCTACACAAGACATATTGAAACCAAATTCTTTTGGATTGGAGCGTCTTTGGTGATGAGTATAAATCCCACAGTTTGAACAGAAAAAATGCTTAGCAGTATGAGTATTAAAAGAGTACTCTTTAAGAAAGTTTTCACCCTTTAATACTGTTAGATTTTGGGTACTGACAGATCCCATTATTGCATTTCGTCTGCTACAAATCGAACAATTACATCTTCTAAGTTTTTCAAATCCATTGGGTAAATACAATTCTATTTCGATAGATTGACAGTGGCATTTTAAGAGATTTTTATTTTTTGGTAATTTCATAGTTTTGATCTCCATAAACCCATTGTTTCATTAAGTTTTACTTGGAAAATTTACTTCGGTGATTAACCAATCTAGTATATTGTCTAATAAGTTATTTTTAGAGGCATTGAATGGCCATGCCAAGTGGTATCCATTGGCTGATATGACTGATTCAGGAAATGGTGCAATTAATGAACCTGATGCTAGGTCATTTTCATGTAGATGCCGCCAAGCTAAAGCAATGCCAAGGTTATTTTTTGCTGCATCAATAAGAAAGGCATAGTTGTTTGATGTAATTTTGCGGTTAAGCTTGACAGAGGGAAGTTTTTTTTCGGTTAACCATATCGTCCAATTCATCCAGTTCCAGTTTTCATATTCAAGATCTAATAGCTCTGAATCTACCAATTTACTAAAATCTACCAAGTTTTTACATCTATTGAGATACTTAGGTGAGCAAACAGGGAAAACCTCTTCTTTAAAAAGTAATTTCGAATGTAAACCTTGCCATTTTCCTAACCCATGTAAAATGGCAAAATGAAAATCAGATTTTAATAAATCTTCCTTTTTATCAGAGATAAATATTTGAAATGATAAGTTAGGAAATTCATGCTTGAGGCTTTCAAGTCTTGACATCAACCAAAATTCGGCAATCGAGGTATCGGCCACAATTTTAATTTTCTTGAAATTCGAATGATCTGAAATAATTGAGGCGGCATTTGATAGATGTTGCAGGGCGGCCGAGACGCTGTTTTTAAATTCTTTTCCAGATGGAGTAAGTTCAACTGAGCGATGACCACGTTTGAATAGCTGGACTTTTAAAGCTTGCTCAAGTCCTTTTATTTGTTGACTTACAGCTGGTGCAGTTACATTCAATTCTTTAGCCGCTTGTGAAAAACTTGATAGCCTTGCGGCTGCTTCAAATACAATAAGAGCATCCATATTAGGAAACAGTGATTTCATTTTTTGCATAAGTATAACTTTTTCAAAAGGGTAAAAAATGATAACTTTACAGAAACTTTAACTAATTTTAAACTGATTTAGGTAATATTGATTGTCAAGGAGTTGATGGATGATAAAAGACAATGATCTCTTGAAATCTTGGGATACAGACGAACCTTTTACGAACGACCCTAGTAATTCTTACACTTTGCCAGCTCGATTTTACATAAATCATGATTTGTATGAACTGGAGAAGAACGCCGTTTTTTATAAATCATGGCATTATGCAGGACACGTATCTCAAGTTAACGAACAGAGATCTTTTTTTACAACAACTATTCACGATCAAAATATTTTTGTTGCTAAAGGACAGGATGATCAAATCAGAGCTTTTTACAATGTTTGCGCTCATAGGGGGCATGAATTATTAGAAGGTGCTGGTAAGAGGAATGTTATTACTTGCCCTTATCATGCGTGGGCCTTTGATTTTTCTGGAAATTTAATCTCTGCACGTAATTCGGAAAATGTGACTAATTTTAATAAATGTGATTTCTCATTAAAGGAGGTTTCTTTAGAGATTTTTTGTGGTTTAATTATGATTAATCTCGACGAAAAGGCTATTCCTTTCAAAAAGCAATTCCAAGGTTTAGAAGATGAGATACGGTACTATCTGCCTTCTGTAGATAGTTTAGAGTTTGCTCAGCGTGATAAATTTGATGTTGCTTGCAATTGGAAGATTCTTATAGATAATTTTCTCGAATGTTATCATTGTGCCCCAGCGCATAAAGATTTTGTTGATCTTGTTGATATGGATTCATATCGCACTATCACTCATAAACGTTATTCTTCACAGTGTGCTTCAGCACCGCGAACTACAAATTCTAATGCGTATAGTTTTAACCCTGGAGAAGTTGATTTTGGATATGCTGGTTTTTTTGTTTGGCCTAATTTTACAATTTGGATTTATCCAGGAGAACCTAATCTCTCTGTTTTGCAAATGAATCCCGAAAGTGAGCAACGAACTATCGAGTTTCAAGACTGGTTCACATTGGGAGGAGTGTTAACCCCTCAACTTGCAGAAGCTGCTGCTTATCAAAAAGATGTACTACAACCTGAGGATATTGCAATTTGTGAGAGCGTGCAACGCGGATTAAAATCAAAAGCTTATAATCAAGGAAGATTTATAGTTGACGATGGCAAAACTGAGCTATCTGAACATGCTGTTCATCATTTTCAACGCATGGTTTTTGAAGCTCTTAAAGAAAAGTTGTAGCTGAATAGTGATTTAAAGGAGTCGGTAAATGCGATCGAGTGATCATTTGTCTAGAGATCTTATAACAACTAGGGAGGGGTCTGGTTGGGATTATTCCCAAACACGGCATTCTTACTTTGAAATTGAACGTCCAAAAGGAGCACATTACTGTTTATATAACAGGCGTCAAATGGCGGTATATTTTGACGACCACAGTACCGAAGAAGGTTACTGGCGATTACGGCGTCAAGCTGCTGTCTTGCATACTGGAGAGCTGCCAATTCAATTTGAAGGGCCAGATGCAGAAAAATTACTTAATAAATTATTCACGAAAGACTTTTCAAAACTGAAGGAAATGCGTTGTGGATATGGTTTAGCTTGTTATGAGGATGGGGGATTGATTGTAGATGGTATAGTACTTCGTTTGAACAAGAATAAATTTTGGTATGTGCAGGCGGATGGGGATTTTTATAGCTGGGCTCGTGCACATGCTTCAAATTTAAATATTAGTATATCCGACCCCAATGTTTTTGTATCTCAGGTTCAAGGTCCAAATTCGTTAAAAATTTTAAGTGAAGCTAGCGATCACGGTATGCCCGACTCTTTTAGTTATTTTGCCATCGCGAAAGTATCATTTGGGGGACAGGAGGTTGTTATAAGCAGAACAGGATATACGAATGAACTTGGTTGGGAGTTTTATACTGAACCACACCATGATCCACGAGCTTTGTGGGATCATTTAAGCAAGTCTGGACGACAGCACGGCATGGAGATGTTTGGATTGGACGCGATGAACATTAGAAGAATAGAAGCGGGTATTTTAAACGCAGGTTCAGATTTTAATCACACCACAAATCCATTTGAGGTTGGTCTCGGTCGCTTTGTTGACATGGAAAAAGAAGATTTTATTGGTAAATCAGCGCTTGCAACTGCATCACACGAATTACGGCATTATGGTGTCAAGTGTCTTTCAGGTGAGCCGTTAATATCCGGTGAAGCAACTAAAAATGGGAAGCAAATTGGTGTTGTTACTGCGGGTGCGTTATCTCCCTATTTAAAGCATGGAATTGGCTATGTCCTTCTTGATAAACCTTTATTAAATTTTGGCGAAAATATTGAAATAATGTGTCGTGATGGAAATATGCATATTGCTGAATGTGTAGAATTACCTTTCTATGACAAGTCATCAGAGATACCTCGTGGTAAACTTATTGATATACCGAAATGATGAAATCATTTTATTTTGTTTTTCTTTAATATTTTAGCCAAACTTAAATTTAAAAAATGATTTTTTATAGCCATTTATTAACCAGTTTAAAGGCGTAAACTTAATGAGCAAATAATAAAGAGATACACTAACTCCAAATCCAAAGATAATGGAAAGAATAAAAATATTTATTTGACTATATCCCGCTTTGTGCAATTCAACGCTAAATATTAAAATAGGTAAAAGATGTAATAGATATATTGGATAAGATAGCTCGACCAGCCATCCAAGAAGCATATTTCTTGATTTAATTAGTTTTGTCGCAATCCCCAAGAAAAGAAAAACCCAACATAAGGTATTGATACCTATTAATAATGTATGAATTGCAGTTGGATTAGCGCTCTCGATTAGTTGAAAAAGAAAAGCCACTATTGATAAAATAGTTAAGGAGAGTAACGTTTTATTTTGTCCTAACTTAGTAAATAGATTTTGATTTGAATAAAGCAGTGAGCCCATCAAGAAGTATGAAAAATAGTAGACTAAGTTTCCAAGTTTTAACTCAAAAAAAGTTTCTGGTGGCGTTAATAATAAATATGTATTCCAGCCTGAATTTAAAACGCTTGCCAAAGGTACTGTAATTATCAAAAGGATAGCTAATACAAGAAATTTGTAAGATGTGATCGTTTGTTGGAGTATTTTTTTCACGAATTGGAATTTTTGTATAAATGAAAATACAAAAACAAAAATTATGAGGTAAAATAAAAACCATAAATGTCCCAATGTAAAATCTAGTCGTCCATCTACATAATCATAAATCAAACAGAATATTAAACACGTCACACCGATTCTAACCGTTCGATCTAACAAGAATTTTGTGACTCCACGTTTTTGAATAATTAATACGGAAAAGAAGCCAGAAAGAAGGAAGAATAGTGGCATTCGCCAGTTTGTTATGAAGATGAGTAGAATCCATATCCATTCCTCCGCTTCTGGCATTTCATTTATACCAAATTCTCTCAAAATAGTGGGTTCGTAAAATATTAAAGGAGCGTGAACGGCTAAACCGAGTAACATCGCAAAGGCTCGCAAGAAATCTAAATTGTGGAATCTGTCCATCTAAACGTTATATGTTGAAATTGTTTTGAAAGTAACATTAAAAATATTCGATTGTTATTAATAATCTAGTCAATTTTGTCTATAGAGTACCCCGTACCTCCCAGAGCTCTGGATAAAAGTAACGATCTATCGCTAATTTTAAATATTGGACACCTGATGAGCCACCAGTGCCGGTTTTGTTGCCTATAATTCGCTCAACAGTTTTAAAGTGCTTGAAACGCCAAAGTTGAAAGTCATATTCAATATCGACCAAGACTTCGGCTAAATGATATTCATTAAAATAGGTTTCAGTATCTTCATAGACTGTTTTCCACGCATCATATACACCTTGACTGAAAGTATATTCCTCCGCCCAATTGCGCTCTAAACGATCTTTTGGGATTAAGATTCCGGCACGGTTTAAATAATGTAAAGCACTATCATAGAGGCTCGGTTGGCTAAGTATCTCTTTCAATTCAGAATGATGATGCGGGGATTTTTTGTGAGGTATTAGAAAGCGTTTTTCTTTTTGACCTAGAATGAACTCAAGTTTTCGATAGCCAGGAGATTGAAACCCTGAGGAACTTCCTAATTTATCACGGAAAGACAAATAATCGACGGGTGTCATCGTTGCAAGCCCAGACCAACTTTCAATCATGATTTGTTGAATTGAGCGTATGCGCGCAAGTATTTTAAGTGCTGGACCAACTTTACCTTCAAATAGATTGTCTCGCGCATTTAAAGTTTCGACGTACATTACTCGCATCCAAAGCTCTTTGGTTTGGTGGAGCGTGAAGAATAATAACGACTCTGAGTTATCTTCGAGTCCTGGCTGAAGAGCAAGGAGTTCATCTAGTTTCAAAAAGTCCGAGTATGTCTTGCCTTTAGTATTTGCCTGAGCGTCTAAAACTTCTTTAAAGTCAGATGATCCTTGTTCAATTCGTTCATTTTTGTCAGTTGAATTCATAAAAAATTTTTCCTAATCAGTTTCACTTAATATTACTTATATTTTTTATAATTGGTTACAAATCACCTTGATATAATATTGCCGCAAATTTTTAAAAAATGTAATCTTTTATTTGGTTATTGATAGGGCAGGTTGATCGTTTGTATGGCAATGCACGCCACCTCCAGCAGCCCAAGAGCTTAACATTTCAATTAGATATACATCACGATTAGGAAAATAACTCTTTAAACGTTTTTTTGCTTGGGCATCAGTTTGGAGATTTCCAAAGCCTGGTATGATTACGAATCCGTTTCCTACCAGCCAGTTCATATAATTAGTATCAAATATTTTACTTTTATATTTAACGAAACCCTCAATAGGCTCTCTTATTACATTAAACCCAGCAGCCTCAATTTTTCTTGCCGCCTTATCATAAATCTTAGCATCTTTACTGTCTGTCCTACACGATGAGTGAGATGTACACTGAACTACAACAACCGTTCGTGCGTCTATAAACCTTGCGATACCATCAATGTGTCCTTTAGTAAGATCACCATCTGGGATACCTTCAATAAAGATAACCTTTGTTACTCCGAAGTTTTTTTTCAAGTCATGTTCTGCTTGTTTCTTATTATAATTCAAATTTCGATTGGGATCACCAATAGTACTCCAATTTAGTATTACTGTATTGGATCCATTAAATTCTAAATTACCTCGTTCATGCACTATATCTATATGATCCACAGGCATATTAAGTATTTTGCCAACTTTTTTTGGGACTGCGTTATCCAAATCAAAAGGAATATCTGATCCAAACGCACCACCCCATGCATTAAAACCCCAATTTTGAATCCTTAACTCATTTTTATC
>Ga0315330_10001445_pt1 | contig 15976 bp, 10 predicted proteins | sample M140m34915metaG_FD_203453 | JGI IMG/M metagenome (GOLD analysis project Ga0315330, IMG submission 203453) | Ammonia-oxidizing marine archaeal communities from Monterey Bay, California, United States - M1 40m 34915 | ecosystem: Environmental > Aquatic > Marine > Intertidal zone | place: USA...
GAGGAGAAGTCACTGTTATACCAGAGTCCCCATTTTCGTTTCGGTGATTTGCGTAGGTGCGGTGCGTAAGTGCGGTGCGTGGGTGAGACGGTGCGTGGGTTCGCTGATCATGATGCGGTTTGTTTCCGTTTGTTTTAGATGCCGCGGAACCTCTCTGTTTAAAAGGGGTTTTTGTTTCTATGGCATTGGAAGTGGATGTTCCGGAATGCAGCGACAACGATCGTCTGCTGAATGATTGAGAAAGCTTCCGGCAGGGGCGGCATATCGGCACTTCATCACGCTCTTAAATTACGAAACAATGGAGTAAGAATCATGTTGAATCGCGTGCTGGTTATGGCTATGGCAGTCGGTTTTGGATTGCCTTCGTGTGAAACGGCGTCTGCACAAGGTCCGGCGTTTGGTGGACGTCCCGCGTTTGATGGACGTCTAGGAGGAGGGCCGCCGTGGACTGGTGGTACCAGTGCGGAAAAGCGAATATCGCATTCGCCTGTTGGGATGCATCACGGAGGCCCTCGTCAAGGGATGATGTTTGCGGATAGGGCTCGGGAATCAAGGATGCAAGAATCGCGTAGTTCTGGTGCGTCGCATCGTGGCCGTCGACATTCAGGCTCACGCAATCATGGACATGCACAAGGATACGACGGATCCCGTGGCAAGATGGATCATGGATCCAGCGCTCGACACGCTGACAAGGTTGGGGCTTCAAAAATTAGTCATCATGGGCATTCAAGCCATGCTGGGCGCTCAAGAAGTCAAAGAAATATACGCGGTCCTGAGGAGCGATCGAGAAGTGGCAGGTCGCATCAAGGGCGAATGTCGCAACGATCAGGAAGGCAAATGACGCATCGCTCAGGTGGTACGCAGAGGCGTGGTTTTGCGAGCCGTAAATCTGCGAGCCGTAAATCTGAGAGCCGTAAATCTGAGAGCCGTGGACAGCATGGAAGATCAGTAGGAAAGCAAGTTGAGCACAATAGCCCCCGAGGTCAGAAACCATCGATGGCTGGCCGCAAGATGTCTGGCTCTCCTCAGGTGAAAGGCCATGCACCGTGGGTGCGAACAATGCAGGAGCGGGGACGCAATGGTGACCGTTCGCCAAGCACGCGTGGGGGGCCGCCTTGGATGAAGAATGGGATGCGATCACCAGAAATGCGGAATGGTCCACCTTGGATGCGTGGGCAGTTGCAGCGCGAAGGAGGAAGGCACAGCAATCGTCAGTCACAACGAATGAATGAACGGCAACAATCACAGGGTAAACACCATCGTGGTGTTGGCGAAGGTGATGGTACTAGTCGTAGCGGACCCGATGGGCATCGTCGTGGTGCTGACGAAGATGCTGGTCCTGGTCGTGGTGGCCCTGAAGGACATCGTCGTGGTGCTGGTGAAGGTGATCGTTCCCGGATTGGTGGCCCGGATGGGGATCGTCCGGGTGCCAACGAAGGCGATGGTCACGGTCGCGGTGGACACCGTGGACATCGTCGCAGTGCTGGTGAAGATGACAGCCCCCGACGTGGTGGACGTTAGAGCGAAGACTGCATGCCTAAATGGGGAATGCATTCAGAGGAGGATGCCGTATGAAGTTGGGGTGGGATCGGTGGGGTGAGTTCCGCATGCCGTCTCGTCGGTTCCTTGTCGGTATGCCCGGTCCCCCCTCAGAAACTGAGATTGGGAACGCTTTTGTATTCCCCGTGCGGCGGCTCTGCTCGGATTTCTCTTTTTGCTCAACTCGTGTGTGCCGGTGATCGATCGCAGTCGTGATTCACGATCTCGCCGCTGTCACGGGGCTGCTTGAACGCTTGACGGTGGGGTAGGCATCCGGTGACGTTGCAATCGGATTCAGAGGTGTGCGTTTGTGCAGCTGAACCGCACCTCTGCGAATGCTTTTGGCTGTATTGTCGTGTTTTTACTGCAAGCAACGGGGAGTCCTCTCCGCTCGGTAAATCCGATTCCGCTTGGGATGATTGGTTCGATTAGTGGTTTTTTAGGAGCGTTTGCGGAAGTAAGGAAGAGTTGACTGGTATGGCCTTTGTCGAGCTCGACCAACTCACCCGGGAGATTCTCTGTTAAAACCCTAGGAAACGGCTGTTTTGCCCGCCTTCGATACAGAAAGAAACCTTGACTAGTGGGGGCTATCCACTAGGCTTCAATGGTGCCGTGTCTGATTGATCGGAGCCTGAGGGTTCGGAATCGATTCCCACCCGACAGGCAGTTCCCGCTCACCAACCAGAGGTACCTCGCGGCCGAGTGCGTCCATCCAGCATCTTCGCCCGCGACTGACGACCAGCGACAGGAGCAAGAAGGAGAGTCTTGAACAAGGCTCGGGCCTGATCCACCGTCGCTGCCACACTCGCCAATCATCTCCCACTCAGCAAACTTGCATGACTACTTTTTGGCACTCTCGTATTCAGCTGTTTAAAGTTCTTGCGGTCACCGCGTTGGTGACTGTGGTATCGGTTCCACTAACTTTCGGACAGGAAAGTGATCCAGGCGTGGCATCGCCGTCGGCTGCCACGCCCATCGCTGAAGGAACATCGGAGACGCTTGTTGAGACGGCGACTGAGGCTGCTGTGCCCGAGGAAGACCCCGGTAAATCGCTCGCTGACCTGCTTGGAAAAGCGATGGCTGATGAGGCTTCAGAGGGTGCTGCGAAGGGCACCGACCCGATCGTTGGCGCGACGATCCCCAATGATCGTGTACGATTTTCATTTGACGGGGTTGCTTGGCGGGATGTGATTCGTTGGTTGGCGGATGAAGGCGGTTTGGCGTTGCAGGTGTCGGAGCTGCCCACTGGCAGTTTCACCTACGCTGACCCGAGAGTGTTCACTCACGCTGAGGCAATTGATCGGATCAACCTCTTTTTGCTGCCGGAAGGTTTCACCTTGGTCCGCAGCGGGCAGTTGCTCTCTGTAATCAACCTCGGCGACCAGCGTAGCAGGCAGCAATTGGATGCGATGGCCGAGTTAGTCACGACTGACGAATTGAAAGATCGTAATCGCCACGAAGTGCTTAAATGCATTTTTCCTTTGGGCGATATCGATCCAGAGGAGGCCGTCCAAGAACTTTCTGTCATGAACCTGATGACGAGCCCTGAAGTTCTCGGAAAAACGAAACAGCTGATCATTACAGACACCGCGTCCAAGCTTCGCAGCGTGCAATCGATTTTGTCAGCGTTTACACCTGATGAAATGACTAATGGGACTGTGGTGGAGAGTTTTGCCCTCAAGCATGTCTTGGCCGAGGATGTACTTCTCGTGGCCCGGCCACATCTCGGTCTTGCCACGGGAGAAATGATCGGCATCGACGTGAGTATTTCAGCCGACGTGCTCGGCAAGAATATCTTTGTGACTGGAATGGAAGACAAGGTGAAACTGCTCGAGGGCTTGGTCAAGGCTGTTGATCAGCCAGAGCAGAAAGAAACGAACGAGGAAGGCGATTCCGTCCTACGCTCATATGCTGTCTCGGGTGGAAACGTGGAAACCGTTTACAACGTTTTGCAAACGTTGCTGGCAGGACGTACCAATACGGTTCGACTGTCGATGGATGAGGCTGCCAGCACGATTGTCGCCTTCGCTCCTGAGTCGGTCCAGAAAGAGATTGAGGGAACTGTCTCGCAGTTGCAGGCGACCGAAGCAGAGTTTGCTGTGATCCCACTGAAGACTGTTGATCCTTACTTTGTGATCAGTCTGCTTGACGAAATGCTGGATCTTCCAGATTCGTTGGATGATCCCAAAACGATCGATCCTGACGCCCCAAAGATCGACGCCGATCCCGGCAGCATGCGTTTGTTCGTGCGTGCGAAAAAAGCACAATTGGAACAGATCAAAAAGATTGTTGAGGGATTGGATTCCGTACAAGCTGCGGAAAGCGGCAATCGATTGCGATTCCTGCCATTGAAGGGTGAAAACGCAGATGAGTTACTCGATGCAGCAGTGAAATTTTGGCAAGGCAATAACGAAGTCATTCGATATCGCTCTTTGGGTAATGTTGGTGCCGCGAATCTCGAAAGAATCGTCAACGACCCGAATGAGCAGAAGGCAAAAAAAGAGCGAGCGGGAACCGACGAAGACCAACCCTCAGCCAATGAAGAACGGCGTGAGACGCCAGATCCTGGCAAGGTTGATGCAAGTTTGAGTTCTGCCAACTCGCAAATCCTGACAGCGGCACAGGATGAGGCCTCTGCCATCCGACTGCAAATGACACCTCGTGGTCTGATGTTGCAGTCTGAAGATCCTGCTGCGCTCGACCGTTTCGAAGAGCACCTGCGTTCCATCACAGGGCCATTGGACTCGATGCCTTCACCCCCAGTTGTCTTTTATCTCCAATACACAAAAGCTGACGACGCCTTGCGTTTCCTCGCTGACTTGCTTGATGGTGGTGAAGCAGCCATGGAGGGGCAGGCAGGTTCCTTGGTAAACGGTTTTCTGTCATCCGCAGGGTCGACGTTGGGAAGTTTTCTGACGACTCGCGATGGAGTGATGACACTAACAGCAGGAACCTCGATGACAGTCGTGGCTGACACTCGGTTGAATCGGTTGATTGCACAGGGCACAACTACAGAGGTCGAGCAGGTTGAGGCATATCTGAAAATCATTGATCGCAGTAATGGCCTCGCCGATATTAAAACGTATGGACAATCGCACGTGATCGAATTGGCGAATATTAAGGCTGTGGAAATGGCAGCTGTGATTCGCGAAGCGTTCGCGGGGCGAGTCGTGGCATCAGCAACCGGCCAAGCTGGGCAGCCTGGACAACAACCCGGTCAACCACGTGCTCCGCAGAAGCCTGATCCTCGCGAAGCGGATGGGAAGCCCAAGAAAGGGGCCGCACCCCAGAAGTCAACGACCGCACGAGATCTTGAACCTAAAATGACAATCGCGGTTCACGAACCAAGTAATTCACTGGTCGTTACTGCACCCGAGCGACTCTTTCAAGAAGTCGAAAGGTTGGTGAAAGTAATCGATGTTCGTGGTGAACAGACGATTGAGGTGGTGGCACCGGCAAACGGTTTGATTTACGAAGCATTGATTCAGCAAGTGATGCTGGGCGAAGAGGGATCATCAAGTCGGCGTACCTCTTCCAGCAGTACTCGGACCACTTCGTCATCATCGTCTCGGTCAACAAAACCCACCGGACGCTAAAGGTTATTGGAGAGCATTCCCATGGTTGGACGAATGGTTGGACTAAACAAATTTTTTTTGATACTCGCAACTGCGGCATTGGGCGTCGGAACTCTCGCCCTGCCGACGCCTCTCATGGCCCAGTCTGGTTTGCGGGAGTCGTTGGAAAAACTGGATCGGAACCAGAATGGTGAGATTGATCCTGATGAGATAACACCGCTTGCCCGACCCTACTTGGAACGGCTTGCGAAATCTCGTCGAATGTCGATGGCGCGTTCGTACGACATCGAGCGGTGGCAAGAAGCTGCCCGGATATACTTTGCCCTGCAGAACGGCGTTGCAGGGGAACGCATCAAACCGGATTCAGACGCGTCCGTGAAATCCTTTGTGCCAGATCCCGAGACCGAACTTGTACCTGAGTTTGGCCTGCCTGCCGTCAAGTTTCCCTACATTCAAGCTGACTTGGATGAAGCGGATCGGACGCTGAAACGCTCCGACCGCAATCGGGATGGGTACATTGACCGTGCCGAATCTGAAAGAGCAGTTTGGACACACCGACAGCCATTTGAAGAGGATCTGAACAAGGACGATCGTCTGAGTCGCCTCGAACTGGCACAGCGTTACGCAAGGCGACGCCTGCTCTCCGGTGCATCAGATGAATTGGTGCGTAAAGCTGGCAGGGTTGGTAATGGCATTCAGCCAGCGACACGTGTGGAGCCGAAACGACAGGACAGTAGCCAGTGGTGGCGACGAGGCAGTGAATATTATCTGACGGCGACTGTGTTGGGACGCTTTGATAAGAACCGCAACGGTCGATTGGAAAAAGATGAAACCGTCAGCTTGGGGTTCCCGCCGGGGAAGATTGATATCGATCGCGATGGTGTGTTGTCCCGAGATGAACTGCATACTTACTTGTTGGAATTGCAGGAAGAGATTGGCGATCTTGGCGAGGGGCTTCCCGGATGGTTTTTCGAACTCGATGAAAATCGTGACGAGCAGATCGCGATGATCGAATTTGCAACCGAGTGGACGGCAGAAAAAATTGCTGAATTTACCTCGTATGACGCTAATGGTGACGGCTTGCTGACCGCGAGTGAGGTGCTTAACGCGAAGGCTCTCGTGGGCGGTAGTTATTCCAATAATGATGCTGAGGTCCTGGCACCAAAGAAGACAGTGATTTCTGAAATTGAAGTGCTCGAGGATTTCGTTATCGGTGACTTGAACGTGCGGCTCTCGATTACGCACTCGCATACGTCCTATTTGGATGCTTACTTGACAGGGCCAGATGGGCAACGCATTGAACTGTTCACTGAAGTTGGTGGGCATGATGACCACTTTGATGGAACGATCTTCGACGATCAGTCACAGACGCCCATCACCAAAGCACGGCCGCCGTTCAAGGGAAGCTTCATCCCTGAAGCGGCTTTGAAGAGGCAGCCCAGTCTGGCAAGTTTCAATGGGAAAAGTGTCAAAGGAGTTTGGCAACTTGTTGTGCGTGGATCTCGTAGCGAACGTTGGGGTATGCTCCACAGTTGGGAACTGATTGTGACACCCGTAGACGATATGATGGAGTCTGGGAATGAGACTGCTGAGGGTTCTGCCAGTGCAAGTTCTGTAACGCCGGCAAGTTCGGCTGTTTCCCAACCCAAGCCGCAAAAGCCTGTGGCAAGCGACGCTGCTCTCGCTGCAAGTGCCAGGTGGAGTGGTGAATCAGACTCCCAGAAATTGGAAGCGAGACGTGTCGCAATGGAAAGATACCAGCAGATCCTTAAGAGTCGTGAAGGCATGACAGGAACCGAGGCAAAGCAAATCTACATGCAGAAGTACGGTTCAGGTGACAAAGGCGGCAAGTCTGGATACAAGAAGGAAAAACGGGAAGACAATGGAAAGAACTATGAAAAGTTCAAAAGAGACAAGTCCGATTCCAAGAGTGCGGGCTGAGCCCTGCTTCCTTTCCGCTTCGTGGTGAATCCCCTGATGCCCTTGTGACAGTTTTGTTGCAGGGGCTTTTTCCTTGTGCCGCAACAGTCGGCCGGGGCGTGACCGGATTGAATACAACGCGTCAAATCAGTGGGCGAAGGTCATGTTGACTTGAGAAAGGTTGTGCACTGGTGGGCTGCTGCACACAATGAGTCAATGTATCTCAAACTCAAGCCCGTCACCGATTTGGAAAGAAGCATGGAACGAGTGAAGTATGCCCTGCTAGGTCTTTTGCTGTTTTGTTGCTCACTTGAACGAGCTTTCTGTGGCGAGACTTCGAATGCTGAGACTTCGAATGCTGAGAGGCGTTGCAATGTCGTTCTGATCTTTTGTGATGATTTGGGATACGGCGACCTTGGGTGTTATGGCTCAACCGTCAATCGCACGCCCAACATTGATCGGTTGGCGGCCGAAGGTCAGCGTTTTACCGACTTCTATTCGTCGAGTCCGGTGTGCACGCCATCACGTGCAAGCTTGATGACGGGCTGTTATCCGCGGCGGGTCGGTTTGCACGAAGATTCAACCGGACACTGGGTGTTGATTCCTAGAAGTCGACGGGGGTTGAGTCCCGACGAAACGACGTTGCCTGAGATCATGAAGGCTGCTGGATACGCTACGGCATGTATCGGCAAATGGCATTTGGGGGACCAGATTCAGCACTTGCCGACTGTCCATGGTTTTGACAAGTATTTTGGAATCCCCTACTCGAACGACATGCAGCAGGCCGGACGCGGTGATCCTCCCTTGCCGCTGGTTGAACAGGCGACTGTCATTGAAGCGCCGGCAGAACAGTCGCGACTCACTCAGAAATACACTCGTGAGGCGATCGAATTCATTGAGGATCATCAGCGAGAGCCTTTCTTTCTTTACTTGCCGCACACCTTTCCTCACTTACCACTGCACGCATCGGAACGGTTTCTGGGAAAGAGTAAGAATGGTCGTTACGGTGACTCTGTCGAAGAGATTGACTGGTCGACCGGGGAGATCCTTGATTGTCTGAAACGACTCGGTCTGAAAGATAATACGATGGTGATCTTCACGTCTGACAACGGATCGAACGGAAGGAATGGAGGGTCCAACGCGCCGCTGGCTGGTCGAAAAGGGTCGACGATGGAGGGTGGTATGAGAGTCCCGATGGTAGTGCGATTACCGGGGGTAATCCCAGCCGGCACGGTTTGCTCAGAGCTGACGACAACCATGGATTTACTACCAACTTTGGCAAGTTTTTCCGAAGGAAAACTGCCTGATCATCAGATTGATGGACGAGACATTTCCAGTCTGTTGCGAGGAGAGTCGGGAGCGCGGTCCCCACATGAAGTTTTTTATTACTACCGGCGTCGCCAGTTGCAGGCGATTCGTTGGGGTAATTGGAAATGGCATCTGCCGTTGGAGAGCACTTTTCCAAGGTGGAACGATGCGACCTTCAAGACCAAGGGGCGTGGAGGAAAGCTGATTGACCTGGAAACGGATCTGAAAGAACAGTTTGATGTTTCATCGAACCATCCGCAGGTGATGGCTAAAATGCGGGCGTTCGCCAAGGACGCCAGCCACGATTTGGGAAATGAGGCTGAGGCGGGCTCTGGGCAGCGTCAGGCGTTGACCTTGGATCACTCTGTGCCCATGATTCTGCCGTGATGGCCGCCGATTCTGGTTCTAAGTCGCGGCAATAGGGAACTGTGCTGGATAGAATTCTGCAGTCGCGTGTCGTGGTCAGGTCAAGATCTCTTTGACGACGTTTCCGTGAACATCAGTCAGTCGGAAGTCTCGCCCCTGGAATCGATAGGTCAAACGTTTGTGGTCGATCCCGAATAGATGCAGCATGGTAGCGTGCAGGTCGTGGACATGGACTTTGTTTTCGACGGCACTGTAGCCGAGCTCATCTGTTGCTCCCCATGAAAAGCCTGGCTTGATTCCGCCGCCTGCCATCCAGCAGGAGAAGCCCATGATGTGGTGGTCGCGTCCTGAGCCTTGGGCCATTGGTGTGCGTCCGAATTCTCCACCCCAGATGATCAAGGTCTCATCAAGCATGCCTCTTTGCTTAAGATCTTTGACCAGTGCCGCGGTACCTTTGTCGACGAATTTGGCAGTCGTTTGAGAACCACCCTTGATGCCGCCATGGTGATCCCAGCCGCGATGGTAAAGCTGGATGAAGCGTACGCCGCGTTCAGCAAGTCTTCGTGCCAGTAGGCAATTGGACGCGAATGAACCATCTCCACCCTTCGTGCCATAGAGGTCAAGGATATGTTGTGGTTCGTTGGAGAGGTCCATCAACTCGGGAGTTGATGTCTGCATTTTGAATGCGAGTTCATATTGTGCAATTCGCGTCGCAATTTCGGGATCCTGGTACGTCGCATTACCGACATCATTGAGTGATTGCACTGCGCGAATCACTTCGCGCTGGCTTTTGAGGTCGACTCCCTTGGGGCTGTTCACATAAAGGACAGGATCGCCTTGGGAGCGGAACTCAACGCCCTGAAAGCGACTGGGTAAGAACCCGCTGTGCCACTGTCGGGCTGCGATAGGTTGTGACTGACCGCCACCGACCGAAGTCAGTACGACGTACCCCGGCAGGTTGTCGCATTCACTACCCAGACCATACAGCAACCAGGAGCCCATCGATGGACGTCCGGGTATGGAGGTGCCAGTGTTCATCAACGTGTGTGCGGGGTCATGGTTGATTTGATCGGTCTGCATTGATCGGATGACACAGATGTCATCGGCGATCGATCCAATTTCTGGCAGGATGGAGCTGATTTCGAGCCCTGATTTCCCGTATCGTTTGAATTCATGTTGTGGCCCCAGGCACTTCAAGTTGTTTGCTTGACCCTGCAGTTGTGCGATCTGCTTGCCCTCGGTGTAAGACTTCGGCATCGGCTTGCCGTCCATCTTGCCCAATTCAGGTTTTGGATCCAGAGTCTCAAGGTGTGATGGGCCACCCGCCATGCATAGATGAATCACTCGTTTGATCCTGCCGCCGCCTTCCTTTAAGGGATACACCCCGTTCCATTCTGGAACCTGGATGGCAGTGTCCCCGCCAGCAGCTTGGGGGTCCCCACCAGCAGCCAGATTGGGTTCCAACATCGAAGCCAACGCAGCAGCGCCAATTCCGTACGAGCCTTGTCGCAGAAAGGTACGGCGACAAAGATGACTAGCAAGTGAATTTTTCATTTCGGTGGATCCAGCGGTAGCTGAAAAGTGAACAGTGATTTAGTTGCGTGTTATGAATTCGTGCATATTCATGATGGCCCGAGTCGCCGACAGCAAAGCAGCTGTTTCAATCGGATCAAGAGAATCATTCACGGGAGCCAAGCCGACAGCAATCAGTTCTTTTGCGGCGTCTGGATTGGCTCGATAGTGTGCTCGCTGCTGTTGAATCAGCGACTTGAGGATTTTCGTTTCCTGATCATTTGGCTTTCGGCTCAATGCTTGGCCAATTGCCTGAGTGATTCGTTCTTCGTCGGTCGACGAATCACTGGTCAGTAAATGTTCAGCAAAGACTCTGGCTGCTTCGACATAAGATGGATCGTTCAGTAGCACCAATGCAGCGAGTGGCGTATTTGACCTTGGGCGTTCCGCGGTGCATTCCTCGCGTGCCGGAGCGTCAAACGATTTCATGGCGGGATGCAGGAACTGCCGCTGCCAGTGAGTATAAACACCGCGGCGATATTGGGCAGTCCCGGAGTCTTGTTTGTAAGTGCGTCTCGGGAAGTTCAGGTGCCTCAATAGCCCGGCGGGCTGATATGGCTTGACACTCCGGCCACCGATCTCATCAACAAGCAGGCCACTTACCGCAAGTGCATTATCACGGATCAGTTCGGCATCCAGTCGATAGCGGGATTGTCTTGCCAGCAGTCGATTGAAAGGATCTGTGTCGGCAAGTTCGGGGCGTGGCAAAGAAGATTGTTGATACGTTTGTGAGTTCACGATCAATCGAATTACATGCTTGATGTTCCAACCGCTGTCGATGAATTCTTGTGCCAAGGCGTCAAGCAGTTCTGGATGTGAGGGGTACTCTCCCTGCGATCCGATATCATCAAGTACTTTGCTGAGGCCTGTGCCAAAAAATAGTTTCCATAGACGATTTACAAAGACACGGGCGGTGAGCGGATTGTTTTCTGCTGTCAGCCAGTGGGCAAGATCAAGACGATTGATCCGCCCTTCCCTGCCTTCAATTTGCGGCAAGAAATGGGGCACATTGGGGGTCACAACTTCACCTGTCATGTCCATCCAGTTACCACGTGGCAGCACACGCATTTCACGAGGTTCGACAGCCTGCGTGATGAGAGTGCTTCGCGTGTGAGCCTTTTCTGTGCTCGTGCGTTCTTTTTGGGCAGCATCGATCTTTCCCCGAATATCGGCGAGTTGTGGGCTGATCGTGCGGTAGTGGGCGAGCAATTTCGACTGCTGGTCATCGTTGCGTTGGTCGGCTGCAATCGCCAAGATTGCTTGAACTTCCGTAGGGAGTTTCTCCTTGGGATCCAACGCGACTTCACCGGTGGTGCCCGATAGACGAAAGCAACCGAGCGTGTGACCGAGGTTCGTGTGGTTCTGGTCTATCTCGACCAGTAGGGTCACTGGTTCCTCTGAATTCAGTGGCGTTTCGAACTCTGCGATCCAGGAATTGGATTTTCCGGATTGAGGCATGACTGCCCAGCCCCAAGTTGCCCCTTTGCTGTCGCCATCGATGGCAGCCACCGCCTTCCAGCCTTTGTAAGGATTGTTGTTGCCGTCGGTCTGCTCGAATGAAGCTTTGGCGTTCACCAACTTGAGGGGTGTGCGTTCGCCATCAGCATTGACCCTGTGTATTTTGACTTCGCTTATAACGAAATTCCCATTTCCCGCACGGCCAGGCCCTTTTTTTGGTAGTGAGTCATGAGGAAGTGCCTCGATGCGAATGCCTTTGAGTTTGTCTGTCTGATCCTTCAGTGTCACGGTGTACGTGTTGGTTTCTTGCCCCGGGCCAGATGCGAGGATCGAGTGGTCTGGTTGGGCGGCCAAGTTGGTCCCGTGCAAAGCACTTAGAGTTGTAGGTGCCATTGGTTTCCATCCGGTACCCGCCTTTTCCTGTTCAGTAACCCACAGCTGAAATGCTTCTCCGATGTCCGTGGTTTCGTAGGTGTCTTGCATCTCGGCAAGTCGGCCGTCGATGGTTTTCAATAGGCCGGCCAGTTCATTGTCGGCAACTTTGACCGTTGGACCCCATGCTCCATCACGATTGGCTCCCGCGTACAAGCCGCGTTCTTTGATGTCAGCGAAGAACGATGCGAATTGATAAAAGTCCTTTTGGGTGAATGGGTCAAATTTGTGGTTGTGGCACTCTGCACAGCCGAGTGTTGATCCGAGCCAGATGGTTGATGCGGTCCGGACACGATCCGAGGCATATTTCGTCAGGTATTCTTTCGGCTGAGCACCACCTTCGGCAGACATCATGCCCAACTTGTTGTACCCGGATGCGATCAACTGCGACTGGGTGGGGGAGTCAAGCAAATCTCCTGCAAGCTGTTCTCGGGTGAACTGATCAAATCGCATATTCGCGTTAAACGCATTGATCACGTAGTCGCGGTAGGGTGAGACGCTTACGTCTTGGTCACCATGGTAGCCAACTGTATCGGCGTATCGCACCAAGTCGAGCCAGTAGATTGCCATTCGCTCGCCGTAATGGGGAGATGCCAAAAGGCGGTCGACCAGTTGCTCCCACGCATCCTCGGAGGTGTCGTCAAGAAAGGTGTTGAGCTCTTTGCTCGAGGGGGGCAGGCCCACAATGTCAAAAAATAGACGTCGGGCGAGAATGTGGTCTTCAGCCTTGGGCGAGGATTTGATTCCATCGGCAGGAAGCTGGGCCTGCACCAGTTGATCGATCCAGTTCCCGCTGCGTGCAGTCGTCGTGTTCAGAGGTTCGTATGCCCAATGTTGGGACCACTCAGCCCCTTGAGTAATCCAGTCCTGCAGGAGTTTGACTTCTGTTTTGCTGAGATCTTTGTTGTGCTCAGGAGGAGGCATGACTTCGTCGGCGTCGTCAGAAAGAATCCGTCGCACAAGTTCACTGTCATCTAATTTGCCTGGGACCACCGCGGAGTATCCACCAAGATCACCTTTCGCGTTCGCTTCGACATCAAAACGAAGGCCACTATCGCCACCACCTTCCCGCTTTTCGGCGTCTGGACCGTGGCATGCATAGCACTTGTCTGACAGGATCGGCTTGATGTCACGATTGAAGTTGATGACCTCGGCTGCACTAGCCGAACTGATGAGCGCGCTAATTAAAAACAAGGCGAAGGAAGAACGCATAACGGCACTTGCATGGTGGGAACGAGGTGAAGCTTGGCGGCGTTCAGGCTGCGAGTTCGCATCCCCAAGGTATGCTTGCGCCACGCTGTCCGACCGTCTCCCCTATTCTAGCGTAACCTGCCCTTGAATTCAGGGCGGTGTACCCGCTTGTCCACCGTTCGTGTCTTTTTGCAGCAACCCGCTTGGCATGAAATTGCTTTCTGTCCATTAAACTACCAACCAAGCCTCAATTACCGACCAAGTTCTGCGTTGACTCTGCTCAGATGGACGCAGGTTGCTGCAATTCCGTGTCGCGGAACACAAGTCGATGCTCGCAGATGGCAAGATGCGACTCTGGTTTTCTAGCCAGCTCCCTAATGCTGTGGTTTATAGTCACATTGCACCGCTGAGCGAGATGTCGTGCATTCATGAGGTTGAGCCGCAACCCGTCAAACAAGTAGCTTCAGTTGGCTTTTTTGGCTTTGCTGAACCGAAGGTGGTTTTCATTTATACTTCGGTCCGCGGATGTGACGTACGCAAGTGTCCTTTCTTTTATCTCAACCCCCAAATTTCTAAAATCGAGAACGCCATGCAGGTACAAAAATCTGAAGACCGCCGTGGTTTTGGTAAGCAGGTGCTCGGGTCGCTGCTCACTTATTCTATGTTGGAAACAGTGCTGTCATCCGGAGCACTGGCGGACACGGTCAAGCCGATAGCAGCCAAGTGGCTGGCTGACGTGAACCAGATGAGTGTTGAGTTGAAGGGAGCAAAACTCAAGCAGTTGGAATGGCAGAAGCAAGTCGAGCAGCTATTCGCTCAGGTGAACGTTGCTGAATTTCTTTCGTTTGTTGATTTCGAGAAGCTGATTAAGACGGTCGAGTTTCGAGAACGCGGCGAAAAGTCGTTTCGAGCGACTTTTCCCAAAGTTGAGGGACTTCCTACTGACCTCGTTTTTGGACACCAGATGTTTGCCTTGCGCAAAGGAAGGTCCGTGGTGCCTCATGGTCACAACAACATGGCAACCTCTTTCCTGATCCTTCAGGGTGATTTTGAGGGCAAACATTATGATCGACTTGATGAGACGGATGATCACATGATTATCAAGCCGACAATTGACCAACGATTCGGTCGAGGTGACTACTCGACCGTTTCTGACCACAAAGACAATGTGCATTGGTTCAAAGCGACCAGTGGTCCCGGGTTCATTTTCAACATTCATGTGTTGAATGTAGACCCCAAAATCAAACGTTCTGGACGGGTCTATGTAGATCCAGATGGAGAGAAGTTGTCAGGTGGCAGAATCAAAGCAGAGAAATTGAAGTCGGCAGAGGCATTTCGCCGCTACGGCTGAACCTTTGCGTTGGAGCGAATGCAGCGGAGTTGCTGTGGCTGCCTCAGCGGGACAGGCGAGCAGGCCGGGACACGAATTTGGGGAAGTTCTGTGGTGAACTCGTTCACGTTTTTTTGTGACTTTTTCCTAGCTTGTATGGCAACTTAGGGATTTGATCCGTATACTCCGCATCTCAGGTGTCTCCATTGAGTTGGAGATGAAAAGGGAAGCCGGTGTGAATCCGGCGCAGGACCGCTGCTGTATTCGGCGAGAAACCTGGTTATCCACTGCGTGATCAACGTGGGAAGGAGCCAAGTTTCGCTCGAGCCGAGAGCCAGAAGACCTGCCTGAGAAATGTATGCCATTACTTGCCTCGGCTTCGGGCAGTCGGTACGTCACTCCTACGCTCCGTTCTTTTGGGGCGTCGCAAGGGCTGATGCCGTCATCCCGTGGCTACAACGGAATGTTCTCGATGCACAGTCCCCGTGAACCTTGGGTTGCGCCCACCGCCGATCCAGTACGACAGATGGATACAGTCCAACAGCTCGATTCTGGTTCATTGCCGTTGTCTGAACAACAGCTGCTGCTTCAAGCCACAGAGAATCAATACGTGAGCCGTGAGCCGGCGAGCCAGCCTGTTTCCTCTCCGTGCTCAGGAGTGTGTGTGTTGTCGAGTGATTCGGAAATGTGCACGGGGTGTTTCCGCACCAAGGCAGAGATTTCCAGCTGGATGCGAGTCAGCGACACAGAGCGTGGCCTGATCGTAAACCGAGCAGGTCAGAGAAAGCTCGCGGACACCACGGGCGACAAACCGGTGTACAGTTCTGATCTTCGTTTCAGGGTAGATGGTGTGAATGAACGCGATGGCAATTTGAGTGGATAGTGTTGGAAAACCTGAAGAGATTTTCATCACATTATGAATGTTTTGACTTGGACTTTTTTTAATTCAATTAAGTGAATCACGAGGAACGCACATGTTGGGAAGCAGAACCACGAAGGTATTGAAGTCAGTCTGGTCTGAACCTTCAAAGGTGAAGTTCAAATTGCCCGGAATGCTTTTGATTCTTGGGCTGATCCTTGTTGGTGCCGTGGCGCGGTTCTTGCCGTACCCGCCCAACTTTTCGCCGATCGGTGCCATGGCCCTGTTTGCTGGGGCAACGTTGGGATCACGGTTGCGTGCTGCTTTGGTTCCGCTGACTGCAATGCTGTTGAGTGATTTGTGGCTGGGTATGCATTCTTTAATGCCAATTGTCTATGGTTGTTTCCTGTTCAACGTTTGGCTGGG
>Ga0315330_10001446_pt1 | contig 15966 bp, 5 predicted proteins | sample M140m34915metaG_FD_203453 | JGI IMG/M metagenome (GOLD analysis project Ga0315330, IMG submission 203453) | Ammonia-oxidizing marine archaeal communities from Monterey Bay, California, United States - M1 40m 34915 | ecosystem: Environmental > Aquatic > Marine > Intertidal zone | place: USA...
ACGACATCATCCGGCTCCTCGGCGAGATGGGCGAACTGGAACGCGACGGCGACGATGACGACGATGACGCCGACGTCGACGAGGAGGAGATGATGCGTAACTTTCTCGGCGGGTTCCTCGACAACCCCGGGACGCTTCACCTGGCGCAGGACGTGGAAGGGTCCTGGCGTTGGCTCGAGGATGACCTCGGGCGGCCGCTCGCGTCCAAGCCTGAGGGTGAGTACTCCATCAAGACGATGTCGCACGAGGAGATGGTTCAGCTCGGTTTGAACGTGAATTCTCTTCACGAGGAGGTGGACCCGGCTGAGCTCGTGGACTTTTCCGGGTGCAAGAGCTGGGACGAGGCGATCCGGGTGGGACGGGAGGTGGAGGCGGCGTTGGACCACATGCGCGCGGACGGGTGGGAGGTGGACACCAGGAGCTGGTGCAACGAGGGCGAGCACCTCATGGTGGTCAAGGAGCTGACGCCGCTGCGCACGATGTCCTTCGTCGAGGGCGTCAAGGGAAAGTCCGACAAGGGAAAGGGAAAGTCCGACGCCAAGACGAAGAAGAAGGCTGGTAAAAAGACCGAGGGCAAGGCGTGAGGCGTAGGCGCGGTGCCACGGGGGGGTTGATGAACGTAATACTAGGGATGGGGCGTATTGAGTTTTACACCACCGAGCGGGCTGGTGGGATTTTTAGACAAGGAAGGGCGCAAGCTGGATTTTTCAATGTACTTTTGGATCAAACTCGTAACTACTATCAATCGCTCACCCCCGAGCGCCGGACGCTCCACTTGAGCAGCACGTACGCCAGCACCAGGTACGTCCCCGCGAGCAAACACAGCGACGACAGATCGCCCACCATCGTCTCGCGCGTATCCCCAAAACTAAAAAATTGGAGCACCTCCTTCCCGGTCACCTCGACGCTCACCCCCCCTTGGCTCTTACCGCTCGAGTCGTAAAACTTGGGCGTGAAGTGGAACGTCCCGGCGTCCAAAAACTCGTTGATCAACAGCGCCTCGTACGCGTAGTTGACGAAGGATAAGGACGTGAGCCACCCGACGACGGGATTGGTAGACGTCGCCGTGTCGCCCTGCCTGTTCAACAAAAACCCGCCGCTGAGCACCGACACCAACAACACCAACAACCCGCACACGTTCGCCACCGCGTTGGACGGGGTGACGATGCCGATCGCCATGCACAACGCGCTCGCGCACACGTTCGTCAACACCACGACCACCGTGAACCACACGAGGCACCACACCGTGGCCATCGGGTCCTCAACGCCGCCCGCGTGCAAACCGACCATCGGATACGTTATCAGCGTGAAAAACACCGGCGGCAACACCCGCAGGATGAATATGTCGAAGCACACCATGCTGGTGAAGTAGGCGTCCGTGCCGTACGCCCCAGACGCTCGTTCCCTCAAGAACAAGAGCCTGTCCTCGCGCCACACCGGCAAACTCGACAGCGACATCAACGACAGGTAGAGCAACACGAAAAAGAGACCGCCCATTCGGTTCTGAATCCCGCCCGTATCTCGGCCCGCGTCGAAGAACACCGCGCCGATGGACACCGCCGCCATGAACGTCGCGACGAAATGCAGGAGGATCAGAAATGGGTGCCTGCGAACGTTCCGCGACATCCGCCGCCACAGCATGGCAACCTGACGCCAGTACCCGGCTCTGTATTTTTCCTTGACACGCAAACCCGCCGCCGGGACGTTCATTCGATCCGAATCGCCGCTGTTTCGCGCCAGAGACGACGCCGACGAGCTCCTGGACGATCGACCCGACCCGGCGACACCGCCTCCCTGGGATCCGCCCTCGCCGCGCTCTGTCCTGCTCAGCAGCGCGTCATTCCCGTCGTCGTTGGATGCGCCATTCTGATCGTTTGATCCTCGCCGCCGCCGCCGCCGCTCGCCCCTGGCCCCGCGGCCTTCGTCCCTCTCCCTCGCCGCGAGCGCCTCCACCGCCTCGCGCGTCTGGTGCGCGGCGGGTGAGTCGAGGTAATCCTCCATCATCCTCGCCACGTCCGCATCCGATGCCCTCAGCACGGTGTCCAGCATGAAGTCAGCCGCGTTGACGTCCTCGGGCTTGTTCGGTACGTACTCCATGGACGCGAAGTGAGCTTCGGCGGCGGCGCTAGGGCCGGAATAAATCACACCGCCGACGCTCGACATGACCAGCACGCGGTCCAGCAGCCTGAATATGTCCGGCCGCGGTTGGTGGATGCTCAGCACGACGGTGACCCCGATGGACCCCAAGCCGCTCAGGATGTCCACCACCTTCGCCGCGTTCGTGCTGTCCAACCCGGTGGTCGGTTCGTCCAAAAACATGATCCCCGGGCTGGTGAGCAGCTCGGTGGCGATGGACACGCGCCGTTTCTCACCCCCGCTCAGCCCGCGGGTGAACTCGTCGCCGATGAACGAGTGCGCAATTTTGGAGATGCCGAGGTCCTGCATCGTCTGCCAGATCACCGCTTTCAGCCTCGCGCGATCCACGTTGCCCGGCAGCCGCAACGCCCCGTGAAACATCAAGTGCTCCCACACCGTGGACGTCCCGGGCAGCACGTCATCCTGCGTGACGTACCCGCTCACCGACCGCATCTCCCCGGAGGTCATCACGCGGCCGTTGACACGCAACTCGCCCCCGACGCGGTGTCCCACGCTCGGTCTTCCCGCGAGTATGTCGATTAAAGTCGTCTTCCCCGCGCCCGACGGACCGAGGATCGCGAAGAGATCCGCTCGCGCTTGCGTGACGTGGGTCACCTGGTGGAGGTTCGGCATGAGGTGGCTACTGGGAGGTGCGAGCCGGCTGCGTCTGTGCGCACTCGAGTTGAGGTCGTGGGGACTGTGGGGGGAGGCATCGTTGGGGAAGAATCGCGCGACGGGCCCGGCGACTCCGGACACCGACTGGAGGATCCGCCGCCCGCCCTTCTTCGCCGCCAGGTGGCAGGTTATCCCTTGCCACGTCAGCACGTGGCACGCGGTGGCGGCGCGCGCGAACTCGTCGTGGCCGCCTCCACCTTCTCCGTCGTCATTCGCCGACCCGCCCGGGTGACCGGTCGGGCTGTGCGGGCCGGCTCGTTCCAAACGCTCGGCGTCAATCTCCAGCTGCAGCAAGTTGAGCTGCGACAGACTGGCGAACCCGACGCCGCATCGCACGGTTCTCTCCTCGTCGATGTCGTGCAGGAGCCCGTCATCCTCGGGGGTTCCGATGAGCATGCCGTCGACGTCGTTCATCTCCTGCGTCTCGCGGGATAGACGTCGGCGGTGGCTTCCGGTGATGGCCACCGGTCCCGCGGAAGAGACTCCTATGGGTTCGTACTCTGAATCAGACTCTGAATCCGTGTCGCGATATTCCCCATCCTTGAACTCCGGCGACAGTAACAGACTCGTCTCGTTCTCCGGCGTACCATTGGCATCGCCGATGTTACCAAAGAACGGCGAGGTGAAACCACGCACTCCATGCGGGGTGACCGGTAAGCCGTCGGCGCCCAAGGCGACGGGCTCGGGGCCGACGCCATCCATCGCCGAGTCCCCGTTCACCGTTCTGCTCCGCCTGCCCGAGTGAAGCCTCTGCCTTCGTACCTTCCTGGCACCGAGGTAGTCCGCGAACGTCGTCAACGGCCCACCCCCGGGCTGTGCGGTCAACAGCGCGTAGGACAGCGCCGCGAACCCCGCGGCTTGCGCGCACACGAGGGATAGGTCCCGAGCCACCCGGCCCGCTTTGAACCCGAAAGTGCTCAAAACCTTCTCCCCGGGAACCGGCACCTCGTTCGGTAAAGTGGACGAGTTCCACCCGGCGGTGAGTGTGAACGTCCGCGGGTTATCGGCAAACTCGTTCGCCACCAACGCCTCGTACCCGTAGTTGACGAACGACAGGTTATTTACCCACGAGGCGTAGTGCGGGATCTGGTCCTTGTTCAGCAGAAATCCGCCGAAGAGTATCGCGCATAGGAAACACAGCGACGCCACCGCGTTGGCCACCGCGACGGATCGAGCGGCGGCGCCGATGGCCATGCACATGCAGCTCGCGCACACGTTCGTGGCGATCAGGGTGCCAACGAACCACGCGAGGCAGTACTCGTTGCCCTCGTTCAGGCCGACCATCTGGTAAGTCATCAGGCCGAAGAAAAAAGGCGGCAGCACCCGCATGGGCAGCAAGTCGAACAGCATCATGGACGCGAAGTACGCGTTCACTCCGTACACGCCGTTCGCCCGTTCCCTCAAGAATAAAAGCCTGTCCTCGCGCCACACCGGGAGGCTGGACAGCGACATCAGCGTGAGGTAGAGCAACACGAAGAAAAGGCTCCCGAGGCGGTTCTGTATCCCGCCCTGGTTGCTTCCAACCTGCCAAAACACGGCGCCCACGCCCAGCGCCACGACGAACGCGGCGGTGAAGTGCACGGTGAGTAGAAACGGGTGCCGGTACATGTTCCGAAGCAACCTGCCGCACAGTAACCGCATCTGCCTCCAGAACGGGGCGTGGTACCGCTCCCGAGTATGAGTATTTCTCGACCCGCCGTTTGAACCGCCGCCGCCGCCTCTTCTGCCCATCTCCACCCCGCGCCGGGGCCCGACGCGCTCCTCAGCCGCGCGAATCAAACCCGCGACGTGCGTCTCGTCGCCGCGAAGGATATCAGATCCCTTGTAATCGTCAATCATCCGCCGCACGTCCTCGTCCGATGCCCTCAACACGGTGTCGAGCATGAAGTCGGCTATGTGCAAAGTTTTGTCGGGCGCCGCCGCGTAAGACATGGACGCGAAGTGGCCCTCCGCCCTGTCACTCGGGCCGCTATATACCACCGCGCCCTGCCCCGATAGCACCATCACGCGGTCCAGTAGCCTGAATATGTCCGGCCGTGGTTGGTGAATACTAAGCAGAACGGTGACCCCCGTCCGCGACAACCCGCTGAGGATGTCCACCACCTTCGCCGCGTTCGTGCTGTCCAACCCGGTGGTCGGTTCGTCCAAAAACATAATCCCCGGGCTGGTGAGCAGCTCGGTGGCGATGGACACGCGCCGTTTCTCACCCCCGCTCAGCCCGCGGGTGAACTCGTCACCGATGAGGCTCGTCGCCACCTTGACCAAGCCGAGCTCACGCATCCAACCGACTACGGTTCGGTACATCTCGTCCCGCGTCGTATCCAGGGGTAGACGCAACATCGCGTTGAACATGAGGTGCTCCCACACCGTGGACGTCCCGGGCAGCACGTCCGTCTGCTGGACGTACCCGCTCGCGTGTCGCACGGATCGTGAGCTCGCGACGACGCCGTCGAGACGGACGGCGCCGTGAGCCACCTGCCCGCGGGGCGTGCGGCCCGCGAGAAAATCGAGCAGCGTCGATTTGCCCGCGCCCGACGGGCCTAAGATGGCGAACAAACCCGCGGTGATGCCGTCGTCGTTCGATGTAGACGTCGAGGTAGACGACGTGTTCGAGCGGTCGTCCTCCGTTGATCCCGATGAGGCTCGTCGATGAGGCGCGGGTCCGGCGTATCCGGATACACCCCGGAGTATTCTTCGCGTCACGCCCCCGGGCCTCGACGGCGTCACCATCGTGGCGTACACGTGCACGCTCTCCCAGCTTATCGTCGTCGCGCGTGTGCCACCCGTCGTCTCCGTCTCGGGCATCTCCGTCACCTCCTCGGGCATCGATTCGAGCGTCGAATCCCTCGCATGACCAGCGTGATTTCTTCCCCTGGTCCCGCCGCCGCCGCGCCCGACCACCATGGACACCGTCCGCACGTGATGCGGCGGGTGCTGGTTCAGCGGCCGTGGCATCGACGCCGCGGCGATGACCCGCTCGAACGCGTCCGTGTCGCGTGGGTCCAGCGAATACAAAGCCTTATTCTCCATCTTCACGTACGCGGTGGCCAACGCGACCAGTCCAACCGCGATCGCGAACATTGCGATTTTGGTCACCAGGTCCCCGGTCCAAAACTCGGGCGGCGTGAACGAGGCATCCGGGCACATCGCCGCGGCGTCATCCTCGATGTCGTCGTACAGGCAGTTCCCCACGTTGCACGTCACGGCGAACGACGGGATCACGCCGGGCTGCGTCCAGTAGCAAAGGTACCCGGAGGTGTCCGATGACGCCGCCGTCGGGTCGGCGCCGAGGAGCGCCTGTTCAAAACTGGAATCCCTCCCCCCTCGGTCACCGCTCGTACTGGCGTTCAGGCCGCACCAGAAGGTTATCCCCCGGTCCTGCGGGGTAACCAGCGGGTTACACGGGTGCTGCCAGTACCTCGAACTGCTGTTCGGTCCCGACCCGCAGCCCATCAGGTTACGGCCCGGACACTCCGGTAAGTCTCCGGGCGGGCACTCAACCGTACCACTCGGACACTCGTAAATGACGCAATCCTGAGTCGCCGGGAACGGCTCGAGGCACGTGCTGACCTTCCACGTGCATCCCGTGAAGTTGGCGTCCCACACGGGCGCGAACGCGTACGCGTATTTCCAGCCGGGGTCGTCCGCGCCGCTCATGTCAGGAATGCCCGCGTACTCCTTCACGCGTATTCGCAAAGTCCCCGCATCGCCTGTGTTGGACGCGTCGAGGTTTTTGTGAGATTGATGACCGCGCGTGGGTAAATGCCCGTACGCATCGCCCGTATCCTCGGATGTTATGTGAAAGTGGAAGGAGGTGTCTGGCTGGTATTTGCAAAACGGGTCGGTTCGGGCGTCGCCGCCGCATCTGCAGCTGAACGCCTTGCCCCGCTCCCAGCCCGGCACCGGCGCCGGCGCCGTGAGCTCCTCCTGTGTGGGGACCAGGCACGCGTTGGTGCATCCCTTCGCCTTGACCGTGGCGCCGTTCGGGGTGGTCTTGTCGGGGCAGACGTCCCGCGACGCGCACGCGCCGCAGTCCACGCCGGTCCAACCGGCGGGGCACGAGTCCGCCCCGGGCGTGTCCGCTACGCAGTGCGCGCAGTTGGCGGGGTGCGGGCTGTGCGCGGTCCACGGCACGGAGCCGTGCTTGCACGGCGGGTCGGCGTAATCGTACGGGTTCTTGCACTCTGTATGTATGGGGCAGACGGGAGACGGGCGGTCAGGTGGGACGGCCCGTGGGGGATGGGGCGGGCGAAGTTCTCTTCTTCGGGCCCCGTCAGATTCAGTTAGGGCAACAATTTGACTCTGGGCGATCGCGCACCCGCGTAAGTGGACGGCTCCCCGACGACGTTCGATGCGCCGAGCGTCAGGGCGATGGCCAAAAAGGTCAGTGATGCGTGTTGTCGCCTCATGTCGCGCGCCTTCCCCTCCTCGACACCGCGGAAGCGCGCGACCCGTGTGGCTCTGATGACGTGACGAGTGAAATATTCTCTTGAGACGGCAGGTCCCCGAGATGCGGATGTCGCTTGGCGGGAGATGTTAGCTGGCGTTACTGGACGTGGCGACTCGCGCGTGTCCTCATGGGTTCATATTATAACGGCGGTATTCACACCGACCGACCGTCCGCTCCCGATCGCTGTACATGCCTCGGGAGCGGACGCGGTCGACCCCGCGGCGCGCCGTCCTCGCGCGCGGTTTGACTCTCTCTCTCCATCTCTCTCTTCAGATGACGACTCATCGGATGACGGCTCGTGGCCACGACTCGGCGCCGAGGGAATCGATCACGTTCCCCGCGGCGGCGGTCAGCAGTCAGTGCGCCAGCTGCCCGTACTCGTCGATCATCATCCGCTGCCGTCGCCTCTCCAGCGCCATGCGCTTATCCGCGGCGTACTCTCGTCTCGCAGCCTCCAAGGCGTTGGCGGTCATGTGCTCGGGCGCCACGGAGAACTGAGCGCCGTGGGTCCCGACGCCGTCATCCCGTAGATGGACGTGGTCCTTAGCCCTGCGCAGGCCAGGCGTGTATCCGTCTTTAGCCGGAACCTGGCCGAAGTCGCGGTAGTAGCTCCGCCCGCCCGGCGCGACGCCCGCGAACGGGGACGGCGACGGGGACGGGGCGCGGAGGGGAACACCCGAGGAAGGCCTCGTCATTCGACCGGGTCCCTGCGCGGGTGGGATGGATCGTCGCGCGTCGAAACGCTCCACGGGCGATGCCGGGCGCGCGGGCGCGACGCGCGGCGGCGCCTGCGGCTGCGCCGCCATCACCTCCCGCGTAGCCTGCTGCAGGTTCCGCTGCTGCTCCAGCGTCGAGCGAAGCCCGCCCTTGAGCTCCTCGAGCAAACTCGCCGCCTCAGCCGCCGCCTGCAGCGTCGCCTGCGCAGCCTGGCTCACCGAACCGTTCGTGCCGCCGCCCTCGGCGGGTGCCGATCCCCTAGGGGTAGACTGCGGCCGCACCTGTTGCAGCTGCTGCGACCTCGCGGCGACGGCGTGCTCGTGCAACAACTCCCGAGCGTACTCCGCGTCGTCGAACGAGATAGCCGCGGCGTGCTCCGCGCGTTCACGCCGCCTCTGCTCCTCCGACAGCACGTCCCGAATGTCGCTGAGTTCATCCGTGAGCGCCTCACGCTCCCGCCGTTCCTGCGCCACCTGGTGACGCGCCTGGTCCGCCGCGGTCATCGCCGCCGCCGCCGCCGCTCGAGCCTCCTCGAGCGCGTGCATCACGGAATGCGATTGAACGCCCCCCGTCGACGCCATCGGTCCCGGGCCCATGGGTTGAGACGAGTTGAGCGCCGGTACGCTGCGCATCGACCCGCCGCTCATCGAGCCCATCATCATCATCATCATTCGGTCGGCACGTTCCGCTCGTTCCGCGCGTTCGGCTCGTTCCGCTCGTTCCGCTCGTTCAGCCGCCGTTTCTCTCGGCTCCCTCGGCGTCGCCGTTTGAGCCGGCGCTCCAAACTCCTCCATGTTTCTCATCCTGTACCGCATGTCCTCGAGCTCCTCTCGCATGCGCCTCTGCTCGGAGTAGTTCTTGTACGGGATGCCGCCGGATCCCGCGCCCAAGGAATGGTCCCCCTCGGGCGCACCATTGGGGATCCCGCTCGCGCCCAAGGAATGCCTGGCGAGATCTTCCAGCGCGGCGATGCGTTGATTGATGGCGTCCATGGGTGGCGGCGCGCCCTTGACCTCGGGTAGATCCTCGGCGGCTTTGCTCTTGACGCTCTTCGCGGGGGAATGCGGCGCGGATCCCGCGACGGTACCGTCTTTACCCGCGGGCGTCGTCGCTCTCGACGATCCCTTGACGGATTTTGCGCCCTTCTTCATTCCCGCCGGGTCGTCGTTCTCGTCGCCCATGACGGACACCGCCCTGGACGGCGGCTTGGACCCCGCGGCTTTCTTGAACCCTCCGAGGGATGCGATGGATGGCGCGGGTTCGCCCATGACGGATCCCGCGCGCGACGGCGCCGCGGACGGGGGTTTCTTCGCCATGTTCGGCGCGGCTTTCCCGAACGCGTTCGCGGCGCTGATCTTGGTGACGGCGCTCTTGAGCTTGGCGAGTGGGTTCTTCTTGGGCGCGGCGTCGCCCGCCTCGGACGGCGCGGCGGATGGCGTCGGGCTCGGGTCCTTCTTCGGGAGCTTGGACAGGCCGCCCGGGGTGAACGCGTTCGCGGCTTTCACCCCGCCGACCGCCTTCTTGAATCGCGCGAGTCCGCCGAGTTTCGGCTTGGGCGCCGGGGCCTCGCCCTCGGCGGGGGGCGCGTCCGCGGGTGGGGCATCCTCGGACATCGTGGCGGTGTTGTGTGTCTCGTGGAAGAGTCCGTCCGGCAGTTCCGCGTCCCGCGTGTGTCTGTCGAAGCCCTCACACGCGCGTCGCGATTGGTCCCGTCACGAAGGGGAACTATCCTTTTTGGGCGTTTTTTGCGACGTTTTCTGATGCAATTTTTGTTGACCGAATTTTCTTGTCACGTTGCGCATACGATGATTTGCCCCATTACCAGCTAATTAGATATCGGGTGAGTGTAGTCTTTTAGGTGGGATTTTGGCGCTGTGAGTCGTGATCAGTCGACGGGATTTTGGCCTCGAGGAAGATCAGATCAGATCTCAAAACACGTGAGCTTTTGGTTATCCGGACGCGAGGTCCGCCCCACTTACCATGGCCGCGCTGGTGACGACCGGCCCCTCGGCGCTCGCGCAGCGCCGCGGCACCTTCGCCAAGGGCCACGCGTCCAACGCGTCCGCCGTCCGCGCATGCCGCGTCGCGTCCCTTTCCCGAACCCGCGTCAAATCGGGATGGAGCGTCACCGCGGCGGGCGGCACCACCATTGGCGCCGAGGAGATGGCTAAAGACGCGTCCGCCGCCGTGCCCCTCATCGGCATCAACCCTGACCGGGTTCCCATGGTCGAGGCGGTGAACCGCGGTGAGACGTCCGGTGAATTCAACTGGGAGAAGCAGTGGTACCCCGTCGCGGTCATCGACCTCCTGGACACGTCCAAGCCGCATCCCACCACGCTGCTCGGCAAAGACGTCGTGGTGTGGAAGGACGGCGACGACCGGTGGAACGTCTTCGAGGACAAGTGCCCGCACAGGCTCGCGCCGCTCTCAGAAGGCCGCGTCGAGGACGACGGCACCTTGCTCTGCGCGTACCACGCGTGGAGGTTCGACGGCGAAGGCAAGTGTACTGACATGCCCCAGGCGTCGTCGCCGGCGGAGGAGGACCGAGTCAAAGCCAACCCGCGGTCGTGCGCGTTCACGCGCCCGTGCATGGAGGCGCAGGGGCTGGTGTGGGCGTGGGGCGAGGGTGGCGTGGACGCCGAGCTCGAGGCGCGCATGACCCCGCCGTTACTCGTCCCGGAGATTGAGGGCGTCGGCAAGAGCGGTGAGGCTCCGGGCGGCGCGTTCCGTAACCACTGGCAAGTCAGAGACATGCCGTACGGCTGGGCCGCGTTCTTCGAGAACGCCATCGACCCGGCGCACGCGGTGGTATCGCACCACACTTTAGTCGGTTCGCGATACGACGATCCAGCCGGATTCAACTGCGTGGTGGAACGGCCGATGACGGCGGAGGCTGGTTTCCGCTGCGCCATCGATCCCGCGGTGCCTCCGTTCAACACAATCGGCAAGTACGACGCCGAGACGTCTTACGACTTTCAGCCGCCGTGCATGCTCAAGATCGACTGGCGGCACGAGCAGGCGCGGTTCCTGACGGCGCACTACTGCGTCCCGACGAGGCCGGGGTGGTGCAGGCACTTCGTCGCGACGGTGTGCCAGCGGGGCGAGGGCGAGTCGGTGCGACAGCACCGGTGGTTCAAGCTCAACCTGTTCACGCTGACGTCGCCCGCGTGGATGACGCACGTGCTCGGCCCGACGTTCTTACACCAGGACATGGTGCTTCTCCACCAGCAGGAGAAGATCATCGCCCGAGGGGACGGGCAGGACATCGCGAACAAGTGGAAAGAACAGGTGTTCATTCCCACCGGGGCGGATAAGATGACGGTTATGTTTTACCAGTGGTTCGGCCGCAACGGCCCGATCCCGTGGTCGGGTCCCGCCGGCGACGCCATGCCGCCCATCGAGCGCGACCAAGCGAAGCTCTTCGACACGTGGGAGATGCACACGAAGTACTGCACGCACTGCCAGGGCGCGCTGAAGAACACGGAGGCGCTCAAGGTTGTCGCGATGGCGGGCGCCGCGTGGAAGGCGGTTTGGGCTACGTGCCTCTTCGCGTTCGGCGCCTCCGCGGCGGGTGCCGCGGCGGGCGCGGGCGTCGCGCCCTCGCTCCCGGACGTCATCGCGGCGGTGGACCCGTCCGCGCCCGGCGAGGTGTTCAGCGCGCTGTCCCTCGCGGGGACCGCGTACGGCCTCCACGGCTTCGCCGGCATGTTCCGCAGCTACCCGTTTTCACACGCGGAGGAGGACATCGTGATGGAGGGCACCGCGAAGATCGGCCTGTCCAACGACGGCCCGTCGCCGTACATCGACTTCGTGGACAACATGCTGTTCGGCGGTGATAAGGGGAAAGGGAAGAAGGACGCGGTGGGGTGTGAATGCGGGACGTGCTCGCCGTTCCACGACGGGATCCGGTCCGGGCCCTTGGACGCTTTCCGCAAGAGCCAAGAGGCTAAGAAAGCCGCCAAGGAAGCCGGTACCCCCGCGAGGTGAAGTGACCGCTACTACCGCACCAACACTAGCGCACGTGTCTCCCTTTTGATATGAAACAGGTTCTTTACAGTGTTAATTGTGTTATTCGCGTGTGTTTAATTACTCGTCGTCCTGGGAGTCCTGGGAGGCAGGGGGCGGCACCGCGTCAAACTTGGACGCGATGACCGAGAGGTACGGCGACGCCTGCCAGCAGGCGTAGCCGGTGGCTCCCGTGGCGAGGAGGAACCCGAAGGCGCCTAGGCCGACGACGACGGATAAGACCGCGAAGAACACGCCGGTGGCGCCCATGATGCCGTAGCCCACGACCGGGGCGTCTTCGCCGGCTTCCTCGGCCAGGCCGATGAGGGGCGCGAGCCAGCCGGGCGCGGCGACGGATGCGTCGGGAGGTTTCATGAGATCCTTGAGGGCGTCGGGGAGGCCGCCGTCTTCTTCGGCGCGGACGATGAGGCGGTCGGCGCGGCGGGCGACGGGTCGCGCCGTCACGCGCATGGAGGGGCGGAGGGACACGCCTGCGCGTCGGGAGCGGTTGGGTGGTGGGTGTAGTTAGCATCGAGAGTCGGCGTTTGGTGCACATGGTTGGTTGGCGCCTGTTACAGGATAGACGGGGACTCACCGCCGACGACCTTGCGAGCGGAGATGGACCTGCGTGATGTGGACACGGATGTGGTATATGAAGACGGTCAGCGATGCGTCGTGCGAACGGCGCGTTCCATCGCGGCGCGCGAGTCGCCGCGCAAACGCGCCCGCCAATCAGGGACTGACACGGTGCGTGAAGACAGATTCTGATCGCGCGAGATAGATGCAAAAAATCGGTTCCCGCGCGGCGTTAAGCGCACGCACCTGGCGGGGCCGGCGGTGAGCGCCGCGCGCGCCGCGATGGGAGTGGCGATGGCAGACATGTGCGTTGCTATTGAGACGGTCGACGGGTGTTTAAGTACCACCGATAGTGCCGCGGGGGACGGTTCAAAAACACGCGACGAGTCCACGCAACAGTTGGCACTGCCAACTGGATTGGATACGATTTTGGCGGCAATCGATTTTTATTCGCCGCGGCCGAGGCCCGCGCGTCGGAAGTCTTTCGGCCGTATGCGCGGAAGTATCGTTCGGAGGTCGAGAACGCGGTTAAGTTTGGCAATTCAATTAATCACCGCGTTTCTAACCACGGGCGCTGTGCGGCGGGATTTCCAAAAGAAAGAATTTCGACCCGAGTCTCGACCACCACCGGGCATCCCGGAGTGAACCACGGAAGCGTCCGGGATTTCCAAATCACAAACGGAGCTTCCGGAGTGAACCACGGATGGAAACGGAAGCATCCGGGATTTCCATCCGGGGTTGCAAATCGTGATTTGGGTCCCATCCGGGAATTTCACGGAAGCCACGGAAGCCCAAACGGAGACTGCAGATCCATACGGAACCCCCGGATCAGCTCCGTGGAATTGACCAGGAATGGCTTGATTGGGACAGATTAGACCCAAAACCTTGAGTCATCGCTGTAAATCCAAAATCCACGGAAACCAGTGGAACCAGCGGAGCCAAACGGAGCTCTCCAGGACCGCCTCCGCGGCGTCCGGAAACCTTCCATGGGTGCGCGCCGACAAAAAAAGTTCGGTAAACGCCCGAACACGACCCCTCGGAATGATGTCCGGAGAACTTTCCGTGCCAGACCGGTCCGGCATGGAAGCCAGCCAGCGGAAGCTTCCACGGAAGCCCCAGTTGGCTCCACTTGGGTCTGGAAACTTCTGACTCTTCCAAGGGTGGTTGGAGGCGAGCCGCAGGTGGTGGCCCGGGCGCGCCACTCGACACGACCGCGCGCGTGACCCTTCAGGGACACGCGTGGGTCACTCCCCGATCGATATCTGGCGCCGGATCGCGGCGTCGGCGTCGGGGCGGCGCCGTCGTCGCGCGCGAGCTGCCCAAAAAAAACGAGTCCGGGGGTGCCCAGCGCCAAACTGGAGATTCCGGGGAAAACTCACTCGAGAATCGAGGTGTGTGACTTTTTTTTTAGGCACTCCCTGTCGCTCCACGACGCGCTCGGACGCGCCTACGCTCGATTAAATCACTCCTACTTGGCGCCGACGATCGCCGGGGTCAACCCAGGGTCGATCGCCGCCGCTTTCTTCCACGTCGTCTCCCAGATACCCTCCGGCGCACCCGGAGCCAACACCCCCTGCGCGCTCATAACCAGCAGCATGTTCTTCACAGCCTCGGGCACCGCCTCTTGTAACTCCTCGCTCCGCGCGTGCTTCAGCACCTGCGCGTTCCGCTCCAGCACCTTGGTCCACGCCGCCGCGAACTGCGGCGGCGTCGCCGTCGTCAGCATCGCCGGCAGGTACTGCAAAAAAGCCTTAGCCGCGCAAGACACGCCGAGCCGAGCGGTTCGTTCCGCGAAAACCTTTTGCTCACCCCGAGCGAGCCGCACCCGCTCGCCCAACGCCTCCAGCATGGGCATCAACACGCCGTCAGTCACCGCCATCCAGTGCGTCGCCGGCGCGTTCAACCCGCCCGACGCCAGCAGCACGCGCTGCAACGTCAGGACGGCGTCGTCGCGCACCGCCGGGCGCTCCTCGGTTTCGCCGACGCGCTTCAGCGTCGACACGATCGACGCCCAGACGCTCGACGTCATCTCGACGCGAAGCGCGTTGATCGCCTCCGTCGTCGAGTTGGCGGCGCCCGGATAGGTCGTCGCGTCCCACCCCATCGTCTTCGCCGCCGCCGTCGCCATGGCGCCGCCGTCAGCGTTACCCCCGCACCATCCGTCCACGGCGCCCGCGACGAGTCCGAGTAAATCGACGGCGCCGACGGATCTGTCGTCGCCGCCCTCGTGCGCGTCGACGAACGCGCCGATGGCTTCGACGCAGGACCGAACGTTCCACGGACGCAGGTGGTGAGCGCCGCGGGTGGTGGGAGTGACAGCTGTGTCGGCACCCTCGGCACCCTCCGAAGGTGACGCGTTACCGTTGGCATCCGCGGTGTTCGGAGCGTCGGGCTCCTTTTGCTTCTCGGCGGTGTTGGATATAGCGCCCTCGACGATGGATTGAAGTGCGTTGAAGCCGTGCACCGCCGCGTCCGGGTGCCTCGCGCTCGCCATCAGCAGCTTACACACCGTCTCCCATCCCTTGGCGCCGTGAACGGAATCCGCGCACTCGCGAACGAGCGCGTCGAGCTCGCGAACGATTCGCTCGAGGAAAGCGTCGGCGACGGCGGGTTCCAGCGCGAACATCAAACGAAGCGAGTCCAGGAGCTCGTCCGATAGATCATCCTTGTAGGGCAGCAGCCGCCGCGCGAGGCGCAGGACCTCGAAGATGGCGCGTTCCGCCAGCGGACTCGGCGTCTTCGCGTTTTGGACCAGTTGACGAAGCAGGGCATACACGTGGGGCAGCGCGACGCGGACTCTGTCGCGGTTGCGGAGCGTCACCGCGATGAGCACGTCCAGGCAAAACACCGCGGCGTCACCGTCCACGTCCGAGGGGGGTGCCGACACAGCTGTGTCGGCACCCTCGGCACCCGCGCCCTCGGCACCCCCTTCACCGCCGGGCACCGCGGGTTTCCCACCGGCGGCGCGAACCAGGGCTCCGACCATGTGCGTCAGCGAATCCGACTCTAAAAATTTAGAATCGGCGAATACTTCGTCCACGCGGCATGCATCCACGCACCGAACCGCCCTCGCCTCCGCCTCCTTCTCGTCCTCGCCCAGCGGCGTCTCCCCGCCGCCCCCGCCCCAGTCGCCGTCCAGCGACAGGAGCTGCGAGAACCCGCGCAGGAGCGAGTTGCCCCCCGCGTTTTTCTTCGCCTCCATCTTTTTGCGCTTGTGAAAAGACGTAGACGCCTCCGTTCCGTCCAAGGTCCGCATCGTACCCCCGTCGCGCTCGTCCGGCCCCAAGTTCTCCAAAACCTTCTCCGAGAGCAGCTCCATGCGATGGAGCCGCAGCGTGAGCTCGAGGATGTGCGCCCAGCCCTCGCGGATGTTATCGCCGTACCTATACACAAAACACGAGGAGTCA
>Ga0315330_10001449_pt1 | contig 15957 bp, 27 predicted proteins | sample M140m34915metaG_FD_203453 | JGI IMG/M metagenome (GOLD analysis project Ga0315330, IMG submission 203453) | Ammonia-oxidizing marine archaeal communities from Monterey Bay, California, United States - M1 40m 34915 | ecosystem: Environmental > Aquatic > Marine > Intertidal zone | place: USA...
ATATTTCTTGCTCAGGATTAAGAACCTCATAAGAACTAGTTGCTTTTGAAATATCAGCACCTGTCATAGTTCCTTTTTTATCAAAAGATACAGTAACACTCTTTTCAGGATTATCATTTGTAGGTTTGAACCTTATAGTTTTCAGATTTAAAATAATCTCTGAAACATCTTCAACAATACCGTCTATAGTAGAGAACTCATGTTGTATCCCAGGAATTTTAATTCCAGTAACAGCATATCCTTCCAATGAAGATAACAATACTCTTCTTACTGCATTTCCAATCGTTAGACCGTAACCTGGTTGTAAAGGAGAGAATGTGAAAATTCCGTGAAAATCATCGGCTTTTTCCATTACTATCTTATCTGGTAATTGAAATGAAAGTAGTGACATAATTTTTATTATTTATTTATACAATTTTTTATTTAGAATACAATTCAACAATTAATTGCTCATTAATATTCTCAGGAATTGATTCTCTATCTGGATAAGTAACTAGCTTACCAAGTAAAGATTTATCATCCCATTCTAACCACTTATACTTATTAGCATTTTTATTTACTACACTAGAAGCAATAGCAGTTAAAGATTTTGACTTTTCTCTTACAGCAACCATATCTCCTTCTTTTAAAGTATAAGAAGGTATGTTAACAAGGTTTCCATTGACTGTAATGTGCTTATGGGTTACTAGTTGTCTTGCAGACCTTCTTGTTGGCGCAATTCCTAGTCTATATACAACATTATCTAGTCTTGCTTCTAGGAGTTGTAGAAGATTCTCACCAGTTACACCCTCTTTTCGAGAAGCTTTATCGAACATATTTCTAAACTGTTTTTCTAAAATACCATATAAGTATTTAGCTTTTTGCTTTTCAGCTAACTGAATAGCATATTCCGACTTTTTTCTTCTTCTTCCTCTACCGTGTTGACCAGGAGGATGAGGCTTCTTTTCCAATGCTTTAGTATCACCAAAAATAGGTTCACCGTATTTTCTTGAAATCTTTGATTTTGGTCCAGTATATCTTGCCATTTCTTAAAATTTAAACTCTTCTTCTTTTAGGTGGCCTACATCCGTTATGTGGTAAAGGAGTTACATCATTTATAGACATAACATCAAGACCAGCATTTTGGATAGCTCTAATTGCTGAATCTCTTCCAGCACCTGGGCCTTTAATAAAAATATCAACTTTTCTTAAGCCAAGTTCGTAAGCAGACTTAACAGCATCTTCTGTCGCAATCTGAGCTGCAAAAGGTGTATTTTTCTTAGATCCTCTAAATCCCATTTTACCGGCAGAAGACCAAGAAATAACTTGACCAGTTTCATTAGTTATTGAGATAATAATATTATTGAATGAACACTTAATATGAGCTTGTCCATTATTATTAACAACAACAACTCTTTTCTTAGACTTATCTTTTTTCTTATTCATTATTTAACTGCTTTCTTTTTATTAGCTACTGTTTTTCTTTTACCCTTTCTTGTTCTTGAATTGTTTTTAGTTTTTTGACCTCTTACAGGTAATCCTTTTCTATGTCTTAAACCTCTATAACAACCAATATCAAGTAATCTTTTAATATTAAGTCTAACTTCAGACTTAAGATCTCCTTCGATTTTAAAGTCTGATGAAATTAAATTTCTTATCTTATTAGATTCTTCTTCAGTCCACTCAGAGACCTTTTTATCAATGCTGATACCGGCAGCATTTAAAATTTTTATAGCAGAGCTTCTGCCTAAACCATAAATATATGTTAGGGCTATTTCACCTCTTTTATTATCTGGAATATCTATACCTGCAATTCTCATAATTATCCTTGCCTCTGTTTAAATCGAGGATTTTTTTTATTTATTACATAAACCTTTCCCTTTCTCCTAATGATTTTACAATCACTACTTCTTTTCTTAACTGATGATCTAACTTTCATTTTATTTATATCTAAATGTTATTCTACCTTTTGTTAAATCATAAGGTGACATCTCAAGTTTAACTTTATCTCCAGGTAAAAGTCGTATATAAAACATTCTCATCTTACCAGAGATATGAGCCGTCACAATATGCCCATTATCTAACTTTACTCTAAACATAGCATTTGATAAGGCTTCAGTAACAATACCATCTTGCTCTATTGCTTTCTGTTTTGCCATAATTAAACGCTTCTGCCTTTAATTTTACCTGACTTCATCATGCCATCATAATGTCTCATCAGTAAATAACTTTCAATTTGCTGAAGTGTATCTAATATAACACCTACCATAATAAGTAATGATGTACCGCCATAAAATTGAGCAAAGCTCTGATTAATACCGAACATCATAGCAAAGGCAGGCAATATAGCCACCACAGCTAAAAGAATTGAACCTGGTAAAGTTATTCTGTCCATCACATTAGATATAAAATCTGATGTTTCAGGACCAGGTTTAATTCCCGGAATAAATCCGTTATTTCTTTTCATATCGTCAGCCATCTTATTTGGGTTGACAGTAATTGCAGTGTAAAAGAAAGTAAATGCAATTATCAATACTGCAAATGTTACATTATACAACCAAGACTGCATGTTTGAAAAAGAGGTTGCAATATATTGAAAAAAATCTGAATTTTCTGCAAACTGAAGACCAATTATAGCAGGCAAAAACATTAATGCCTGAGCAAATATTATAGGCATAACACCAGAGGAATTAACCTTTAGAGGAAGATATTGTCTCTTGCCCCCATATAAATTACTTCCAATAACTTGCTTGGCATATTGTACTGGGATTCTTCTTATAGCTTGAACCAACATTACAGTAAACATTACAACTAAAAATAAGAATCCTATTTCAATTAAAAAGAAAAGAGCTTGATTCATACCTCTTGATAAAGCTTCCGCTACGATACTTCCAGGAAAACGAGAGATAATACCAATCATTATCAACATTGATATACCATTTCCAATTCCTTTATCTGTAATTTTTTCACCTAACCACATACAAAAGATTGTACCAGATGTTAAAATAACTAAGCTAGATATAGTAAACAAGAACTTATTCTCAACTAAAATAGCCTCTGGAGGTATTGTACCTGATATATATGCTGTACTTTGGAACATACAAATAACAATAGTCAAGTATCTCGTTATCTGAGTCATTTTCTTTCTACCGCTATCACCTTCTTTCTGTAATTTCTGAAAATATGGCATTGCAACACCCAATAACTGGACAACTATAGATGCAGAGATATAAGGCATTATACCCAATGCAAATATGGATGCATTACTAAATGCACCACCTAAAAAAGTATCTAGTAAACCAAATATACCACCAGCACTCTGTTGCAGCTTTGATGGGTCTATACCTGGTAATACCACAAAAGAACCTAATCTAAAAATCACCAAAAAACCTATGGTATTGATAATTCTATCTCTAAGCTCTTCTATAGAGAAGATATTTTTAATAGTTTCAAACAGTTTATTCATTAATTAATTTCTTGATTTTTCCTCCAGCTTTCTCAACTGCCTTTACAGCAGTTGCAGAAAAATAGTGAGCAGTAATATTAACTTTTGATTTTAGATTACCTCTACCTAAAACTTTAATTAAATCAGATTTCCTAGCAAAACCATTTTTAATTAAAAATTCAGGGTTTACCTCTTTAATTTTAGCAGAATCACAAATTTGCTGAATAGTATCTAGATTGATAGGTTTGGTTTCTATCCTATTTGGTGAACGAAAACCAAATTTAGGAACTCTTCTTTGAAGAGGCATCTGACCTCCTTCAAATCCAGCCTTTCTTGAGTAACCAGATCTAGATTGAGCGCCTTTGTGTCCTCTTGTAGATGTACCACCTCTTCCAGAGCCTTGGCCTCTAGCTATTCTTTTTCCTGATTTTACAGATCCTTCTGCAGGTTTTAAAGTATGTAGTTTCATTATTTTACTTCTTTTACTTCAATTAAATGATTAACCTTATTAATCATGCCTCTAACTTGAGGTGTTAATGTCTTTTCAACAGTTTTATTTATTTTTCCTAAACCAAGAGCAGAAATAGTTTTCTTCTGTCTAGAAGTTTGAGAAATTGTACTTCTTACCTGAGTAATTTCAACTTTAGTTAATTTTTCTTTAGCCATTGAATACCTTTTTTAAACTTACTCCCCTTTGCTTTGCAACTGCAAGAGGATCTCTTAATTTCATTAAACCATCAAAAGTTGCCTTAACAACATTATGAGGATTGGAAGATCCTTTTGATTTTGCTAAAACATCTTTTATTCCTGCACTTTCCATTACAGCCCTCATTGAACCACCTGCAATTACACCAGTTCCTTGAGATGCAGGTTTCATTAAAACTAATCCTCCACCATATTTTCCAACTACTTCGTGAGGAATAGTATTTTTGAATACAGGTACATTTATAAGATTCTTTTTTGCATCATCTGTTCCTTTAATAATAGCATTTGTCACCTCATTAGCTTTTCCTAAACCGTAACCGACAACACCATTTTCATTACCAACAACAACAATAGCAGAAAAACTAAATCTTCTACCACCCTTTACAACTTTAGCTACCCTTTGTATAGAGACAACTTTTTCTTTTAATTCTAAATCACTTGCTTTTATATTATTCATAATATTTAAAAAATTAATCCTCCTTCTCTCGCACCTTCTGCAAAAGATTTTATTTTACCATGGTACAAATATCCACCCCTATCAAATAAAACTTCTTTTATACCTTTCTTTTTAGCTTTCTTGGCTAAATTCAATCCAACCTCTTTAGAGGACTCAATATTATTTTTTCCAAATTTCTTAATTTCAATAGAAGAACATGAAACCATTGTTTTTCCACTCATATCATCAATAACCTGAGCATAGACACCTTTGTTACTTTTGAATATAGACAACCTTGGTCTCTCTTTAGTTCCAGATATTTTAGATCTGATACTTTTTCTAATTTTAAGTCTTCTTTTTTCTTTATTAATACTCATTAGTCATTATTTATGCCGCAGCAGTTTTACCAACTTTTCTTCTAACATACTCACCAACAAACTTAACACCCTTACCTTTGTAAGGCTCAACAGGTCTTAAAGACTTAAGCTTTGCAGCTATTTGTCCAATTAATTGCTTGTCGATACCATTCAATGTAATTACAGGAGCTTTACCTTTAGCTGTTTCTGTACTTACCTTAATTTCTTCAGGAACCTGAAAATAGATGATATGAGAATATCCTAGGGATAAGTTTAATAAATTTCCCTGATTTGATGCTTTATATCCAACACCTATTAGCTCAAGATTTAACTCATAGCCTTCAGAAACTCCATGTACACCATTAAAAATTAAAGCTCTATATAGGCCATGGAGGGACTTATGTCTTTTTTGCTCTGATGGTCTAGCTACAGTTAAAACATTATCTTCAATTTTAACCTTAAAGTCAGGATCAATTTTTTGATTTAGTTCACCTTTAGGACCCTTAATATTAACATTTGATCCACTGACATTAACTGTAACGCCCTCTGGTAATGAAATTGGATTTAAACCTACTCTAGACATAATTTTTAATTAATACACATAACATAAAACTTCACCTCCGATCTTCATTCTTCTTGCTTCCTTATCAGTAATTACACCTTTAGAAGTAGAAAGAATAGCTATTCCTAGACCGTTTATAACTCTTGGAAGGTTCTCAGAACCTACATATTTTCTTAAACCAGGCTTACTTACCCTTACAATTTTTTCAATAGCTGATAAATTTGTTCTTGGATTATATTTAAGAGCAATTTTAATAGTTCCTTGAGGTCCATTTTTCTCAAACTTATAATTTGTAATAAAACCTTGATCATGAAGAACTTTTGTTATTTCTTTTTTAATATTAGAAGCTGGGATCTCTACAATCCTGTGATTTGCTTGGATTCCGTTTCGGATCCTTGTTAAAAAGTCTGCTATAGTATCAGTATTCATATTTTTTTTTTAAAAAGCTTGCAAATTTAAACATTAATAGCAAAAATTACCAACTTGCTTTAGTTATACCAGGTATTTTTCCTTCAGAGGCCATTTTTCTGAATTCAAGCCTAGATATTCCAAATTTCCTCATGTATCCTTTAGGTCTTCCAGATAAATTACATCTGTTATGTATTCTTACAGCAGAAGAGTTTCTTGGAAGTTTATCTAAACCTTCCCAATCTCCATTAGCTTTTAACTCTTTCCTTTTAGCTGCATACCTTTCAACCAATTTTCTTCTTTTCAGGTCTCTTACTTTAACTGCATTTTTTGCCATAATCTATATTTAATTTTTTGAGATAAAAGGCATACCAAACGCCTTTAATAACTCATAACTTTCTTCATCGGTATTAGAATCAATAACAATAGTTATATTCATACCATTTATTTTGTTTATTTTATCAATACTTATCTCAGGAAATATAATCTGTTCCTTAACACCTAATGTGTAATTACCATTTCCATCAAAACCTTTATTATTCAGTCCTCTAAAATCTCTAACTCTAGGCAAAGCAACTGAAATTAATCTATCAAGAAATTCATACATCATATCACCTCTTAAAGTAACTTTTGCTCCTATTGGCATCTGCTCTCTTAATTTAAAATTAGATATTGATTTTTTTGCTTTAGTTGCAACTGCTTTTTGACCAGTGATAAGAGTTAACTCGTCAACACCTGCCTGAACTAATTTTTTATCATTTACTGCTGCACCTAATCCCTGATTAATCGAAATTTTCTTGATTTTAGGTACCTGCATAACAGATTTGAACTGAAGTTTATCCATTAAACTTGGTACAATTTCCTCAACATACTTTTTTTTCAATCTAGATATTGCCATTATTAAATTACTTTTTTAGTTCTTTTAGATAGTCTTTCAATTTTACCATCCTTATTTCTTTTTCTATAAATTTTAGTTGGCTTTCCATCAGATGGATCAACTAACATCAAGTTACTAATGTGAATAGGAGCTTCTTGCTTCTCAATACCACCTTTAGGATTATCTGCTGATGGCTTGATATGTTTGGTAACTAAATTAAGACCTTCAACAATTGCCTTGTAATTTGAAGGGATTACAGTTAAAACTTTAGCTGATTTACCTTTATCATTTCCTGATAAAACAAAAACCGTATCGCCTTTTTTTATATGTATTTTCATCTCAATTTATTTATAGTACCTCAGGTGCTAATGAAACAATTTTCATAAAATTCTTTTCTCTTAATTCTCTTGCTACGGGTCCAAATACTCTTGTTCCTTTAAGTTCATCATTTTCATTTAACAAAATAGCAGCATTATCTTCAAACCTAATATATGATCCGTCTTTTCTTCTAACTTCTTTTTTTGTTCTAACAACTACAGCTCTAGAAACAGCTCCCTTTTTTACAGAACTTGAAGGGATAGCATGTTTTACAGAAACAACAATCTTATCTCCAACAGAAGCATATCTTCTTTTTGTTCCACCAAGAACTCTAATACATAGTACTTCTTTTGCTCCGCTATTATCAGCTACTTTTAATCTACTTTCTTGCTGTATCATCTTATTTTACTTTTTGAACGATCTTAGTTAATCTCCATCTTTTATTTTTACTAATGGGTCTTGTCTCCATAACCCTAACTAAATCTCCAATATCACACTGGTTTTGCTCATCATGTGCAGTTAATTTAGAAGTCTTCTTAACAAATTTTCCATATATGGGATGCTTAACTCTTCTTTGAACCTCAACAGTGATGGTTTTATCCATCTTGTTACTTGTCACAATTCCCTCTCTCTGTTTTCTTAAATTTCTTTCCATATTAAACAGCTTTATTTGCTTTATTATTTATTTCAGTTTTTATTCTAGCAACAAATTTTCTCGCAACCTTTATTCTCATAGGGTTTTCTATTGGAGTAGCAGCGTGAGAAAAAATTAACTTTTCAAGATTTTCTTTCTCAACTACTAACTTCTTTTGAAGTTCTTCAACAGATAATGATCTTAGTTCTGAATTTTTCATTTTATTCTACGTAATCTCTTCTAGTTACAAATTTTGTTCTAACAGGTAATTTTTGAGCAGCTAATCTTAATGCTTCTTGAGCAACTTCAGTAGTAACACCACCAGCTTCAAACATTATAGTTCCAGGCTTGACTACAGCTACCCAGTACTCAGGAGCACCTTTACCTTTACCCATTCTTACTTCAGCAGGTTTCTTAGTGATAGGTTTATCAGGAAAAATTCTAATCCAAACTTGACCTTCACGTTTCATTTTTCTCGTTACAGCAATCCTTGCAGCCTCAATTTGTCTAGATGTAATCCAGCCAGCTTCGAGAGACTTAATACCAAAAGACCCAAAACTAATAGTATGGCCTCTCTGAGCAATACCTTTTACTCTACCTTTCTGTTTTTTTCTAAATTTTGTTCTTTTTGGCTGTAACATAATACTTAAGCTTTAAAACTATTTTTATTTCCTACATTAAGTGATAAACTTCTTTTACCAACGACCTCACCTTTATAAACCCATACCTTAACACCAATTTTTCCATAAATAGTATGTGATTCACATATTGCATAATCGATATCTGCTCTTATGGTATGAAGAGGAGTCCTTCCTTCTTTATACTGCTCAGATCTAGCCATTTCAGCGCCACCTATTCTACCTGAAACTTTTACCTTAATTCCTTTAGCACCTACTCTCATAGCTGATGCAATTGCTTGTTTCATAGCCCTTCTATGAGAAATTCTAGCTCTTAGTTGCTGTGCAATTGAATCACCAATTAATTTGGCATCTATCTCAGGTCTTTTAATCTCAAATATGTTGATTTGAATGTCTTTTCCAGTAATTTTCTTTAATTCATTTTTTAGCTTATCAACTTCGGCACCACCCTTACCAATAATAATTCCAGGTCTTGCTGTATGAATCGTTATTTCGAGTAGCTTCATTGTTCTTTCAATAACTACTTTAGAAATACCACCTCTTGGGATTCTTAATGCTATATAGTTTCTTATTTTATGATCTTCTACAATCTTATCAGAGAAATCCTTACCACCATACCAGCTAGATTCCCAGCCTTTAATGATCCCTAACCTTAGACCTGTTGGATTAATTTTTTGACCCATCTTTTTTATTTTGTTTGTTTAAACTATCTAAAACCATAGTAACATGATTAGATCTTTTTCTAATCCTATGAGCTCTACCTTGCGGAGCAGGTCTTAACCTCTTAATCATTTTACCACCGTTTACAAAAATCTCCTTTATAAAAAGATCTGCATCTTCTATCTTTTGATCTTTATTTTTTTCTTGCCAGTTTGATATTGCAGAAAGAAGAAGTTTTTCCATCCTTTTAGATCCTATTTTTGCATCAAATTTTAAGGTGTTTAAAGCTAAATCAACACCCATACCCCTGATAAGATCGGCTATTAATCTCATTTTTCTAGGAGATGTAGGTACATTATTAAGTTTTGCTATAGCTTCCATTATCTATTCTTTTTATTAACATGACCTCTAAAATTTCTTGTAGGTGAAAATTCACCAAGTTTATGACCAACCATATTCTCAGTTACGAATACCGGAATAAATTTATTTCCATTATGTACCGCAAGAGTCAATCCAACAAAATCAGGAGATATCATTGATCTTCTAGACCAAGTTTTAATTACGCTTTTATTTCCATTTTCATTAGCGTTTTCAACTTTTTTTCGAAGTCTAAAATCAATATAAGGTCCTTTTTTAAGTGATCTAGCCATTATTTATTTTCTTTTTTTAATTATTAATTTATCAGAATATTTAGTTTTCTTCCTAGTTTTTAAACCTTTACTATATAGTCCGTTTCTTGATCTAGGATGTCCACCAGAAGCCTTTCCTTCACCACCACCCATTGGATGATCAACCGGGTTCATTGCTACAGCTCTAACTCTTGGTCTTCTACCAAGCCATCTATTTCTACCAGCTTTACCAAGACGCACATTCATATGATTAGCATTAGATACAGTACCAATAGTTGCTCTACAAGTTAAAAGAACCAATCTCATTTCTCCAGATGGAAGTTTAAGTGTTGCGTACTTTCCTTCTTTTGCAACAAGCTGTACATAAGATCCAGCACTTCTAGCTATTGCAGCTCCCTTTTTGGGGAATAACTCAACATTATGAACAATTGTACCAAGAGGAATGTTTTCTAATGTTAGACAGTTTCCAATTTCAATAGGAGAAGTATCTCCAGAAATAACTTTTTGACCAACAATAAGTCCGTTAGGTGCAATAATGTAGCTTTTTACACCATCTACATAAGATATTAAAGCAATATTAGCAGATCTATTAGGATCATATTCAATGGATTTAACTGTAGCTTGAATATCATCTCTTACTCTTTTAAAATCTATAATTCTAATTTTTCTTTTATGTCCACCACCTACATTTCTAACTGTCATCTTTCCACCACTATTTCTACCCCCAGACTTTTTTAATGTAGTAAGGAGTGATTTCTCCGGAGTTGATGTAGTAATCTTGTCAAAAGAAGGAGCTATTCTAAATCTTAGCCCTGGAGTAACTGGTTTAATTTTTTTTGCCATCTTTATTTATTTAAATCTGAGAGTAAAAATCAATAAACTCCCCTTCTTTTAATTGAACAATTGCTTTTTTGTAAGATGGCTTTCTTCCATTTACGATACCTGTTTTAGTAAACTTTGATACAGACTTACCTAGTACATTAATGGTATTTACACTAACTACATTTACATCATAAGTTTTTTCAACAGCTCTCTTAACTTGAACTTTATTAGCTTTTCTATCAACAATAAAAGAGAACTTACCTTTGTCATTCGATGAAGTAGCTTTTTCTGTAAGAATAGGTTTTATTAGTATAGCCATTTTACTTTAAAATTTCATTTAATTTCTTTACCGAGTCCTCATCAAATAGAACATTATCTGCATTCATAATGTCATAAGTATTTATTTCATCAATCTTCTTAACCAGAGCATTCTTGATATTGTTTGAAGACAAGACAATATTTTTAGAGCTTTCAGACATAAATAAAAGAGATTTTTTATTTTCAATTGAAAAATTTGAAAGGATAGAAACAAACTCTTTTGTCTTAGGTTGTTTCATATTAAAATTCTCAATAATGAAAAGAGATTTTTCCTTTACCTTGTGAGATAGAGCAGATTTTCTTGCTAAATCTTTAACTTTTTTATTTACCTTATTTTTATATTCACGTGGCTCTGGTCCAAAAATTTGACCTCCACCCTTAAATAATGGAGATTTTATACTACCAGCTCTAGCAGTACCAGTACCTTTTTGTTTTTTAATTTTTCTAGTAGAACCTATAATTTCTGATCTTCCTTTAACCTTACTATTTCCTTGTCTTTTATTAGCTAAAAAACTTTTAACATCTAAATAGATAGCATGATCGTTTGGTTCTATGGAGAAAATTTTATCAGATAATGTTATCTTTTTCCCACTAGATTTTCCTGAAATTTTATTTATATCAACCTTCATAAATATTAATTTGATAGTACCACATATGTATTTTTTGATCCTGGTACAGAACCTCCTACATATATTAAGTTATCCTTATTATCTATTTTTAAAATTTTAAGATTTTGAACAGTTACCTTTTCTCCTCCAGTTCTTCCAGCCATTCTCATACCTTTAAAGACTCTTGAAGGAGTAGAACCAGCACCAATTGAACCTGGAGCTCTATTTCTATTGTGCTGACCATGAGTGCTTTGACCAACACCTGCAAAATTATGTCTTTTAACAACACCCTGAAAACCTTTTCCTTTAGAAACTGAAGTTACATCTAAGAATTCATTTTCATTAAATACATCTTCTAATTTTATTTCCATCCCTAATTTAACTTTTTCCTCAAAATCTTTTCTAAAATTTCTAAACTCAACTATTTTTCTTTTAGGTGAAATATTAGACTTAGCAAAGTGACCTTGAGTAGATTTATTTACTTTATTAGGTTTATGATCATCATATGATAGCTGAATAGCTCTATAACCATCTTTTTCTCGATCTTTGATTTGAGTTACAAAACATGGTCCTGCCTCAATAACAGTACATCCTACGCTCTTTCCATTAGAATCGAAGAGACTTGTCATACCTAATTTTTTTCCAATAATTCCTGACATTTGTAATAAAAAAATTTAAGTTCTTTACATAAAATGTGTGCAAAGATAACAATTTAAGCTATCCCATCAAATAATAGAAAAGTTATTTTTAAGAAAAATTTGAAAGATTTTTAGAGTTATTTTTTAATAAGAATCTTCTTGACTTCTAGTAAACTATCTCCCTCTAAAACAATTAAAAATGCAAGTTTAGACTTTACATTCAAAAGATTTATTTCCTCATAGATATTTGATGAATATTCTACTCTTTTGTTAAATATGATCTTTCCACTTATATCAACCAAAGTATAGTTGATTATATCTTTTGGAAGGTGTGTAGATTCAACTATAATAATATCAGATGTAGGATTAGGATAAACCTTAATTCTTAAATCATCTTTTTCTAAACCTAATATGCTACCTTCAAATTCGTCAAATAGGATCCAATTTAAATTAAATGGTGTCTTTGTAAATAATAATCTAATCTTTTTATCTCCAGACTCTAGATATATTTTTGGAAAATTATTGAAAGTAACCCAATCTTGCCAACCTTCAGTAGCTGGAAAAGAAATTGTATGTAACTCTTCAACTAATGAGTCTTCCATTAATAACAATTTTATTGTACCGCCATCTGCATAGTCTTGACTGCCATCAGAAGCTACCCTATAACTTAAATCATATAATCCAGTTTTAGTAACATTTATAATGTAATCAACATAATCAGCCGAATCTAAATACCCTATATTTTGACCACCTCCATCATCTTCAGTCATTTCTAAAGAAATTCCATCTTGATAAATAAAATCTTCAGCTTGAACATATCCAGGTATTGGTATACCAACAGATACAGAATCATCAAAAGAAAACCAGTTTAAATTGAATGGTCCACCCAAAATTGTTAATCTAATTTGATGTTTTCCGGAGTCAAGATTCAAAGCTTTACTGGCAATCTCCCAATCTTGCCAACCTTCAGTAGCTGGTATAATTATATTTTGAAGAAAAGTAAATGAATTAGAATTAGAATCATAAATACTTAGTTCAATTTGACCTCCTGAAGACCATGATGGATCAGCTGCTACTCTATATGTCACATTATAAGTTCCAGACAACTGAACATCAACATAATAATCTGCATAATCACCATTATCTAAACTACCAACATTAAAACCTTCACCTTCATCAGATGTGTTTTCCAACTCCATTCCTTTTTGAAAAAAGAAATGTTCTGCCTCTATCTTTCCAGGAATAGTATGAATGAATGAAATTGTATTATTAACTAATTCTTCTGAAAAAATAGATAATAAATTATTATCAGTAGATCTAACTGAAGTACCATTATAAGAAACATAAATTGAGTCTGTAGGTAGAATGTCTTGATCGATCTCAATCAAAATTGATCTAGGGTAACTAGAGAATAAGACATTTTTGATATCCATGATATTATTATTAATAGCTATCTGAAAATCTGAAGAAATTAAATCTGATGAATTTTTAAGGTCTTTATTTGTATTTAATAAAATTTTATTTTTATCTAAAGTGAAAGAATTCATATAACGTGTTTCTAAAAGTGATATATCACCAATCCTCTCGAATTCAAAAAAACCTAAATTAAATGTTCCTCTATCAACATGAAAGACAAAACTATTATCAGAACTATTTAAAACAAGGGAGTCTACATAAACATATGACCAACTGTCCCATGCCCCAGTTGATGGAACATCTATCATATCAGAAACTTGGTTGTCATTTATTTTAAAATAAAATCTCCCATCATTATCTTCCGTAGCAACTCTTATTTTTACATTATATAACCCTTCTTGAGCTAAATTAAAAGAATATTTCATCCACTCATCTCTTTCTATCCAACCTACATTAAATTCATTTGAAAGTGGATCGTTACTACTTTGAATATCAACATTGTCATTTCTATAACCCCACCCATTATTCCAGGCAGAAAAATCACCGCCATAATTGGCCTCTGAACCAGCATCATAGTAAGCTTCACCCATAATACCCATATCGAAATCAGAAGCAAAAACTTTTCCTGGTATTACATTATTTGTATAAGGCACTGTCTCATTAGAAAATGGCTGACGAAATAATGCATCTATTACATCTTTTTGGAATCTATTATTTTCGAGCTTAATGTCATCTGTTAATTGTCTTAGCCCTTCAATTGCATCTTCTTTAGAAGGAGCTGACTTTTCTCCATTCCAATAATCTACTATATTTTTATATTTTTCATTATAATTAATTGATAGTGGAGGTTGAATTGCTCCTATTCTTTTAAATGGCCACCAGGCCCACCCTATTCCATTTTCTTCAAAAACTTTTACAGCATCTCTATACCAAAAATTAGAATTTTCACCAGTCTCACCAATAAAAAGAGGTACATTTAAAGAATCTCTCAACGGTAGCATCCAGTCTAGATATCCTTGATCTACTGGAGACCAATACTTATGTGGACTATATACGAAGTTATCATCCCAAGGAGGAGTTAACCCAGTAAAATCATTAGCAAACCAGTTACCTTCAATAAATAAGATATGATTATCACCTTCAGCCCTTATCGCTTCAGTTATTTGCTGATATAACTCTCTTAGCAAAACTCCTCCTGGAATATCCCAGTTGGGTTCATTAATAAGATCGTAACCCGCAATCCATTCTTCATTTTTATATCTCCTTGCAATTCTTTTCCATAGCTCAACTGTTTTATTTTGATTATATTGACTTTCCCATAGAGAAGGTTTTGTAGGGTCATAATCAGAAATATCTGCATTATATCCTTGACCACCAGGAGCTGCATGAAGATCAATCATTAAATAAATTTCATTTTGTTTACACCATTCTAAAAGACTATCTAAAAGTTCATATCCTTTCTCTTTTTCTGTATATGCAAATGGAGAAAGTTCATTTTCAATTGGCTCAGTAAATAAATTATAATGAATTGGAGCCCTCACTAAATTAAATCCCCATTGTTTCATTGAATCAATATCAATTTTCCTTACATGATTACGCAGCCAATTATCATAAAATATTTCGGTTTCCTGAGCTCCAATTAATTCAACTAGTCTATCTTGAATTTGGTACTGAGTAGATGAAAAACCTCCTGGAGCCATCATATAACCTTCTTGCACCATCCAGCCACCTAAACCCATACCTCTTAATATTACAGTATCACCATTTTGATTTACAATGGATGTTCCAGATGTGGATAAAAAATTCTGAGAATATATAGGTTGAAATAGCACTAAAAATAGCACTAAAAAGTTAGTTAATTTTGTCATTTGCATTACGAATTAAATGCACAATTAATAGATATCAAAATTAAATTAATTAAACTTTTATTTCTACATCAACTCCACTTGGTAATTCAAGTTTCATTAATGCATCTACGGTCTGACTACTATTAGAATAGATATCTAATAATCTTTTATATGTACAAAGTTTAAATTGTTCTCTGGAAGTTTTATTAACGTGAGGTGATCTTAAAACCGTGAAGATTTCTTTTCTTGTTGGTAAAGGTATAGGTCCACTAACAATGGCACCAGTTGTTTTAACAGCCTTAACTATCTTATCAGAGCTCTTATCAACCAAATTATAATCGAAAGACTTTAGCTTTATTCTTATTTTTTGTGCCATATTAATTTAATTCACCATTAGTTTTAGAAATAATTCCTTCTGCAATATTTTTTGGTACACCTGTATAGTGAGAAAATGTCAAAGATGCTGAAGCTCTTCCTGAACTCAGAGTCCTCAAATCTGTCACATATCCAAATAATTCTGATAAAGGTACATCAGCCTTAATAATTTGAGAGTTTCCTTTCATATCCATACCTTTCATGATACCTCTTCTCTTATTTAAATCACCAGTAACACCACCAGTAAATTCATCAGGAGTAGTAACCTCAACTGACATTATTGGCT
>Ga0315330_10001450_pt1 | contig 15956 bp, 23 predicted proteins | sample M140m34915metaG_FD_203453 | JGI IMG/M metagenome (GOLD analysis project Ga0315330, IMG submission 203453) | Ammonia-oxidizing marine archaeal communities from Monterey Bay, California, United States - M1 40m 34915 | ecosystem: Environmental > Aquatic > Marine > Intertidal zone | place: USA...
ACAAACCTATCTAAAACAGTATCAGGTACCGGATTTTCTGTCAACTCTTCTACAGGAGATAATGTTGCACTATCTCTAGCAGATACAGATAACTGGGGATTAATGTCAGACGAAATGTTTGATAAACTAGACGGTATAGAAACTAGTGCAGATGTGACAGACACTACAAATGTAAAAGCTAATATGCCAGATGGAGTTCCTTCCGGATCAGCTTCCCAAGCAAGATCTCAAATAGGTGCAGGTACTGGGGACGGTACAGTTGATACTTCAGGTTCACCTGTTGACAATGATTACGCTAAATTTACTGATGCTAATACTGTAGAAGGTAGAAGCTATTCTGAAGTAAGATCAGATTTAGGATTAGGAACAATATACAGTAAAGACTACACTGCTACTGTTACTAACGGGTCAGGAGATATACCAGATGGAGATGCAGTATATGATCACGTAACTTCAAGACTATCAGGATATGTAGATACATCTGGTACTCCAGTAGGTCAACAAATAGCAATATTTACAGACGCAAATACTATATCAGGATCTACCAATCTCAAAATGCACGTTAATGGTGGTTATCCTCAATTTAATGGACTTCAAGTAGGGGATGGAGGAACATCTAACTTATATTTAGGTAACGCTATAACTCCTAGTAGTGCTGATAAAGGTGCAAGATTTCACTCTAATGATGCTGATTTCTATTTTGACTTCCAAGGAGACTCTACACAAAACTTCTATTTTAGAGACTACGACGGTAGTGGGGGAATTTTTAATAGGTTTACTTTTGACTTTATAAACAGTGACTTTGCAACTGATACTGGTACGTTTTCTGGTAATGTAACAGCTAATAACTTTGTTACAACTTCTGATAGAAAATTAAAGAAGGATTTAGAACCTATCAAAGGAGGTTTGGATATTCTAAAAAAATTCGTATCTTATGAATATGAACTAGAAAATAAAAAAGATGCAGGTTTTATAGCTCAAGAAGTTCAAGAATCTTTACCTTATGCTGTTCATACTAAAAAAGACGGTTACTTAGCTTTAGATACAAAGCCTATAATAGCTCACATGCATAAAGCAATCTTAGAAATAGATCAAAGATTATCCGCTATAGAAGAAAAATTAAAATAAATATCCCATGCCTATAGGAACTCGTCCATTTGAATTTAATAGATTAGAGTCGTCAGGGTATGCTAACGCTGCTACTGCTTGTATAAGCGATACAGAATGGGCTGACGGTACTGGAGATGTTAACTATCTTCTTATTAATAATCCTTCCCCTACAATTAACGATATAGGAGAAGGAGATTTATTTTATACTACAGACAATGATGGAGATGATGATGGTGACCTCTTTAATGGTGGTTCAAAATATTATGGAGTAAGAACCGAACTAGATACAGGCTCTATAGCTGCAGTTAAAATTTCAGCTGCAGGAGAAGTTCAAGATGTTGTTATATGTTATAGCAACCCAGGAGATATACTCTCCATTAGCGGATCAGTACCCTACGTTGATTACTATATAGGACAAGCTATATACATGTACAAAACAGGCTCTCAAGATTGGAACTCTATTGAAGGAGCAGTATCTTACTCTCTTACTACCATTACAGCATCAATGTCTGCTAGTCACTTTAATGATTTTATATCAGCATCTGTAGGATTATATTTTGATCAAACTATAACAGGGCAAATAACCGATCCATCTAATCAAGTTTCTTCCTCTTTACAGTTTCAAGGATACCCAACTTACGGTCAAAGCCTTATACCTGCAGTATCATCATCCGATTGGACTGATCAAGGTCAAGACCATTATTTAATAAAATATGCATGGACTCAAGGAGTTGGCGGAAAAGATTTAGATACTATGACAGGATTAAAGCCTGGAACTGGAACTGGACATGACGGCAATTATTCTACATCTGCTAATTATGTAGGGTATGCTATAGGGTCTGCTGGAGCTAACGGAGGAAAATATGTAGGTGATGGAAACTTTGCTTCTGGTAACTACTACTTAGCGTGGCCAGGAGACGATACTTCAACAGCAGGAAATGAACAGATATTAGTAAATCAAGATTATATAATAAGTGATAATGGATCTATAACTTCTTTTGATGTAGAAATGTTTGCAAGATGGTTTAACACTGTCGGTGACGGTTCAATATCTGTATCAGTAGAACTATGGCAGGGAGGTACATGGAGTGATGGAGGTACCGTATGGAATAATAGTGGGGGTACAAAGAAACAAACTTTAGCGTTTGATCTTGCTTGCAGAAGAGGAACAGGTTTAGGTACTCGTTTAGCTGGAACTGATGAAGCAACCAAATTTAAAAAAATGGGAACATTAAATTTTGCTTCTAATTCTACTGGTAATCTAGAAGTATCATTAACTGCTGGATAGTATTAAAAAGTGTTATGGAGTATAAACATATAAAAAATATTACGGATATACTTAAAGATTTTTTTAAAAGAAATAAGAATCATTCAAAAACTATTCTTAAAAAACCTTTTACTGATGACGCAATATTCGACCCTGCTTACCGGTTAACATGGATAACACCAGACGGAACTCCTATATTCGAGGATAGAGTACATAGCATTTTCAAACGTGCATTAGATCATAAAAGAACCGTACTCGTAATTTTAAAAAAGTACTACTCGACTTTAAATCAAAAAGACAAACAGACTCTTTTAAAAACTTTTTTCGGAGATACACATAACAGTAAAGAGCTAGTAAATTTTTTTAAATCTGAAATAGACTATGCTAAAGATTTACCAAAAGGGCTATGGGGTTCATTTAAAAGTAAAGATTATCCAAAAATAATTAAACATAAGAATGGAAAAGTTTACCATGAAAAACCGGTTTTTAAAAACTATATATCAAGATTTATATCAGTTACCGGCATAGTAAGGTTAAGATTAAAACCTCTTCCTACTGGTAAACAGTCTCATGAACATACAGGGTTTAATATAGAAGCTCGTACTAAACTTACACTACAACAATCTCAATTTTTAAGGGAGTTTATTTTACTTAATAAATTACATGATAAAAGAAGTGTTTTCATAGATGATAATACACCATATAAGACAATCTCAAGTAGTTTAGGATTAGATATTAAACCTAAGTTTAACAGCTTCGGCCATGCTTATCGAATATTAGACTCTAAACAAATTTTAAAAAATAGCTTATGACAGAACCTACATGGACATACGACAATAAAATAGTAAACGATATATCAGATATGCCTGAAGGCACTTATGGATTTATATACGAAGTTCATCATTTGAGTACTAATGAAAAATACATAGGTAAAAAAGTATTATTCTTTGAGAGAAATAAAAGATTAGGAAAAAAAGCTTTAGCCGCTCTTAAAGAAGAAAGAGCTAAAAAAGGAATGAAAGGAAGAACTCCTTTAAAACAGAAAGTAGTTACTGAATCTGATTGGAAAGATTATTACGGCTCTCATGCTAAAATAAAAAAACTATTAAAAGAAGGAGGTAAAGAAGCTTTTACTAAAAAAATTTTACAATATGTTTCTAATAAAAAGCAACTTACATATTTTGAATGTAAGCACCTATTTATAAATGAAGTACTAGACTCAAGGAATAATTATATTAATGATAATATCCTAGGTAAATTTTATAGAAAAGACTTTAACTTATGAAACTAACAGATATTTTACTCAAAGAAGACGGTCACGGAGAAGGATATGAAGAAGGAAAAATAAAACTCATGGGTGATTTAATATTACCTATAGATAAAGAAAAAGTTCTTCAAGCAGAAGACGATAAATATAATAGAGGCTTATTAGTAACCAGTAAAGAAGATAGAAGCTATGATATAGCATATTGGGCTGATAAATTTGAACCCTACCCAATAGAGGTAGAGATTGATGGTAAATCAGTTTCTAAAGATGCTAAAGTTATTAAGCTAAAGTTTCATCCTGAAATGAAATAATTATGATTAAATTAAAAGAAATTATCGGATACCCATCATTAAAGTACCATCTAGACAATAAGCTCTCTTTACATGAGCATGTCTACCGTTATAACTCTGATGCCTTTATACAATTATTTAAAGAAGCAAGAGAAGCTGTTAGAGACGAGGCTATTGAGTTAGACGAAGCAGATAGAGACCTTATAGAGACGACGGATATAGGTGAATATGGTGATTATAATGGACTTAAAGTACCGTTAGATCTTCCTATGGTTTCTTCAAATTACAATCCTCTGTTCGAAATAGGTGCTTTGATCGATAATATGATCGAAAATGAAGACCTAATCGATGAAGCAGCTTCTATAGACGAAATGATAGACTTTGATATGATCAAAGAACTAGTAGAGTCGATAGGGGGTAATATAAACATGGATAAGTTAAGAAAAGCAGTTTCTATTCAAAACGAAAGTTACGATTATAATGGATTCGAAATGCTTAAAGCATCAGTTGATTACATACCCGAAGCTGAATACAGAGGAAAAAAGGTTGCTCTTAACAAACCTAAAAGAGGTGGAAGTAAAAAATTCTACGTCTACGTTAAGTCAAAGAAAGGAAATGTAAAAAAAGTTTCTTTCGGTGATACAGGACTTTCTGTAAAACTTAAACAAAGAGGAGCTAGAGCATCCTTTGCTGCTAGGCATAAATGTGCTCAAAAGAAAGATAAAACTAAAGCAGGTTATTGGTCTTGTAATATTGGCCGTTACTGGAAATCATTAGGCGGTGGATCAAACTTCTCAGGATACTGGTAGACTTAGGAAATTTATAGAATTTTGTAATTTAAATTTCGATAACTCTTATAACTTAGGAGGGAGTCTATGTGATTACTTTTTTATAGAAGACTTTAAACTAAAAGACGTTAACGATTACGATGTAGTTTTAGACCGTAATAAAATTGGTCTTGACTATTTAGAACATTTAAGAGATGTAAGAGAATTGAAATACCAAGGAGACTTACGTTACATAGGTGAAGATAGTAACGCTCAACAAGTTTTTAAAAGCAAAGTTGTACTAAACTCAGACATTTATACTGTAGATTGGATTTTCGGACACACCATAAAGCTTCCTCAAGAAGTAGTTGACATTAGGTTTAGTGGTATAGACACTAGAGTTGCTAGCAGAGATCTAAGAATAGCTTTATTAAAAAATCAAGCATCTAATAAATTTCAAGAAATATTTTTTCAAAATAAAGGTAAAAAGAAATTAAGTTCGTATATTAATAAGACTATATTATGAAATATTTGATTACTATATTACTCGGAGGAATAATCTTCGGTCAAGAATTTAACTCACAAGATTTTAATTCTCAATTTAATACTGATTTACAGGTACTGCAAAGAGAAATTGCAAGACAGTATACTCCAAAAGAAGTCGCTTTTATAGGCAATAGGTACTTTTTTGAAGAACCCCAACCTGCAATACTAGAATTGTATGATGCAACTAGTCCTATAAAAGTTTTAACTAACTTTAATTTAATAGAAGAAACTTTCGAAATAGAAACTGATTGGAAACCACTTTCTATATCTTCTGATAAAGTAGTAAAAGTAAAATTTGAAAATAATACTTTTATTTCTCTAAATGGTAAGTTTTACGAATTACTTTATGAATCAAGTAAAGACTTTAAATTAATTGCAAATACATATCTTAGAATGGAAATAGCTCACTATACACCAGGTATTCAAGAAAAACCAGACCCTACTTTTAAAAAGAGGAATGATTTTTTTATATTCTATAATGATAGATTAATAGAAATGGAAAGATCTAGAAGTTATATTTCTAGAATGTTTGGTGATAGTAACATTAAAAAAATTAAATCAATAATGAAATCAGAAAAGATAAAACCTAAAAATTCACTTAAAGTAGGTTTATTGATAGACAGATTTTATAATGATATTGAACTATGAGCAAACCCTACACTCAGGTAAAAACTAAAGATTATATTATAAGAGAATTTTCTAGTAATACACCGTCATTTGAGCTAGTCTGGCATAGAGACAAAGAAGACAGAATAGTTCAGTGCCTACATGATACTGACTGGAAATTTCAACTAGATAATCAAACACCTAAAAGATTATCGAAAAATAAACTATTTATACCTAAAGAGACATATCACCGTTTAATAAAAGGAACTGGTGATTTAAAAGTAAAAATATATGAAATGTAATTGTAATAACTGTAACTGCGGTAAATCATGTAACTGCAATTGCTGTGATTGTTAAGAAATGAAATTAAGAGACATCATACTTAGCGAAGCATATATTGATAATCTTGCAGGTCAGTTTGCAAAAGCTTTTCCTCATTTAAGATTTGATGTTAAATTTGGAGAAAGAATAGATGTTAGAGGGTCTCAACAAGATTTAATGAATTTTGGTAATAAATACGACGGTGAAAAGTATGGAGAATTTTTAGATTATGAAGTATTTCATACCGATGATGATGATAGAGGAGAAATAGTAAGAATTATAAAGGTAAAATAAGTTGACAAATGAAACTAGCAAAAGTTATTTTAGAAAGCAAAAAGGTTGTTACTAGAAAATCTTTAACCCTTACAGAAGAGGACGTAAAATTATTGTCAGAAACTATATCTAAAAAGCTATTTGAATATATCGATGTTGAAAATACCGATATACTTAATAAAGCGGTTCGATCTGCTATAGACGAACTTACTGAGATATAAGTTGGTAGTCTGAATAATTATTCTTATCTTTATGTATAGGTTACGGACTATCTATGGACTATACATTTTTATTAGGCTCAATTGAAAATTTATTGGGCAAAAGCCACAAACGAGCTAGAGACAACTTTGCGTTTCATTGCCCTTTCTGCAATCACAGAAAACCCAAGCTTGAAATTAACATGTCTACAAACGAACATGGGAAAAACCCATGGGAATGTTGGGTGTGTGAAACTAAAGGAACTACAATACGCTCTTTGTTATATCAGTTAAAGGTACCTAAAGCTAAGTCTGTAGATATACTTAAATACCTACCTAAAGGCTCACAAATAGAGTATAAAGGACTATCTATTATAAAGCTACCTGACGAGTATCAACTGTTATCCGAAGCTTCTCAGACGTCCGTTATCGCTAATAATGTAAAGAAATACTTGTATGACAGAGGACTTACCAACTATGATTTTATTAAATACCAAATTGGGTACTGTACATCTGGAGAATATGGAGGACGAATTATTATTCCAAGTTATTCTCAATCCAATCAACTCAACTTTTTTATTGCGAGAGCTTACGATGGCAACTACTTTAAATACAAGAACCCTGAAGCTTCTAAAGACATAGTATTTTTTGAAAATTTAATTAACTGGAATACCCCTGTTATATTATGTGAAGGAGTTTTCGATGCAATAGCCATAAGACGTAATGCTATTCCATTACTAGGAAAAAATATGGCTAAAGAGTTATATAAGAAATTACTTACAAGCCCGTGCTCTGATATCTACGTTGCATTAGATTCAGATGCTAGAGATAGAGCACTACAAATATCAGAACAATTGTTAAACCAAGGTAAAAAAGTTTACCTTATAGAAATGAAAGATAAAGATCCATCCGAAATGGGTTTTAAATCTTTTACTAAACATGTACAACAGGCACAAGAGTTAGATCTATCTAACCTGATGGTACACAAATTAGATTTATGATTAAGCAAGGTATGAACATTCTTAAACAGAATGAGAAAAAAAGACTGGATTTTAATCCAGAGTTAAAGCAAATAAACTTTCTAGATAGGAGAGTTTATAAGAGAAGCGAAGGAGTATACTACCCGTCCGTAACCACTATACTCCAATATATGCCCAAGAATAAGTTTTTCGAGTCATGGCTCAAAGACGTTGGGCATAACGCTGATCTTATTATGAGACGAGCAGGTAAGGAAGGTACTCAAGTACATGAAGCTGCTGAGAAGTTAGTAGAAGGAGAAGAGATATCCTGGATGGATGATTACGGTAATGCTAAATACTCTCAGATAGTTTGGGAGATGATATTAAAATTTGCAGAGTTCTGGAAGGAATATAAACCAGAACTAATATCGTCTGAACAATTTGTATGGTCAGATAAGTATAAGTATGCTGGAACTGCAGATATAGTCTGTAAAATTAATGGAGAGGTGTGGCTATTAGATCTTAAAACTTCTAATAGTATACATAAGTCATACGATCTTCAATTAGCTTCTTATGCTAAAGCTCTTAAAGAAAGTAGAGATGTAGAAATAGAAAGAACTGGTATTATATGGCTTAAAGCCAAAAGTAGAGGACCTAGTAAACAAAAAGGAGTAATGCAGGGTAAAGGATGGAAAGTATTGCAGATAGATGAAATAGAGAAAAACTTTAAGTTGTTTCAAAACATCTATGATCTATATCAACTAGAGAACCCTAATACTGAACCAATTTATAATAGTTACCCTACTACAATAAAAGTTTAACTATTTATAATAAACCATTTATATGAAAAAGATAACATTTTTATTTGTACTATTTTTATTAACCAGCTGTGGTAATTTTAAAGTTGCTACTCTTAACCATACACCAAAATCATTTGTTACCTCTCAAGGTATTGCTGTAGATGTAGTAGATAGTGAATTTGGACTATATAGGAAGTTTAATAACGATAGCAAATTTAAATGGAATTTTACTCAGTTTGCTTTAGATCAAGACTTACGTTGGTATTATTCTTTTTATAATAGAAACTTTTTATGGAAATACAATAGAAATATTAGTCCATGGGATATATATGTAAACAGATATGATTACTGGTTTGACTGGAATTTTAATTTTGGATGGAGAGGATATAACCACTGGGACCCTTATGGTTTCAGAAATTGGGGATGGAATAGTTGGGATCCGTACTATAGTAACATTCATATATGGAATAGACAGACTATAGCTTATGCTAAAACTAGAAGAGGAAGTCAATATAATGATAATTTAGAACGTAATAACATAGTACAGAGAAACTATAACAACGTTAGAAGTTATAACAATAGTAGAAATAATAATACTAATGTAAGAGTATACAATAGACCTGAAAATAATGACGCAGAGATAAGACGTTCTGTTGATTTACTTAAAAAAGGAAATAAGAATATAAACATAAGAGAGTATAACAATCCAAATCAATTTAACAATGATAAAACTATCAGACCTGATATTAGAGGCTACGGCAGGCCCGAAAGCGGTAATAATGGCAGGGGGAGCTGGAGCAGGGAAATCATACCTCCTTCAACAACTAGATCTCAAATCTCTACCCCTAGTCAATCCGGACAAATACGTAGAGGATCCGGACCATCCAGCGTTCAACAAACTGGGACCAGCAGCTCGAGCAGCGGACCAGGAAGCAGAGGAGTTCGTAGATAATAAGCGATCTTTTGTTTGGGATACAACAGCTTCTAACCCTAAAAAGATTAAAGATATTTTAGCTAAAGGCTTTAATGTCTATATGGTAATGGTATATACTCATCCTATGCAAGCTTTTATTTCTAACTTTCAAAGAGAAAGAAATGTACCTAAATCAGCAGTATTTTCAACATGGAGAAATGTTTATCAGTTAATCAATGATTATGTTAAAATGACGAAAGGTAATTTTTCTTTATTCGTTAATACTAGAAAAGAATTTGAAGGTGATATAAAAGCATTTGATACAGCAGCTAAAAATGGTGTACAGGGTATAAAAGATTATTTGCAAAGATATGCTGAAAAAAATAAAATAGAAGGGTCTTCTTTTAGAAGCCCATTAAAACTATCAGCTGAAGAGCAACAAGAATTTGATAAAGCAACTTTACATATGGATTACGATAAAGAAAACTATAGTGAAGATAGAGCTCTTAAAAAATACTTTCAAGATTGGTATCAAAAAAACGGAGTAGGACCTGGTGATGATAAAATGACTAAAAAACTTAAAAGCTATAGAACTAGTAAAGAAAAAGCTCTACAAAAAGAAGACGAGGTATTAGAAAACATAGCCGAAATGTTATTTAATCCTATTTTTACTAGCCAGTTAGTTAGCAGTACTCCAAGAGAAATTGACTCTAAATTACAAGACTTTTTAGCATGATAGCATTATATCCAGGAGCTTTTAAACCACCTCATAGAGGTCACTTTGAAATAGTACAAAGGTTACTTGACGGTACTATTAAAGGTAAACTATATGGGTTAGATAATTATAAGCAAGCCGGTAGTAATGTATTAGATAAAAATTTTGATAAGGTAGAAAAGGTAGATAAAGTTGTAATCTTTATAGGAGATAATGATAGAAACGGTATTAATAAAGAGCAGTCGGCTGCTATATGGGAAATATATAAAAAATATATACCAAATATAGAAGTAATTACAAAAGAAGGTAATCCTATGACACTTGCTAGAGATTATGCTGCTGAAAATAAAGATGAACAATTTTATGCAGTTACAGGTATTAGAGAAAAAGATGACCTTAGAGATTTAGGTAGAATATCAGCATTTAAAAAAACTCCTAACGTAAAAGGATTATCAGTTACTTCAAATGATAGTAATAAAATCAGAGCTACTAATTTTAGAAAAGCTATTCTAAGCGGAAATTTAGATAAAGTAGCTGATTTTTTTCCTGCAAAGTTAAATAGACAGGAAATGTTAAAAATATTAAATATGTTAAAGACGAGCATTGTATCCGAACAGATGAAGGATAAATTAAAAAATGTTATTACCGATATCTTCACTACTGAAGATAATATAGAAGAGTATAATAGGGGTTCACATATTCAACCCCAAGCTGCTATTAAGTCAAAAGATAAAGCATATTTAATTACTCTTTATAAAAGAATACAAAACCAAATTGGTGGTGATAATATATCAATAAGGTTTATGCAAGACCATATAAGGGTTAGTATTGTAGATGAATCTCAAAAGACTGGTTTTGACTTTACACCTTTTATGGGGTCTATACTAGAATATATGATGGACCAAAAAATGAATATAACTCCTCTACCGGAAATAAAACTTAAAAAAGATATAGCTGAAGCATCAAGTGTATTCGGAAGAACTGCTTACTATAATCCAGAATTAAAAGAAGTAGTTTTATATACTGAGGGGAGACATCCTAAAGATATACTAAGATCTTTTGTACATGAAATGGTTCACCATCTACAAAACTTAGAAGGTAGATTACAAAATTACGGAACTACAAATACTAACGAAGACGATGCTCTAGTAGAAATAGAAAAAGAAGCATACTTGTTAGGTAATATTACTTTTCGAAATTGGGAAGATAAAATTAAAAATCAATAAAGGTTATGAAAAAATTAGTAGATTTATTAGAAGCGTATCCGCTTAAAGAAGAAAAAGAGAAACCACCGTATCAAATATACTGTGATATGGATGGAGTATTAACAAACTTTGAAGCTAGATTCGAACACTTCACAGGAAAGCATCCTCAAGAGTATGAAAAAGAGTTTGGATTAGAAGCATTTTGGCATTTAATAGATGTTAAGATAGGAGTTAGATTTTGGGTTGGAATGGACTGGATGCCTAAAGGATATCAACTTTGGGACTTTATAAAACCATATGGACCTAACTTACTTACTTCTCCTTCAAGACATAATAGTTCAAGATTAGGTAAAAACTTATGGGTAAAAAATAATTTAGAGCCTAAACCTAAAACTATTTTTGCTTATTCAGCTGATAAACAAAGATATGCTAATGAGAATAGTATTTTAATAGACGATAAAAAATCAAATATAAGAGAATGGGAAGCATCAGGAGGAATCGCTTTTAGAGTTAGAAAAGGTGATATAAGCGATGCACTTAAAGGATTGAAAGAGTTAGGTTATGAGTAAAGAAACATTATTAAAAAAAGAATTTAAAGAAAGCGACGTACAGAGAGTAAGGAATTTAGTTAATAAAGATTTCACCTCTGGTGTTAAAGTTCAAACAGGCTATCGAAAGTCTTCTTATAAACATAAGGAAGGAGACATATGGGAAGAAAGCGGTAAAAAGTGGACTATAAAGAACGGTATTAAACAAAACATTACTAAACTTGATGAAGCAAAAAAAGCTTTAAGGATACCTCTTAGATGCCCTAAATGTAACGGTCCAATGGAACATTGGTTAGCAAAAAAAATGTATAAGATACATGGATTCTGTTTTGATCCTTGTACTGTTGACTATGAAGACTCTCTTAAAAAAGCAGGTCTATATAAACAGTATGAACAGAGGATGATAAAAGGTAATGCTAGAGAGGTAGTAAAAGATATAGAAAACTGGGTACTTGACTCAGTTAACGATAAACATACTTTTGTTACAGAACAAGGAGCTATCGAAGATTGGGGAGGTATGAATAAGCAGACTAAAGAAAAAATATTAAAAGACTTAAAAGAGTTTACAACTATAATGCGTAAGCATATCGAGTGATATTTATATATAAAATACTATGACACAGAAGCAGATTTTAGAAGCTGTTCTAAAAGAAATACAACACGTAAAAGACCATATGCCTAACGGAGAGTTAAAGCAAATGCAATCAGACGTTAGTGAGCTAAAAGTAGATATTTCTTCTCTAAAGAAAACACTTCTTAACCCAGACTCAGGCGTTATAGTTAATACAAATAAAAACACAGAACATAGACAATTTTTACAAGCTAATCAAAAAGATTTTGAAACTAAACTTGCAGAAATAGAAACATTAAAAAGCTGGAAAGACGGAGTTACTAGAGCTCTATGGATCATTTTTGGTATAATAGCTGCTATTATTATAAGAATGTTTATGATGCATTCTGAAGGTTTATAAATATACATGAGCAAATTAGTTGTATCAGGATGTTCTCATACTGAAGGTTCTGCATTTTGGAATAATCCATCCTTGAACGACGTTTCTACTTTTTCATCACCTGAATTACAAAAGTTTTACCAACAAGTAAATGTCTCAAAACAATGGGTTAGAGATAACCTAACTTGGGGAGCAAAACTCAAACAAATAGGAAAGTATAAAAGCTTTTTAAATTTAGCTAGAGGAGGACAGGGAATAGATTATATTTTAAGAAAGATTCTTTTCTACATAAAAGATAAAGATAATTTATCAGACCATACCTTTATTATACAAGTACCCGCTCCTGAAAGAAAAGAAGTTCTTTGGAAAGATCTTTTATATACTTTTTCAAATTTAACTAGTCACGAATTTTTATCAAATGAACATAAAAGATTTCTATTAGACTGTTATAATCCTGAATATTATGAGTATTATACTTTGCAGACATTATTTAATATCCAACTATTATTAGAATCTAGGAATGCTAAAGTAAAATTTTTTTTAGAACCTTTTTTATTTTTAAAAAGTAATGAAAAACCTATTTTAAATAAATTTCATAAAAATGGTACATTTAAAAGACAGGAGGTAATAAGGTATGATTACTTTTTAAAAAAAATTAATTTTTTATCTACTAAAGAATTTAATGGAAAATCTAATTTTTATTTACATTATGCAGGATTAAAAGAAGGAGATATGCATTTTACTGAAGAAGGAAATACGGAACTTGCTACATATTTATATGAAAACATGGAAAGTAGAGAAAACTACGAAAATTTTCTTTCTTTATTATGACAAACGAACAAATTAAAAATATCACAGTAGAGTCTTTAAGAGACTGGTTCAAGAAAGAGAAGTGGGTTCGCATTTCTTCTTCTGGTAAAATAGCCGGTAAATGTGGTACTTCTAAAAATAAAAAGAACCCTGATAGATGTTTACCAAAAGCGAAAGCACAAAGTTTAACTAAAGGTCAAAGAGCCGCTACTGCAGCAAAGAAAAAGAAAGCAGGAGCTAAAGGAAAGACAGTCGTGAAAAATACTAAAAAAGCAACAGTAAAAAAAGAAGCACAATCTCACCCTGTAATGATACAGCAGAGAATAGCTCATGCTAAAAAAGCAAAAGAAAAAGAAAAAGTAAAAAAAGAAACAAAAGAAGCACCAGCAGGACACTACTTTACTAAATCAGGTAATTTAGTTAAAGGTAGAATGTCTAAAGATGCAAAAGAAAGAGGAGCTAGAAAAAGTGACCCTAAAGATAAAATGAGATCAAAAGTGCCTAAAGCTACACAGTATACAGAAACTGCTGATCCACAAGACGGAAAATCAGCCCCTTATGGTTCAGGTTTTAAACCAATTACAAAAGAGGCTGCTGATGCTTTGTTAGAGAAATGCTGGAAAGGGTATGAAAAGAAAGGTATGAAAACTATGTTTGGAAAAAAAGTACCTAACTGCGTTAAAAAAGAAGACATACAAAATTTAGTAGTAGGATTACTACATGAAGTACAAAACGAAGGAGCTATAGAAGAAAAAGATGATAGATGTACTAGATTAGCAAAATCAAAATATGACACCTGGCCATCCGCTTACGCCTCCGGGGCAGTTGTTCGTTGTAGAAGAGGCGAAATTTGGAAAAAGAAATAATGCCTGCAAAAATCAAACCTTCAACTAAAGAGTACGTTAGAGATGCTAGAGGAAAAAGAACTAATAAATGGTCTTGGAAACACTATACTCCAGCTACTACATCAACAGAAGAGTTAAAGAAGTTACTTGAAAACTCTAGTTTTAAAAGAAAGAAAAATATCATAATTAAAGAACTTGCCAAAAGAAAATGACTAGACTTACATTAGCACAGATGATTGGTGAAATCCTTGCTGCCGAAAACTTCAAAGATGGAAAGAAGAAAGGTAAGTCAAGACCAGGAAGAGTAAAAAAATCTGGTGCTAGCTGTAATGGTTCAGTTACAGATCTTAGAAAAAAAGCTAAAAACGCATCTGGTGAAAAAGCAAAAATGTACCACTGGTGTGCTAATATGAAAAGCGGAAAGAAAAAATAGTTTTGAGAGCAGATTTAATTAATCACCTAGAATTTCATAAAGGTTATTGGTATAAATCTAATATTAGTGATTGGTACTACTTTAAACATCAAGACAGACCGTATGAAATTTATAAAAAATTTGAATACAGTTCTCTAGATAACGAGCTAATATCATTAGTTAAATCTCTACACAAAAAAAACATTCCAACAACACCCTCATGTTCAGGACATTTATTAACTGAAGATTATTTTTTAAATTTATTTGAACAAATAAAAATAGAAGAATATCTTATTAGAAATAAAGGGTTAAAACTTAGAAATATTGAAACTCAAGAAACCTTAGAATTTAAAGATTTTCGATACAAATTTCCATACGATAGAGATACCTTTCTTAAATTAGCTATACCGTACAGTAAACACGGTGTATTAGGTACTTTGAAAGATTTTTCATATATTGATAATATAGAAGGATTAGATATTAGTAGAGACGGTGATATAACACTATTCTATGCTAAAAATGGTTCTGAAAAGATATGGAATGATTTGGAAACTGCTATAACATTGATTTGGGATAGTTAATCTATTTATTTATATACGTATACAAGACTCTATCTATGAACTACAAAGAACTTAAAGATCGACTTACAAAGTGCGAATATACATTAAAAATGTTCAAAAACGGAACTTTAGTTGACAAGGATAAAAAAACTGTTAGAGAACTAAAGATACTTAAAGAATCCTTACAGAAACAAATGAAAGAACAAGAAGCAGGAGTAGTCGTTACAAAAGATGCTGGAGAAGCTGAAAAATTAGCAAAGAAAGGAATTAATGTAAATCTTAAAACAGAAGGTCCACATCAAACAACTTATATTAAAGTATCTAAAAACGACTATAAGAAAGCTATACAGATAATAGATCAAAATATAGACAGAGAATATGTAAATACTGATATAGTTGATGATGATGGAGATGGTAATGTAATTGTATATTTTAACTTTACACCAGCAACTACTGATCACGATCGCTATAACCCTGACTCAGATCCAGCAGAGTTTATATACGACTTATCTATGGATTTACAAGCTAACGGTATCAATATAACATCAGCTAGTCACGATATTGACGAAGCAGTAGACATTAACGATCCTATTCT
>Ga0315330_10001451_pt1 | contig 15954 bp, 19 predicted proteins | sample M140m34915metaG_FD_203453 | JGI IMG/M metagenome (GOLD analysis project Ga0315330, IMG submission 203453) | Ammonia-oxidizing marine archaeal communities from Monterey Bay, California, United States - M1 40m 34915 | ecosystem: Environmental > Aquatic > Marine > Intertidal zone | place: USA...
ATACTATGATTTAATACAAAATATGCCACTATTTATACCTATTGATGAAATTGGTGACAAATTTAGCAATCTTTTAGATAAATATCCTGTTACGCCCTATTTAACATCTAAACAATCATTTGTTAGATGGATGCATTTTATACATAATAAAATAAATGTATTACTTGAAAAACAAGAACTATCTATGCCAGAAGCTCTTGCGCAATATAGGTCAGCATATAAACCAAAACCCGTATTTTTAATTGAAAAAATGAACACACGAAAACACTATATTTTTGCGGCTTTTATCTGTATTTTATTGTACTTAATCTATTTATATTATGAATAATATTACCAAAATATTCTCTATATAATATAAAATGCGGTTAGAACTTTATATTATACTTATTGCTGGTTTTATCATTGCTAACATTTATACAGATGGTAAATACACCAAAATGTTAATGTCTAGTAAAAAATATTATCAAATGGCCGGTGTTGCATTCGGTGCATTAATGATCTATATTTTATTTAAACGTAATCCATTACGTGCTCAACAAATTGTTACTGCGTCTAATGATTATATTAAATATTTACCTATTGATAAAAGTACCTCTAATATGATTTCACCCATTCTTGATTTCACTAGTAAACAAAATTTTACAAATCAACAAATGAATAGTATGGATGGTGGTAGTTATAATCATCCTATTGTTCCTATGCCTAACAATCCCGTACAACAAAACAGTGAAAATAGAATTATGAATTCGGGGAAAAAAGCTACAAAACGTTCTGTTAGTGAAACTAAAAAGAAATTTGTTGCCTCTAGACAGGATTGGAAATGTGGTGACTGCCACAGTCAACTTACTGCATGGTTTGAAGTTGATCATAAAATTCGGTTAGAATATGGTGGCAGTAATCATGTTGATAATTTAGTTGCATTATGTAGAGAATGTCATGGAAAAAAAACGACAATGGAAAATTTATAAATATAATATATATGATTCAACTTATATTATATTTTTTAATAGGTTCATTAGCTGGTATATCTATGGGAACAGTTGGTGTGGGTGCTGGGGTAATATCTATACCATTATTAACATATTGTGGTATGTCTATTAATAACGCGGTTGGTGCTGGATTATTTATGCAACTATTACCTCAAAGTTTACCTGGATTTTATTTATATCATAAAAAAGGTTATATTGATTATTTATCTTCAGGTGTAGTTGTGCTTGGTTCATTAATTGGTATTTTGTTTGGTGCTTATTTGATAACAAATGATTATATTAGTGAACAAATGTTATATAAAATATTAACTATATTATTAATTATTGTATCAATATATTACACGAAAAAATCCTTTTTTGATTAATTTATATTCAGTTTATATATAATTTAATCTACCATCATTTTATATACATGGAAATTAATCAAGCAATAGAAATTATTAATAAAAATAAAAGTTATATTGCATCATTTATATCATTATTGATTGCTGCTATATATACAAATGATTCTATACAAAAAACGAATACAGAGAACGAGCCTAATGATAATAATACTTTAATTATTATTATATCGTCTTTAGTAGGAATTGGTTTCTTTTTAAATCAATATTTTCAAAACCAGTTCTCTTATTTAGTTCCCGTTTTCTCTATTATAGCTATCATTTCTATTATTATATACATTCTTGTTACTATTACATCTAGCACTGCATCTATTGTATATTATATATTTGGATTTGTTGCTTTTCTTGCTATTATATTTGGATTAGCTTTGTTCTTTTACATATTTAGTAATTACTTAAAATCAAAGACTGGTTGGACTGGGTTTTTCATCTATTTCTTATTTTATATTCCTTGTCTTGCTATTGCATTTGTTAAATATATTATTAATGAATTTAAAATGACCTCTAATCCAGCTTTAATATTATTCTTTATTGAATTAGTATTATTACTTACCTATATTGTTCTTCCCAAAATAATTATGCATATTTCTAGTAAAGAAGGGATTCCTATTTTAGAAGGTAGTGTTTTTTTAAACAAACAAAATACATATGCTATTGATACTACTATGCCTGACCAAGATGATTTACAAATAGCAGGTAATGTTGATGATACACAAAGACGGAATTATTCTTTGTCTATGTGGATCAATTTAAATGCTTATAGTAAAAATAAACTGCCATATAATACAGATACTGATATTTTTGATTATGGTGACCGAAAACCCAGAATTACCTATTATAATAGCGATGGTCAAAGCGACCAAAGCGAACAAAGAGACATTTATCGCATATATTTTACAAACAATACTGCATTAAATGAGGATAAAGATGATAGTGGTAATCTTATTAAAGATAATGATTTTAAACCATATTATGAATTAAAACTACCTGCTCAACGTTGGAATAATTTAGTATTTAATTATAGTTCTACACATGCCGACTTATTTGTGAATGGTAATTTAGAAAGAACATTCAAATTAAATCAAAAATTACCAGAGTATAGTTCAAGTGACGTATTTACAACTGGCAGTAATAATGGATTAGATGGTGCTATTAGCAATATTAGGTATTATCCAAAAACAATCAGTAAACATAGAATTACAAGTATGTATAATATTTTTATGAAAAAAACACCGCCTACAATTAATTTATAACGATTTAATATATACAATAATATAAAATGAATATTGTAGCTATTATTTTAGCCATAGTTGTAATACTACTTTTTTACATATTATATAAATTCTTTTTGTTGAAATCTGTTGAATTAACCAAAACCGCTAGTTTAAATGCAAAAAATCCATCGATTAGTATTGACAATAGTCCTACAAGTCTTAGATATGCATATGGTATATGGATTTATATACATTCATGGGACTCAAGTGCATCAAAAACTATTTATAGTAGAGAACAAAATATTAAATTATATTTTGAAAAAACTTCACCAATATTAAAATGTGATATTACATTGGATAATGATAGTCCTAAAACTTTAGAAATTACTGATAATTTCCCAATACAAAAATGGACTCATATCGTTATTAGTGTAGATAATCAATATATTGATAGTTATATTGATGGTAAATTAGTCAAATCTGGTAGAATGTATACAGGCGCGACTATAGAATGTACTGGTACTTGTGATGAGGCTAGTGAAAAAACTCCAGTTGCAGCATCTACACCAAAAACACCTAGTGATGTAGATATGGTCCTTGGTGGAGAAACAGAGTTTGATGCATACATTTCCAAATTTCAACATTGGGATAAACCAGTTGACCCACAAACTGTATGGGATACATACAATGAAGGTAATGGTCAAGGTAACATGAAGAATTTTGTTAGTTCTTATGGAATTGACTTATCTATACTCAAAGATAATGTTGAACAATCAAAATATAAAATTTTTTAATTAATGGGGTATTTCGTACAAAATCGTTTTATACATGTATTATATAACGATTATGAATACACAACCGACTGCTCCTTCATCTACTAGTATAGAAGTTCCAGAAAGTGTACAAAATATAGGTGATAATATTAGTCAATCATTCAATAATATTTCTCAATCTGTTAATTCTAGTTTAGATGGATTTTCTCAACAAGCTGAAGCTGGTGTTGAGGCATCTTCTGGATTTTTAGATTCAAATTCCATTATCGCCAAATTTGCCTTTCTTATTTTAGTCATTATTGTATTTTTATTCCTATTAAATTTAGGAATTTTAGCTATTCAATATTTTATGGGTTCTTCTGACAGTCCTTATCTAATTGATGGTATGATTGGTGGTAATGAACCCCAAACTATTACACAAGACCCAAAAGACAATAAGTCCATATTAATTAAAAGATCTAATAACGAAGAAAGTGGTATTGAATTTACATGGTCAACATGGATACGCATAGATGAATTAAAGAGTGGAACTGATATTGATAAATATCAACATATTTTTCATAAAGGTGAGAAAGATAATTTTAATGAGGATGGTATTGCCAAAGTAAATAATGCACCAGGTTTATATGTTAAACAAATTACTCCTCAAGATAAAGCTAATTTTGCATCTTTAAAAATAATTATGTCAACAACAGAAAGTGGTAATGATAATTTTATTGAAGTTGATGATATTCCATTAAAACAATGGGTAAATGTTATTATTCGTTTACAAAATACTACTTTAGATATATATATTAATGGTACTGTATCCGGTAGATATAATTTAAGCGATGTTCCTTTCCAAAATTTTTACGATGTTCATGTTTGTCAAAACAATGGATTTACTGGAAAATTATCAAACTTAAGATATTATGATAGTGCTTTAAATATTTTCCAAATAACAAAAATTGTAAATGCTGGACCTAATTTAACAGCATTAGAAGATTCACAAAAATTACAAAAGAGTTACAATTATTTATCTACTTCTTGGTACACATCTAAACTCTAATTTATTCTATATATATCTTAAATGAGTGACCCTGTTGAAGGCTCCGCCAAATCAGTCTGTGCACAATATAAAAAAAACCGATCAAATAATATCCCACCTGTTAGATATGAACCTATTAATCCATATCTTAATTCTAATTTAACCAAATTTCAGCTAGATATGCGAAGAAAAACCGAAATTTTAAAATATAAAAAAAGTTCATCTCAAGGTTCACAACTAACAAAGAAACAAATACAATCGCAATTATTTAAAGGTAATTTTAATCCATCAAGAACTGTATGTCCAGATGATTATAAAATTCCGGTTTTATCTACGGCTGCAGGAATTCCTGGTCCACCTATGTATTTAGTAGAAGACAGAAATATACCATTATATAATTTTGTAAAAAACACCAATGCTTATGCTGAACAGGCTCCAGAAGATAGCACTCAATGGATATTTACTACCAATCCTAATTATTATTCTCAACCCGATTTTATACTTACCCAAATTGCATCATTAAATATTAAAAATAAAATAGAATTTCCTATTATGTCATTTAATTATGTAACACATATCATATTTAGATTACAGGGTAATAATATGACTAGTGATCATGATAATATTATTACTACTGCTACCATTGATACTAGTAAAATTTCTTTTGAAGTTTATTATAATAATAGTCTAATTGCTAATAACAATTTTATTGATATTAAATTTAATACAATATATTCTACCAATTCTATTGTAACTACAATAAAAAAACCAACTGACATAGCTACTTATAATTATTTTAGTGAAGCATATGTAGGTACATTAAGTTTCAATAATATTATGTTAACTACTGCACCAGGATTTAATTATGATTTTAGAATTAAATATAACGTAGATATTGTTGCTTCAAGTGAAGATACCAATAAAAAAACTTTTGTTGAAGATAACTCTATATTTTCTATGTATGTTAATATTGATGATAATTATACGTTACAATCACCCGTAAATTGTGAAATTACTTCCAATTTATCATCACCCCCCGATAAAATAATTACATTTATTGGAAATGGAAATTAATCAAATTCTATAAATTCATCATAATTATCTCGACATAATGGACATTTATCACATTTACGAACACAAGTATCACATATCATATGTGTACAATTCGGAACAATTAAAGCATCTGGTTCAATTGTTTCATAGCAGACTGGGCACGGTTGAAATTCATTTAGTTTTGTATACATTTCTCTCCATACTTTTTGTGTACGCTTATAATTAATTGCATTTCGTTCTGTATTTTTATCATTTTCTTTTTTTAGTTTATTTAATTTTTTTTGAACTATGCTAAAATTAGCTGTTAAATCATCCATATTATCTTCATATTCATCAACTAAATCTGTTAATCTATCTATTTCTTTATTTTTTTCTTCTAGTTCAGTTAATGGACGCGGAAATGGGGTATGTGATTTATGATAAACGACTTTTAATTTTAAAACTTCATTATCTATTGATTTATCTTCACATACATTGGAAATATATATATGTGAAACTAGCCGATGATTAATATATAAACGAAATCTATTAAAATACGTATTAAAAGATTCAATAAATTGTTGTATTGTCGGGACATCTTGAAACCCATATATTGGCTGTGAATCTTCCCATATATCATCTGTTTCTGGGTTAACTGTATAAATATCCTGATAACCTAATACTATTTTATTAGGAATTTTAAGTTCATAATTCTGTATACAACAACTTTTATTTACGGTTTTACCTGTCAAATCATATTTTGTAATTATACATCTTTTATTATTAATACCATCTGTTACTTCAAAATCCCCCAAAAATGATGCTAACGCATTATTAAATAATTCTTCACGTGTTTGTTTAGGCATTGTTAATTATATTTTATAATTTATTTATGTAATATGTTAAATCAATTTTTTATTAATTTGTTTACATAGTATATAATGCCTCGTTGTCCTCCCGGTTCAAAACGCTGTCCACCAAAAACTGGTAAATGTTACAGATCTAAATCCGCAAAGAATAAAACTGTAAAACGTAATCGTTCAAGCAAAAAAACTTCTGGTAAAAAATTACCATGGATTCAACATCTTAAAATGTGTTCCAAAAAATTCAACATTAAATATGGTGAAGCTATGACTGACCCTAGATGTCTAAATTTATACCGTCATGGTCATGAATAAATTTATTAATATATTTTTGTAAATACCGTTCTCTATATTTACAAATATTTTCTATATTTGATGGATATGTTTTGACATCAAATGTATATTCATCTATACGAGTTATTACACAATAATAAATATATTCATAATAATTCATAAAGTTCGCTATTTTAATGTATTCATCTTCCCAGTTATTGATATTTTTATTATGATAAAATACATTATCTAAAATTGTAGATGGTTGGTATAAATGAATTTTTGGGTTATATGTATCATCTATATCCGTATAATTTATAAATATTTTATATAATACTTTCATTCTATTTACTATTTCCATATACGTTTTTTTTATTTTATCATCAATTTCTATATTACTTGCGATTTTTGATATTTGAATATTTATCCACTGTAAGTCGGGTAAAAATGTACGATTTATTTCAATATTTGTATTTCCATATTTTAATTTATGTAACATAGATTTTTCATAATTATACTTTTGCTTTATAGTTTTTATTTTTGATACTTCTTCTTTTATACGATTTAATGACCAGTTATCCATGTCTTTATATTCCATTAATATATTATGTACTTCATTATTCTGAATTTCATATTCTTCTAATGTTATTTCAAATTCTTTTATGATTTGATTTTTTGTATCATTATTCATATTTTCTTTTATATAACAACCACCACGTACATTATCTATTCCATAATAATGCATAAATTTTTTTACATAAAAATCTATTTCACTGTTTTGATGTATTGTTGTGGATTCTAATATATCTATGGGTTTATACTTTTTTAAGTAGTCATATTGTAATTCACATTCTAATATAATTTTGGTTTTTTCATTTTTATATATATTTGAACAGTGCAATAAATATTTATCACTTTCCAATTTTATTACATATAAAAACATTTTTATATGTAGTATAAATTAATCATTTTATATTATTTTTTATCTACATTACATGAGTATATGAAATTATTGTACATGAGTATGTGAAATTATTGTACGGGTTGGATTTATACACATTTGTTGGGATGGAAATACTTGACCAGACATACATTTACTGTTATCATTTACCTGTATACAACCTCGTTTTCCTTGATATTCACCAACTAAACACCAATTTGTTTTTCCAGAAGTTATTGGTTTTTGAATAGGATCTACACTATTATCTGGTTTGGGAATATTTATTTTTGGTTTTGATTCGTTTATTGTTTTGTCTATTGAAGAATTATTTACAGAATTATTTACAGAATTATTTGTTGAATCATTTGAATTTATATTACCGGAAGATACACTATCCATTTGATTTAATGCTTTTTCATTTACATTATCACGACTTGCATCTTTTAATAAATCTGCTGCAGATTGTAATGTATCACCGGCTAAATCTATACCAGTTTTAGCTACATCTGTTACTACATCAGTTGATTTATCTAGCACTGTTCCCGCTGTATATCCAAATATAGACAATATTTGGACAAAGAATGGCCCGAATAAATTACTTATTATTTCAACTAAATTTCCCATTGATGCTAATAAATTTATTCCTAAAAATGATAAAATTAATAAACCTGACAATATTATTATTAATAAATTTTTACCTCTAAACAAACCCGAATTTTCAGTAATTTTAGAAGTTGTATCTACTATAGTAGGTGTTATTGGTTTTTGACTAGTTTCAAATGATTGATTCATGATTTATATATAATAACTATTTATTTTTATAGCAATGGGAATAAATATAATAAAAAAAGAATTTAGACATTCGTTTAGTAATAGTTTATAATTTGTATTCTTATTATAATGAAACTTGTAGGAATGCTTGAAACATTTTTCTTAATTAGTTTAGCGATTACCTTTTTATTAGTTGTTTTTTTGGTATATCATTTTAAAAATAGAATTTCAACATTAGAACATAAATGTGATACTATGTTTGAAATTATCAATGGTGTTGCTAGTGAATTGGGGCATGTACGAAATATATTACAAATTAATAACACTAATCCGCAAGTAATGCCAGAAATAAACAATAATCATGAAAGAATTTTGGTTTCTTTGAGTGATAATGAACAAGATTTAACCGATTCTGATAGTGAATATGAATCTGGCAGTGATGATGAATCTGACAATGATGATGAATCTGACAATGATGATGAATCTGGCAGTGATGATGAATCTGGCAGTGATGATGAATCTGGCAGTGATGATGAATCTGTCAATGATGATGAAGCAGAACGTGATAATGACACGGATGATAATATTAAATTAGTTTCAGTAGAACTTAACGGGGATATTGATAACCCAATTGAATCAAATGAAGATGATACTATTGTTGATACAGATAATGAACCTGTCACCCAAATTGAAGAAAATGAAGAACCACAAATTATTGTAGAAAAAATAGTAGATGAAAATAATCATTTAGATGAATCTTCTATTACTAGTTCACATAGTAATACTAAAAAAAGTGTATATAAGAAAATGACATTACCTGTATTAAAATCATTAGTCATTGAAAAGGGTCTTATGAGTGACCCAAGTAAATTAAAAAAATCTGAATTAATTGAACTTATTGAATCTTCCGATATTTAGATTATTTCATATAAAAAAATAAAATATATATAATATATAATTATAAGTGTATATTATAATGCAATCTACTAAACAAGAATTTATACGATGTGCATATCCAGTTATTAAGGAAACTGTACCATTATCTTCACGTGGATATTATACTAACAATAAATATCCAGAAGTACCGCCATTAATGAGTGATGGACGCGCCATTACAGCAGCATGGCAACATGATGCAGTTACAAATGCTAAACTTATTGAAGAAAATAATATTAAGTCAAATTGGGCATATCGCAAATATCTCACACAAAACGCTACTCAAGTTATGCAAGACAATTTTAGAGAATCTTCCAATGATACTGGCTACAATTCACGCTTTGCCACTGCACCTAATATTCAATCTAACCAGGTCATGTATTTTTCATCACCTTTAGTATATTCTTCTATAGAAGATAATACAAAGACTCTTGGACATACTACCAGTGATTTAAAAACTAATTATTTATCTAGAGAAATGTTACAATCACGTACTATTTCACCCGCAATTACACAAGATACATTAATTAGATCTCTTGGGTTTGAGAAAAAAACAGAGAAAAAAGAATAAATATGTTATATCGTATGAAATATAAAATAATAATATTTATATTTCATAATGAAAGTTATTAGTTTTGATATTGGAATTAAAAATATGGCTTACTGTATCTTATCTAACACAGACAATCCGGAAAAACCAATTATTATTCATGATTGGAATGTATTGAATATGGTTCCAGATGAAAATACTATTCAACATTCATGTACATGTATGATTCCTGGTAAAACCAAAAAAATACAACCAAAACCCTGTGGAAATAAAGCAAAGTTTATAAAAAATGAAGAATTCTTCTGTGATAGACATGCAAAAAGTAATAAACAATGGATTATACCAACAAAAAAACATCATTTATCTTATATCAAAAAACTTAAAGTTGATGAATTAACAACTCTATGTAATTCTCATATGTTGCTGTTAACGCCAGAAACCAAAAATATTAAAAAAAATGGATTAATTGAACTACTTACTGATTTCTATACCAAAATTTGCTTTCAACCTATTATATCTAAAAAAACGAAAAATGCCAATGAAATTGATCTAATTAATATTGGAAAAACTATGAAACATATGATGAATTTATTACCAGATATTGATACTATCACACATGTTGTTATTGAAAACCAAATTTCACCTATTGCAAACCGAATGAAAACTATTCAAGGTATGTTAGCACAATTCTTTATTATGAAAAATGATGATATACATATTGAATTTGTGTCTTCCTCTCATAAACTCAAACAGTTTAAAGATATTGATGCAAATATCATACAAAATACCATTACATCTACTGATAAAAATACTACAAAGACTAATCCTAATTATAAGGCACATAAAAATGATGGGATTCAATACTCTAAACAAATTATTGAAAACAATACATATCTTAATCACTGGCGAGATTCATTAAATACCAAGAAAAAAGACGATTTAGCTGATTCTTTTTTACAAGGTATTTGGTATTTAAAAAATAAAAATATTATATTGTATGCGGATGATTTAAAAATAAAACATGTATTAATAACATAATAATGGAAACTATCGACCTTAATTTAGATAATCTTGACCCTGTTTCTATAGATTTGAATAATAATTCATCTAGTTCTGCACCTTCTGTTAATTTTGGTTCTGGTATTGAACTTCTCATGAATGATAAAAAAAGAAGCTCTTCTAGTGATAATATTAAACTTGATTTAGGCGATTTAGATACATTAGAACAAGAAATGAATGATTTATCTAGTACTGCTACTGCCGCTGCTAAAGAACACAGCAGTGGTGAATCTAAAACTTTATCTAATATGGCTTCTAATTTATTTGGTCTAGGTGGATTTACTGATTCTGCTACTGAAATTAATACACCTAATGATACGGTTAATGATGCTAATTTAGGGCAAGCCACTAGAGATAGCACTGGAAATACTAGTACATGGGACGGATTTTCTAAAATGAATGATATACCTACTTCATCTTCTGGTACAAAATTAAATGAACGCGAAAAAAGACGCAAGAAAAGAATTATGTTGAAAAAAATGGAAGAATGGTATGCTAAAGGACAACTTCATAACAGCTCCAATTTTTCTATGGATTCTCCTTATGATGAAATTGAAGATGAATACGAAACTGTTATGGAAGATAAACGCAGAAAAGATTCTATCAAGTTACAGGGATGGTGGTTCATGACTTTCATTAATTCTATTGAATATGGTAATGCTGCATTTAATCCTTTTGACCTCAATCTTGATGGATGGGGTGAACAAGTCAGTGAAGATATTGATAGTTATGAAGAGATTTTTAGTGAATTACATGATAAGTATAAAGGGGGCAAGATGGCACCCGAATTGTCATTATTATTACGTGTTGGATTCAGTGCTGCTGTATTGAACTTTTCTAATAAAGCTCTTTCATCCGCGGCACCCGCGTTTAATGATGTTATCAAACAGAGTCCTGAACTTATGAAAATGTTTACAAATGCTACTGTTAGTAGTATGAGTCAACAATCACCCAGTTTTGAATTCGCTAGTAATTTAATGCAAGACCATAATAACAAACCTAGAGGACCACCGCCACCAGCACCCGTTAATACACAAGAACAAGCACCACCACAACGTCCTGGTATGACTTATACTGATAAACCTAGCAATAGACCTGATATTAATGCTAGCAGAGGTACTATGTTCAGAGAACAAGGAGTTGACGTTAATAATAATTTTCAAAGTGTTAATGAACCATCCAAAAAAATGGAAACACCCACACAAAGACCAGAAATGAAAGGACCACAAAACAGTGATATTGATAATATTCTTTCTGGCTTAAAAACACGCAGTGTTGATATACATAAACAAACACCAGGCCCTACCAATCAAGGTGATGATTCTATGATTTCTATTAGTTCATTAAATGAAATGCAAAATGGTAATCTACCTAAACGCTCTCGCAGAAAAAATAAATCTGATAAAAATACCATCTCTCTAGACATCTAATTTCTTTTATTATAAAAACTATAAAAAAAATATTGTAAATATATTACAATATTTTTACCACTCTCTTTTATTTATTTTGTATTGCGAAAATATGATTCATATAACCAACTTGCGTTTAATTTTAGTTCATCTATTTTTTTTTCTATTTTTTGTAAATTATCTTTCTTAACACATTTGGGATTTTGTTTAAATATACGTTCACCGCCCTTCACCTTTATAATGCATAAATTCTGTAAATTATGAAGATATATCATGTTATTATTCATATAATTGTTTTTGCTTTTTAATATATATCTAAAACTTTCTCAATTTTTTACATATTATATGTAATTGAGAACCCATATAAAAATATTTTTTACTATTTATTATTATGGAATTTTTACATTTGATTATTATCATTTTTTATTTTACTGGTTGTTCCGGCATTATATATGTATGTCATTATCCAGAAATTTTTTATCCATACTTTTTTGAATTACTTTCTAAATTTTATAATACACATATTAATCAACATGTTGTTTCTTATGGAATTACTTTATTTACCAACTATTGTGCTATCAAAAATAAAATTGATAAATATAACAAAATAGTTTATTATTCACACCCATATATTACATATACCATTGATATTTGTGAATATTTATATCACTTCTTATATGCTGAATTCTATGGAAACAATATTTATCCTTTTCACAAATTATGGGTCACTCAAAATCAACTATACGTTTGTGAATTCTCCAACTCATCATATAAATGGAGAAATATTGAAGATTATCATTTTATAAATTATAACGATTCACAAACTATTACTTACGCATCTTTTATAAAATCATTTAATCTTGCTTCTTATTTACTCAGTACTAACACATTTAATCCTCTATATAATGATAACCTTTTATTTGGTAAATATTTTGATACTTATGTTTCACGTGTACAATATAACAATATGATTCAACTCAAAAATAAAGACGAATTTGCTCATCCTTCCAACGTGTCATTTTTGTCTATTGAATTAAAATTTCCTTACGCTAAAATTAATATGGAAATTGACAAATCCTTTCTTTTTATTAACAATGAACTCTTTTCTAAAACATTTTTAAAAAGATACATGGATTATAATAATATTGTTGTTCCTTTTACAAATGACTACACAGTCAATATCATGGATTCTAATATTAATATGATTACGATTAAACCTGATGAATATATGCGACTTAACAAACTGGATTATTCTATTGTAAAAAATAATAATCAAATTATACCAACAAACTAACAAAAGGGCTTAAAGATTTTTCAAATTATTATATAAGGGCGTAATCACTATGGATGCAGTGAGTATTTCTACCCAATTACATACTTTAAATGATAAATGGAATATATATTACCATTTACCAGATAACAAAAACTGGGATTTATCCAGTTATAAAGTATTAATGAACGAAATTGATTGTGCCGAAGCTGTTATTGCTTTAAATACTAAACTACACGACCATGTTGTTCGTAATTGTATGCTTTTTGTTATGAGGGAAGGGATTACACCCATGTGGGAAGACCCCAAAAATAGAAATGGAGGGTGCTTTTCCTACAAAGTTAGTAATAAACATGTTCCGGAAGTTTGGAAAAATCTTTTTTATTGTTTATGTGGGGAATCTCTTTGTGTTAAACCCGAACATAGTAAATTTGTTAATGGTATCACCATTTCGCCTAAAAAAAATTTCTGTATTATCAAAATTTGGTTATCCAATATTGATATTCAAGACCCCAATTCTATTGTTTCTATTCCCAATCTTCTTAAACAAGGGTGTTTGTTCAAGAAACATGAACCCGAATTTTAATCATTTACCATGATATCAACCAATGGGACTGTAAACTTTGTATCGTCTAAATAAAAAAATATATATGCTATATACATTATTAAATTGTTCCACGATTTTATTGACACATTTCTTGCTACTTCTACGCTTTTCATAAATATATAAATTTATTATATATTTATTTCATCTATTTATTTACTTCTTGGACTTCTTTGATCTCTTGGACTTTCTTGACTTCTTTGTCTTTCTATTTCCCTTCTTTCCTTTCTTTGTACGACGACCCTTACGAGACTTCGCTTTTCCACCTTCTGTTTGTTCTGTTTGTACGTTTATGATCTTTTGTACTTTTTGGTGCATTAGTGGTGGTTTTACACCAATTTCCATATAAACTAATTCGTGATCACTTTTATTACTAGGGCTGTTCATATATTCTTGTTCAGGCATATCACCTGTATAAATATGAAGTTTACCAGCGGGGTCGTCACTACTAAATACTTTGTCGCCTGTATTTATATAATGAGCAATATTAATACCGTGTTCTTCGGGAATTTCAACTTGACCTTTTATCTCTCCATAGTACATTTTCCCTTGAACTTTTTCTGAAGCATTGGCTGCTGCTGCTTCTAATGTGGGTCCTTCTAATTTTTTCTTCTGTATTGTTACCCTCTCTGTATCTTTTCCCATACTATCCCAATTATGACAACAAGATTTTGGTGAATCGCCCTTATAAGAAACTCTTTGTCCTTTTATTGTAAATTCTCTAATATAATCATATCTATCATTAAAATCACCCATGATATAAATATAATCGGGGGTTCTATCTCCCAAAAATTTGTCAACTTGTTCTTCTAAGAATTTTTTATTATTATTTTCCGAATATTCATTAAATTCATCTTCAAAATTACCTAATGCTGGGTTTTGAGCACCGTGCATATTAACAAACAAGAATTGTTTGTTGTCTTTTTCAGTTAATATCATCATTAATGGTCTACCAGACTGTTCAAGATTGTCCATTGTTTCATCTTTTATGGTTTTTCCTGTTCGTTCTGTATCTAAAATAATACTAACTGCAGGTTTTATATTATGAGCTTCATCAACAACGATTTCTTCTACATATTGCTTGTAATTTGTATTCTCTAATATTTTATTAATAGCATCACTACCTAACATTTTATTAATAGCATCACTACCTTTACTTGTATTTTCGGCTGTTTTATTCATTTCTTGCAAACCAACAGCTAAAGGTTTTTTGTTTACAATAAAATGTTCTAAATGACCTAGTGCATTTTCCCAATAAGCACGACCATTGGCATCTTTATTACGCAATAAAAAGGATTTTTCACTACCAATTTTTAATCCCTTATCACTAGCAAAACTCATATTGTAAGTACCAACAACAACCATATTTACTAAATAAATATATATATTCTAATAATATATTTATTTCATCTATTTACTTACTTCTTGGACTTCTTTGATCTCTTTGATCTCTTGGACTTTCTTGATTTCTTTGTCTTTCTATTTCCCTTCTTTCCTTTCTTTGTACGACGACCCTTGCGAGACTTCGCTTTTCCACCTTGTGCTGCTGTTGGTGCGGCTGCTGTTGGTGCGGCTGCGGTTTGTAGATCATCGTGTACTTTTTTTTCTACTGCTTCAATTAGTGCTATTTGTTCACGTGTTAATTTATATTCTTCTTTTGCTGCTCTTTCTGCTGTTATGTCTTTTTGTTCTGCATTATCACCATCAGCACCTACATTAACATCAGTATTATCACCTTCTCCTTCTTTAACATCAGTATTATCACCTTCTCCTTCTTTAACATCAGTATTATCACCTTCTCCTTCTTTAACATCAGTATTATCACCTTCTCCTTCTTTAACAT